>Ga0105244_10002220_pt1 | contig 14797 bp, 10 predicted proteins | sample KBSM44metaG_FD_80423 | JGI IMG/M metagenome (GOLD analysis project Ga0105244, IMG submission 80423) | Miscanthus rhizosphere microbial communities from Kellogg Biological Station, Michigan, USA - KBS M4-4 metaG | ecosystem: Host-associated > Plants > Roots > Rhizosphere > Soil | place... | reverse complement strand
GTTGTTAAGCCTAACAGCTACGGCGACGTGAAAAACCTGGCCGACTTCATGGCTCAGTACCCAGCTACCAACGTAGAAGTTGCTGGTCACACTGACTCCGTAGGTCCAGACGCTTACAACCAGAAGCTGTCCCAGCGTCGTGCTGACGCTGTTAAGCAAGTCCTGGTTAAAGACGGCGTTGCTCCTAGCCGTATCACCGCAGTAGGTTACGGCGAATCCCGCCCAGTTGCTGACAACGCAACTGAAGCTGGTCGTGCCATCAACCGTCGCGTAGAAGCGTCGGTAGAAGCTACCGCTAAGTAAGTAATTACTGAGTGGTAGAAAAAAGCCCGGCTTAGGCCGGGCTTTTTTTCGCCTGGAATTTGCCTCAGGCGCTGGCGGCTTCTGTCAGCTGGGCGACCTGTGCCATGCCGGCCACCTGGCCAATCACCAGGATTGCCGGGCTCTTCAGGGCGAACGCCTGCGCATCCTCGTGCATGCGCCACAGCTCGCTGCGGCACTCGCGTTGCTGCGCCAGCGAGGCATTTTCGATCATCGCCACTGGCGTATCCGCCGCCATGCCGCCTTCAAGCAATTGCTCGCGAATCTCCTCCAGCTTCGCCACGCCCATGTAAACCACCAGCGTCGTACCACCCTCGGCCAAGGCTCGCCAGTTCAGGCGGCTGTCGTCCTGAGTATGTGCGGTGACCAGCGTTACGCCGCGACTGACCCCTCGCAACGTCAGGGGAATATCGCAATTCGTCGCCCCTGCCAGCCCTGCTGTGATTCCGTTGACCAACTCCACCTCGACCCCACGCTCGCGCAGCCAGGTGGCCTCTTCGCCACCCCGGCCGAAAATGCAGGGGTCGCCGCCCTTGAGGCGCACCACGCATTTGCCCTGGCGCGCATAGCGCAGCATCAGGCGGTGGATAAAATCCTGCGGCGTCGAGCGACAGCCGCCGCGTTTGCCGACGGTAATCACTCGCGCATCGCCGCAATGCTCCAGCACCGCCGGGTTGACCAGGTCATCGATCAGCACCACATCGGCGGCGTGCATCGCCCGTACCGCCTTGAGGGTCAGCAACTCCGGATCACCGGGGCCTGCGCCCACCAGCCAGACTTTTGCGCTCATGTTGTTGCCCTCACACACTGATTGCGATTGGCTGCGGGTTGCTGGCCAATAGACGTTTGATTTCCGGTACACAGGAACCACATTGCGTGCCGCAGCCCAGTTCCTGTTTGAGCCCCTCCAGGGCCAGGCCCCGGGCAATGCCGGCACACACCGCGTTTTCGCTGACGTTCTTGCAGTTGCACAGGATCTTGCTGCTCGCCGCCGCGCCGCCGGGTGCTGCGCTTAAGGGCGCCAACAGCCAGCGCCGCAACTGATCGTCGGTGCGACCTTCCAGCCACAGGCTTTGCAGCCAGTGGCGGGCCAGGGTTTCACCCGCCAGGCGCACCGCCGTAATACGGCCTTTCTCGATCTTTACCCGCTTGCCGATGGAGCGACGTGGGTCGTCGTAGGCCATCACCGGCCCGTCATGCAGGCCCAGCAGTTGGTCGATACGGGTCAACAGTTGCAGGTCGGGTGCCTCGGTATGTGCCGCGCGTACCAGCAACGCTGGCCGCTCACGGCCGGCCAGGCTCAGGCTGACGTAGGCAAAGCCCTCGCACAGTGGGCGCAAGGCCTCGAAGTGTTGCTGAACATCGCCTTCGATCAGTGCAAACAACTGCCACGGCAGTTGCACGGCTTCCAGGCGTACGCCGCTGTGCTTGAGTTCCGGCTGTATGGATAACGGATCGAATGCTGGCTGGGTGAGGCCATTGACGCCGCCCTTGAGAAAACGATCGCCCCAGTGCATGGGCAGGAAGGCTTGGCCGGGACGCACACTGTCATCGCTGCTGACCGCGACGATCAGGTGGCCACGACGGCTTTTCAGGTTGACCAGGTCACCGTCCTTGAAACGATGCCGGCGCAGTTCGTCCGGGTGCAGGCTGAGCCGCGCCTCACTGACGTGACCGAACAATTGCGCGGCGGTGCCGGTGCGGCTCATGCCATGCCATTGGTCGCGCAGGCGTCCGGTGATCAGGGTCAGGGGGAAGCGTGCGTCACGCTGCTCCTTGGCTGCTCGATAGGGATCGGCGATAAAGTGTGCGCGGCCATTGTCGGTCGGGAAGAGCCCATCGGTGTACAGGCGCGGTGTTCCAGCCTGGGCGCCCAGGGGAAATGGCCACTGCTGCGGGCCGATCTGGTCGAGCAGGGCATGGCTGATACCCGACAGGTCCAAGTCACGGTCGCGGGTCAGCAGCTTGTACTCGTCAAAGAGCTGCGCCGGTTGCTCGAAGGCGAACAGGCTGTTCAAGCCAGGGCGCAGACGACGCTCCAGACGCTGTGCGAAATCCACGGTAATCGCCCAGTCCGCACGTGCTTCACCCGGTGGGGCAATGGCCTGGCGCACATGGGAAATACGCCGTTCGGAATTGGTCACCGTGCCTTCTTTTTCGCCCCAACTGGCGGCGGGTAACAGCAGGTCGGCATAGGCGGCGGTTTCGGTGGTACGAAACGCCTCCTGCAACACTACAAACGGGCAGGCTGCCAGGGCCGCGTGCACGTTGTTCTGGTCTGGCAGCGATTGCGCAGGGTTGGTACAGGCAATCCACAGGGCCTTGATCTTGCCCGCCTGCACCTGTTCAAACAGTTCAATGGCGGTGAGGCCAGGGGTAGCCGGTAATTGCTCCACGCCCCAATACGCGGCCACTTCAGCCCGATGCTCTGGGTTGGCGGCCTCCCGATGCCCGGGCAGCAGGTTGGACAAGCTGCCCGTCTCGCGGCCGCCCATGGCGTTTGGCTGGCCGGTCAACGAGAACGGCCCGCAACCTGGGCGGCCGAGGGTTCCGGTCGCCAGGTGCAGATTGATCAGCGCGCTGTTTTTCGCACTGCCGGCGGTGGACTGGTTGAGCCCCATGCACCACAGCGATAAAAAGCTGCTGGAGGTGCCTACCCATTCGGCACACAGGCGTAATTGCTCGACGCTGATGCCGCACAACTGCGTGACCATCTGTGGCGTGTAGTCGTGCACCAGGCGTTTGAGTGCGGCCAGGCCGTCGGTGTGGGCCTGGATAAAATCACGGTCGATCCAGTCTTCCCACAGCAGCAGGTGCAAAATCCCGTGGAAGAGCGCCACGTCTGTGCCCGGCAGGATCGCCAGGTGCAGGTCAGCCAAATCACAGGTATCTGTGCGGCGCGGGTCGATCACCACGACTTTCATCTGCGGCCGCCGTGCCTTGGCCTCTTCCAGGCGTCGGAACAGTACCGGGTGGGCGTAGGCCATATTGCTGCCGACGATCATCACGCAGTCGCTGCATTCGAGATCTTCATAGCTGCATGGCGGCGCATCGGCGCCCAGGCTGCGCTTGTAGCCGACCACCGCCGAGGACATGCACAGCCGCGAGTTGCTATCGATATTGTTGGTGCCGACCAGGGCCCGGGCCAGCTTGTTGAAGCTGTAGTAATCCTCGGTCAGCAACTGCCCGGAGATGTAGAAGGCCACGCTGTCGGGCCCGTGTTCGGCGATGGTCTCGGCGAATACGTTGGCCGCATGTTCCAGGGCGGTGTCCCAACTGGCGCGGGTGCGGGCCAGGCCCTTGCCCAGGCGCAACTCCGGGTACAAGGCGCGGGCGCTGAGGTCGCCGGTCAAATGCAGGCTGGCGCCTTTACTGCACAGCTTGCCGAAGTTGGCCGGGTGGCTGGGGTCGCCTTGCACGCCGAGGATCTGTTCGCCGTCATGCTCGATCAGCACGCCGCACCCCACCCCGCAGTAACAGCAGGTGGACGCGGTGGTCTGGCGGTTCATCAACCGGCGTCCCGCAGGGCCAGCATCACCCGGCCGTTTTCCACACGGGCGGGATGATGATGGGCGCAGCCGATATCCGGCGCCAGGGCTTCGCCGGACGCCAGGTCAATCTGCCAGTTGTGCAGCGGGCAGGCCACGCGTTTGCCGTAGATCAGGCCTTGGGACAGCGGGCCGCCCTTGTGCGGGCAGCGGTCGTCGAGGGCAAAGACTTCGTCGTCGCTGGTACGAAAAATCGCGATGTCGCCTTTGGGCCCATTGATGATGCGCGAGCCCAGGGTGTTGATCTCGTCGAGGGCACAGATATCCAACCAGTTCATGCCGGCACCTCCAGTTGTTTGACGGGGATGACCTCGAACTCCTTTTTCAGCAGCGGCTGTTCCAGGCGTTCTTTCCACGGGTCCTGTTCGAACGACAGGGAGAATTGCAGGCGTTCGTTGAGGGCTTTGCGCCGGGCCGGGTCTTCCAGTACGGCTTTCTTGATATGGTCCATGCCCACCCGTTGCAGGTAGTGCACGGTGCGTTCCAGGTAAAAGGCCTCTTCGCGGTACAGCTGCAGGAACGCGCCGTTGTATTCGCGCACTTCCTCGGCGGTCTTGAGCTTGACGAAGAACTCGGCGACTTCGGTCTTGATCCCGCCGTTGCCACCGATATACATCTCCCAGCCGGAGTCCACACCGATAATGCCGACGTCCTTGATACCGGCTTCCGAGCAATTGCGTGGGCAACCGGACACCGCCAGCTTCACCTTATGCGGCGACCACATGTTGAACAGGTCATGCTCCAGTTCGATTCCCAGCTGTGTGGAGTTCTGCGTGCCGAAGCGGCAGAACTCGCTGCCGACGCAGGTCTTCACGGTGCGGATGGATTTGCCGTAGGCGTGGCCGGACGGCATGTCGAGGTCCTTCCACACGCCGGGCAAGTCCTGCTTCTTGATGCCCAGCAGGTCGATGCGCTGGCCGCCGGTGACCTTGACCATCGGCACGTTGTACTTGTCGGCCACGTCGGCGATGCGCCGCAGTTCCGAAGGATTGGTCACACCGCCCCACATCCGTGGGACGACGGAGTAGGTGCCGTCTTTCTGAATATTGGCGTGGGCCCGTTCGTTGATCAGGCGCGATTGCGGATCGTCCTTGGCTTCACCCGGCCAGGTGGAAATCAGGTAGTAGTTCAGCGCCGGGCGGCAGGTGGCGCAGCCGTTCGGGGTGCGCCAGTTCAGGTAGCCCATGGTGCCGGCGATGGTCAGCAGGTGCTGTTCGCGGATGGCCTGGCGGATTTGCCCGTGGTTGAGGTCGCTGCAACCGCAGATGGCTTTTTCGCTCTTGGGTTTGACATCGGCGGCACCGCCCACGGTGTTGATCAGGATCTGTTCCACCAACCCGGCGCAGGAACCGCAGGAGCTGGCGGCCTTGGTGTGTTTTTTCACCTCGTCGACGCTGAACAGCCCGTGTTCCTGGATAGCCTTGACGATGGTGCCCTTGCACACGCCATTGCAGCCGCAGACTTCGGCGTTGTCGGCCATGCTCATGGCTTTGTCCTGGCCTTGATGGCCGACGTCACCCAGGGCGTTTTCGCCGAACATCAGGTGGTCGCGGATCTCGCCAATTGCGTGGTTCTCACGGATTTGTCGGAAATACCAACCGCCGTCGGCGGTGTCGCCGTACAGGCAGGCGCCGACGAGGATGTCGTCCTTGATCACCAGCTTCTTGTAAACGCCGCCAATCGGATCGGAGAGGGTGATGGTCTCGGTGCCTTCGCCGCCCATGAAGTCGCCAGCGGAGAACAGGTCGATGCCGGTGACCTTCAGCTTGGTCGAAGTCACCGAGCCCTTGTAGGTGGCAAAGCCCAGTTGGGCCAGATGGTTGGCACACACCTTGGCCTGCTCGAACAGTGGCGCTACCAGGCCATAGGCAATCCCGCGATGGCTGGCGCATTCGCCGATCGCGTAGATGCGTGGGTCGTAGGTTTGCATCGTGTCGTTGACCAGAATCCCACGGTTGCAGGGGATGCCGGATTTTTCCGCGAGTTCGGTATTGGGCCGGATGCCGGCGGCCATCACCACCAGGTCGGCGGGGATGATGTCGCCATTCTTGAATTGCACCGAGCCGACCCGGCCATTGCCGGCGTCGTGCAGGGCCTGGGTCTGTTCGCACAGGCGAAATACCAGGCCACGGCTTTCCAATTCGGTTTGCAGCAGTTGGCCGCTGGTCTTGTCCAACTGGCGTTCCAGCAGCCATTCGCCGAGGTGCACCACGGTCACGTGCATGCCGCGCAGCATCAGGCCGTTGGCGGCTTCCAGGCCGAGCAGGCCGCCGCCGATCACCACGGCGTGCTTGTGGGTCTTGGCGGTCTCGATCATCGCCTGGGTGTCGGCGATGTCGCGGTAGCCGATCACACCCTGCAGGGTGTTGCCCGGAATGGGCAGGATAAACGGTGTGGAACCGGTGGCGATCAGCAGGCGATCGTACTCGGCCTCGGTCCCGTCTTCGGCAATGACCTTGCGTTTGACCCGGTCGATTTGCACCACTTTGCGGTTGAGCAGCAGCTTGACGTGGTTGTCCAGGTACCAGTCGAGGTCGTTGAGTACGATCTCTTCGAAGGTTTGCTCACCGGCCAGCACCGGCGACAGCAGGATGCGGTTGTAGTTGGTGTGGGGCTCGGCGCCGAACACGGTGATGTCGTACAGTTCGTTGCTAAGCTTGAGCAGTTCTTCCAGGGTGCGGACCCCGGCCATGCCGTTGCCGATCATCACTAATTTGAGTTTTTTCATATCGTTCTCCGCATGGGTTCGACCCATCACGCGCAAACAAAAAAAGGCGTCCCCGCTAGTTACCTAGCGAGGACGCCTTTGTCCTGGTCCCGTTCTCTCGGGAAGCTCGACCCTTCGACGTTGAAGGTGCGGCTATATGTTGGGTGTTGGGAAAGCTAATGCAGTGGTTGTGCCAAGTTGCATGACCCTCGCATTTATTGGCCCAATCGCTCTTCATTCCCTGTTTTTTCGCACCATTTGAACGCGCGCTGCACACATCTGGCGCATGGCCAGGCTGTAGGCGCGAGCACGCTCGTTCCTACAGGTACAGCGTGTAGAGCAGCACCAGGTTGATCAGCAGTGAGACCAGCGCCAGGGTCCGCCAGACCTTCAGGGGTTCGCGCTCCAGCAGCGGGCGTGGTCGCACGCTGAGTTCGTGGCGGTCGGCCTGTTCCAGCACCAGCAACCATTCTTCGGCGGTTTCGTAGCGCTGGGTGGGATCGGCGGCCACGGCCCGTTCCAGGCTGTGGGGCAGCCAGTCCGGCAAATCGGGACGATAGCGACTGGCGCTGACCGGCAAGTTGAACCTTGGCCGTTGGAAGGCTTCGATTTCGCCGTAGGGATAATGCCCGGTCAGCAGGTAATACAGGCTGACGCCAACACTGTACAAATCTTGTTGCGCCGTAGGACGTTCGCCATTAAATGCCTCGGGTGCAATAAAGCTCGGGGTACCGGGCAGCAGGTGGGCGCGGTCTTCGGACAGGCCCGGACAGTAGGCCAGGCCGAAATCCAGCACACGCAACTCGGCGTCGTCGCCCAGCAGCAGGTTTTCCGGCTTGATGTCGCGGTGCAGGATTTGTCGGCGGTGCAGCAGGCCCACCGCGCGCAACAAACGTTCGGCGATGGACTGCCATTGCGCCAAGGGTAATGGGCCTTGGTGCTGGAACAGTTCGGCGAGGGTTTGCCCTGGGTATTCACGCATCACGTAGTACAAATGCTGACGCCCGCTGGCGGGGTGGACTTCAGGAAACGCGCGCCCGGCCACTCGGCGTAGAAACCACTCCTCCGAGAGCAGGGCTTGGCCGGCGTCGCTGTCGTCGTCGCGGCTCAGGGGCAGGGTCTTGAGCAGCCAGGGTTGCTGCTGGGCATCGCGGACCCGGTACAGTAAGGACTGACGGCTCTGCGCCAGCACGCATTCCACCTGCCAGCCTTCAAAGTGTTGGCCAACCTTGAGCGGCGGCGGCAGTGGCCATTGCTGCAACTGCACCAGGGCGTCGCCGAGGGTGGCTGCGCCCCGTTGGTCGATGCGCACCAGCAGGGCGCTGGCATTGTCCTGGCTACCCGCCAGGTGTGCGGCGTTGACCAGGGTGGTTACCGCGAGGTCGAGGTCGGTCTGCTCGCGCAGGATCGCACGGATGCTGTGGTCGCCCAGGGTGGCCCATACGCCATCGCTGAGCAGCAGGAAACATTCGCCCTCACGCAGTTCGCCATCGAGGAAGTCCAGCACCAGGTGTTGATCCAGGCCGAGGGCGCGCTTGAGCACGTGCTGCATGCCCGGTTGTTCCCACACGTGGTCCGCGCTGATGCGCAGCAGTTCATCGTCCAGCCAGCGATATACCCGGCAATCGCCGACATGCGCCAGCGTAAAGCGCTGGCCGCGAAACACCAGGGCGCTGAGGGTGGTCAGCAGCGGCTGGCCGCCGCCATTGGCTTGCAGCCAGCGATTCTGTGCGAGCAATAAACGTTCGAGTGCCTGGGCCACGCCCCAGGTTTGCGGCGTGGCGTAGTAGTCCAGGGCCAGGGCCTGCAAGGTCGAGCGCGCGGCCAGGCCACCGTCGGCGCACTGGCTGACACCGTCGGCCAGCGCGCACAGGTAGCCCTTGCTCGCGGCCAGTTCCGCCACGGGGGTGACCACGCGCAGGGCATCCTGGTTTTCGGCGCGGGGGCCGATGGCGCTGGCCTGGGCGACGCTCAGTTGCAGGCTCATCAGACGCGTGCGGCGGTCACGGCGGCCGAACCCCAGGTGGTTCTCCAACGCCGCTTGACGCCGTGCAGGCCGAACCAGGCCAGCACGCACAGGCTGGCGAACAACCACAAGGCCAGTTGATAGCTGCCGGTGCTCTGCTTGATGGCGCCCATGCCCGCCGCCAGCGCGAAGCCGCCGATACCGCCGGCCATGCCGATCAGGCCGGTCATCACGCCAATTTCACGCCGGAAGCGCTGGGGCACCAGTTGGAACACTGCGCCATTGCCGGCGCCCAGGCCGAGCATGGTGCAGACGAACAAGGCCAGTGCCGCGTAGGAGCTGGGCAGGTTGAAACCCACTGCCGCGATGCAGATTGCCGCCACGCTGTACATGCCCAGCAGGGTGCGAATCCCGCCGAAACGGTCTGCCAGCGCGCCGCCCAGCGGGCGCATCAGGCTGCCGCCAAACACGCAGGCAGCGGTGTAGTAACCGGCGGTCACCGGGCTCAGGCCGTACTGGTCGTTGAAGTAGCCGGGCAGGGCGCTGGCCAGGCCGATAAAGCCACCGAAGGTCACGCTGTAGAAGAACATGAACCACCAACTGTCGCGGTCACCCAGGGCCTTGAAGTAGTCACTCATGGACTTGGCTTTCGGGCGTTCAGGCGCATTGCGCGCGAGCCAGGCGAAGACGATCAGGGTCAGGATCAACGGGATCAGGGCGAAGCCGAACACATTGCTCCAGCCAAACGCGGCGGCCAGTACCGGTGCCAGCAGGGCTGCAAACACGGTACCGGAGTTGCCGGCTCCCGCGATGCCCATCGCTTTGCCCTGGTGTTCGGCCGGATACCACTGGGAGGCCAGGGGCAGGGCGACGGCAAAGGACGCACCGGCCATACCGAGGAACAGCCCCAGCAGCAACGCTTGTTCGTAGCTGTGGATTCCCACTTTCCAGGCGATGAACAACGCCGCGATCACAATCACCTGGCCGATCAGCCCGGCGGTCTTGGGCGACAGCTTGTCGGCCAGCATGCCCATCAGGAAGCGCAGCACCGCGCCCGCCAGGATCGGCGTCGCGACTACCAGGCCGCGCTGTTGGGTGGTCAGATGCAGGTCGGCGGCAATCTGCACCGCCAGGGGGCCCAGCAGGTACCAGACCATGAAGCTCAGGTCGAAATACAGGAACGCGGCAAACAGGGTCGGGGTGTGCCCGGATTTCCAGAAGCTTGATTTCATCACGCACCTCAACGGTTGGGAGTCTTGTAAGAAGGCCTGGTGATGGAACAGCCGGCTAAGGCCGCCCCACCGGCCCCATGCACTGGGGCCAAAACGAAAAAACGCCGCCACCGGGTTCGCGAGGGCAAACCGGATGTGCGACGTCTTTGTCGTGGAGGGGCAACCGCCGTTGGTTACCTGTGAAGATTCTTTAGCAAGAGCTGAGCCAGGTCAGCCGAGCAGCTCGCTCATGGCGATGATCTGCTCCGCCACCTGGATCAGTTTCTGCTGGCGGCTCATGGCCTGGCGGCGCATCAGTGTGTAGGCCTCTTCCTCGTTGCAGGCCTTCATTTTCATCAGCAGGCCCTTGGCCAGTTCGATGCGCTTGCGCTCGGCCAACTGCTGGTCGCGGGCGTGCAACTGGGCGCGCAGGGCCTGGTCGCTTTCGAAGCGTGCCATGGCCACGTCGAGGATGGGCTGCAGGCGCTGGGCCTGGATGCCTTCAACGATGTACGCACTGACGCCGGATTTGATCGCCTGGCGCATCACACTGGGGTCGTGCTCGTCGGTAAACATGACGATGGGCCGGGGTTGGTCGCGGCTGACCAGCACCACTTGCTCCATGACATCGCGGCCGGGTGACTCGGTATCGATCAGGATCACATCCGGACGCACCGTTTCGACGCGCGCGGGCAGGTCGATGGTCAGGCCGGACTCGTCGATCACCTCGAAACCGGCCTCTATCAGTGCCGCCTTGAGGCGCCCGACCTTGCGCGGGGTGTCGTTGATCAACAGGATTTGCAACATATCAGTCCTCCTGTCAGCGCAGGGCTTGGCGGCTGGCGTGGTCGGCCATGGCATGCAGGCGGAAGCTGCGGGCATAGGCGACGGGGTCGGCGCCGTCCCAGATCTTGCCGTCGATCAATTGGCTGCTGCGCATGTCCTGGTCCCTGGCAGGCAACCCAAGTGCCTCGGCGGCCTGGCGATAGAGCGCCAGTTGCTGGACCTGCCGCGCCACGCCGAGGTAGTCCGGGTCTTCGCGCAACAGGCCCCAGCGACGAAATTGGGTCATGAACCACATGCCGTCGGACAGATACGGCAGGTTCACTGCTCCATCGGCAAAGAACCGCAGCGCATGGGGGTCTTGCCACTGGTTACCGAGGCCATCGTCATAGTGACCCAGCAGGCGCGGCTCGATGCAGTCGAGCGGGGCGTCGAGGTACTCGCGGGCGCTGAGCAACTGAGCGGTGGAGCGACGGTTCTCGGTGCTTTGCTCGATAAAACGACTGGCTTCAAGGATCGCCATGACCAGCACGCGGGCGGTATTGGGGTATTGGTCGACAAAGGCTTGGGTGCAGCCGAGGACTTTTTCCGGATGATTGGGCCAGATTGCCTGGCTGGTCGCCAGGGTGAAGCCTTGGTTTTGCTTGACTGCGCTGGCGCTCCAGGGTTCGCCGACACAGAAGCCGTCGATACGCCCGGCCTGCAGGTGCGCGACCATTTGCGGTGGCGGTACCACCACGCTCTCCACATCCTGCAACGGGTGAATGCCTTGGCTCGCCAGCCAGTAATACAGCCACATCGCATGGGTACCGGTGGGAAAGGTCTGGGCGAAGGTCAACGGTGTTCGGCTTTGGTGCACGTGGCGATCCAGCGCCTCAGGAGTGACCACGCCTTGCTGTTGCAGGCCGTGGGACAGGTTGATGCTCTGGCCATTCTGGTTCAGCCCCATCAGCACCGCCATGTCGGTCGGGGCGGTGCCGCCAATGCCCAGGTGCACGGCATAGATCAGGCCATACAGGCCGTGGGCGGCATCCAGTTCGCCGCTGACCAGTTTGTCGCGCAGGCTGGCCCATGACGACTGGCGCTTGAGGTTCAGCGTCAAACCATAGGGTTGGGCGAACCCCTGGGTTGCCGCAACCACCAGCGAGGCGCAGTCGGTCAAGGCCATGAAGCCCAGGTCGAGGCTGCTCTTTTCCGGGGCGTCACTGCCGCTGACCCAGGCCAGAGGGTCTTTTATCGGGCTGCTGCCTACCGAATCGTTCATCAGTGCCTACCTTTTCGTTCAAAAAAAAACGTCGTCCCTTCAGATGGTGGTGTAGGCCATTGCAGGTAACGACGCCTTTGTCCGTAAGCCCGCTCCGTCGTTGGCGCGTGCTCTGATGCAGAGTGCAAAGCAAGGCACATGCCACGGGGCGACAGGCGCCGTTCGCCGTCAACTTTTCATCAAGATTGAAACCCGGCCGGCTTTCAGTATGGCTGACTCTTTACGCCAGACCGCCCAGGAATCCCACGGTGTACGCTGACTTATCCGCAACCACGACCGTTCATTGGCCTTGCCGCTGGCTGCTATGCGCTGTACTGATGCTGGGCTGCGCGTCTGCGTGGGGGGAGACCTACCAGGCACAGGATGAAAGCCTGCACACGTTTTTTACCGCGTTGTCCGTGCCCTTCGGCCTGCCTATCGTCGTCAGCCGGGAGGCCGCCCGCCGACGCATCAGCGGCACCTACGACTTCGGCAACGCGCGGCAGGTCCTGGAGGCGGTTGCCCGGCAATACGGCCTGATCTGGCACAGCGATGGCCAGGTGCTGCACCTCTACGACGCCGGCGAGGCGAAAAGTTCGGCAGTGGCGCTGCGGCATATTTCCGTTGAAAAGTTGACTGGGCTCATGCGCCGTTCGGGCCTGGATGATTCGCGTCACCCCCTGCGACAGAGCGGGGAGCGGATGTTCTATGTGACCGGGCCGTCGAACTATGTGGACCAGGTGTTGCGGCTCGCGCAAACGCTGGACCGGCCGCAGGCTGATTTGCGCGTGGGCCCCCACACATTCGGTGTGGTGCAGGTGTTCAACACCCACGTGGCTGACCGTCGGTACGCCATGGGCGATGACCACGTGAATGTGCCGGGGGTGGCGTCGATGATCGAGACCCTGTTGGCCAACGAGCGCAGGCGTAACCCGCAACCAGCGAATGACATGCTGGCTGACAAGAGCCTTTCGGTATTTGCGTACCCGGATACCAACAGCCTGTTGATCAAGGGCACCCCTGCCCAGGTGCGTTTTATCGAACGACTCGTCGCGGAACTGGATATGCCCAAGCGGGCCATCGAGGTGTCGTTGTGGCTGGTGGACGTGGACAGCGAGGAACTCAGGAAGATGGAGATGGGCTGGCCTGACGAGGCCAACCCTTCAGCCGCGGCGACGCGAGTGCTGGAGCCTTCGGAAGATAATCGCTTCATGGCGTTGGTCACTGCGCTGGAGCGTCGACGGCGGGCCAGGGTGGTGACACTGCCCGTGATATTGGCCCAGGAAAATGTTCCCGCCGTATTCCAGGACAACCAGACTTTTTACCTGCCACGACCTGGAGAAGACGGTGGCGACTGGCAGCCCGTTCGGTACGGCACCCAGGTCAGCGTGTTGCCGCGCTTCACCCATGGCAATGAAATCGAGATGCAGATCAACGCTGTCGATGGTCAGCAACTGGGCAAGGGCCGGAACCGTAAACAATCGCCTGTGGTGGGGAATGTGGGCATCAGCACGGTGATTCGGGTACCTCAGGGCCGGCGCCTGTGGATAGGGGGCTTTCAGCGTGATGCCGAGTCCTTGGCGCGGGGCAAGGTGGCAAGCCGTGGAGGCGAGGTGCGCCTATTCGTGATCCAGGCTCGGGCGGTAGGTCATGAGCCGAGAACACTCAACGGCGCCGTGGGGCCGCCCCTCCTGACCCAGGCTCAATACGAGCGCGTGCAACGTGCGTTCGTTCGGCCTGTCGCAAAGCCCTTCAATGATCGTCAGCCCACAGGCGGATCGATCGAAGGGGAGCGGCATGAGGTTTATCTCGACAGTGATGCTCAGTGAGGGGTGATGAAGAAACGTCTTACGCATGGTCTCCCACAAAGCCTCGGATGTATGGGGTTTTTCCTAGCGTGGTTCGACCGCCAGATTTCTATAGTCATGTCTCTCGTGGTTTGGCCGGCACTGGCAATGAGGACCGTCAATGTCAGTAGTCGGATGCAGAGGTATGTATGACCGTCTTGAGTGAGCGAATGACGACGGCAACCCTGTTTTTTGCGCGTTGGACCCTTCACGGTGATGGCCGGTTGACCGGTGACGGCGTGGATATTCAATTGCCGCCCAAGGAATGGCACGTGCTGCGGCTGCTGCTGGTTTCCGGCGGCGAACTGATGACCAAGGATCGGCTTCTGGAGCTGGCATGGCCCCATGGGGAAGTTGCGGAGGAGTCGTTGACCCGTTGCATCTATTCTTTGCGTAAGCACCTCAGGGCGGACAAGGGTTTCATCAAGACGATCTATGGCAGGGGCTATCGTTTCACCTGTGCCGTGAGTATCGAGGAGCATGAGCCGCGCCGGGCCGGGCAGGGGCGCGCGGGCCGCATATGTTCGGCCTGCGGCCAGGTGAGTCATGGGTAAACCCTGGTACACCGGCCTGTTGCTGGCGGTGCTGGTGTGGAGCAATGAGGCACTGGCTTACTGCTGGGAAGAGGTGGCAGCCCGCTATGACATCGAAGCTGAATTGCTGCAGGCCATTGCAGCGGTGGAGTCGGGGTACCGCGCGCATGCGATGAATTACAGCAACAGCAATGGCACCCGCGATATCGGTTTGATGCAGATCAACAGTATTCATTTGCCGCGCCTGCTCAAGCAAGGCATTACCGAAGAGCGCCTGTTGAGTGAACCTTGCCTTTCGGTGGAGGTGGGTGCGTCCATTCTTGCGCAGTTCATCGAGCGCTTTGGCTACAACTGGACGGCCGTGGGTTCCTACAATGTGGGGGCGGGGATGGGGCCCGAGCGGGAAGCGTTGCGCATGCGCTATGCCGAAAAGATCTGGGCGCGCTATGAGGAGCTGGTGGCGTTGCGCAACTGACGATTGGGCGGCACGCCTCGCATGCAGCCCATCACCCCGGCTATAATCGCCGCCACCTTTCGCCGCCATCCGAGTCTAGCCCGCCCATGTATACCCTGGCCCGCCAGCTGTTGTTCAAACTCTCTCCGGAAACCTCCCACGATCTGTCCCTGGACCTGATCGG
>Ga0105244_10002219_pt1 | contig 14802 bp, 10 predicted proteins | sample KBSM44metaG_FD_80423 | JGI IMG/M metagenome (GOLD analysis project Ga0105244, IMG submission 80423) | Miscanthus rhizosphere microbial communities from Kellogg Biological Station, Michigan, USA - KBS M4-4 metaG | ecosystem: Host-associated > Plants > Roots > Rhizosphere > Soil | place... | reverse complement strand
CCCATTCCACAATAAAATTAGTATTCTTCGTCAATTAATGGGACCAAAGTCGCGCACTACGGTGAAAGATGCTGCATCTCTGGCAGGGTATGCAAAAGGTCTACAGATTCTCGATGAAATTGCAGTTATGTTCCCCGTAGTTGCTTATTACGGTACGGGTAGACTGTGGAATGTTCATAAAAATATGTCGCGAAAATCAGTGATCGGCGAAAGTCGCAGCATGGGATATGAAGACTGTTTGTCCGCTGGTTCTAGTTATAAACAACTCCAGCAATGGATGGCGAAAGCAACCCAGGCTGTGTTACAGCAAGATCAGAAGCCTGAAAGTTATAAGAATTCTAATTTGCGCGATCAGGTACAAGGCATAGAGCAGGCTGTAAACGATATGCTGGAAAATGAGCAGTGGGACCATTTTCATTACAGTTTGACTCATGAAGAGTTAGTCATGTCTCACTACGAGCATGGCTTGTTACCCGTTAGTTTATTAAGTGACGGTGTGCGGGCAGTGGTTTCGTTGGTAGCCGATCTTGCATGGCGTTGTGTCAAATTAAACCCACACTTTGGGCAAGATGCACCGCGTAAAACCAGCGGGATAGTGTTTATTGACGAAGTTGATATGCATTTACACCCTGCCTGGCAACAAAAAATAATATCTGGTTTACGCACAACATTTCCAAACGTTCAATTTATTGTCACAACCCACAGCCCACAGGTGCTTTCGACCGTGAGTAAAGAAAACATTCGAATTATTGGCGAAAATATTGCAGCCGAATTGGTCGCTGCTGAGCCTCGTGCTGAAAGCTATGGGCGAAGCAATGCAGATGTTTTGCAAGGTGTGATGCATGTCGATCCTATGCCTACAATGCCTGAAACAGAAGAACTCGATCATTATCGCCAGTTAGTAGAACAGGGCGATCTCAATAGTCAGTCCTCAGAAATTGACGAGTTGAAAGATAAACTGAGCAAAACTCTGGGGGCAGACCATCCTGAGTTGGTCCGTATTGCAATGGTTATGCGTCGGAGGAAAGCTCTGGGATGAGACATATCATTAAAGGTCCCGCCGCAAGTTCTTTAGTCAGAAAGCATGAATCCCCACCGCAGACGGAGGAAGAGGCGGCCAGGGCTTGGGGGCATTTTCGGAGTTGGAAAAAGCAAGAGACAAAAAGTCGTTGCCTGGGAGAGCAATATTATCTTTGTGGTTATAGCGAGGTGGATTTATCCGCTGAGGCGTTAGCCCGTGGTCAGGAGATTGGCATGCATTTAGAGCATGTCGAACCTAAAAGTAAAAATCCGCAAAGAACGTTTGATCACACTAACTTGATCGTTTCAGGAATAGATGATTCAAAAACCCGAAAACTGGTTAAAGAAGATGTCTTCGGCGGTCATGCCAAACTGAAGTGGTATGATGACAATCTGTTTATCAGCCCTTTGCAGGTTGATTGTAGCCGCTACTTTCACTATGAATCGACAGGCAAAGTAATACCGAAGATTAATTTATCAGCCCCAGAAAAAGAACAAGCTCAGACGACCATAGATAAATTGAATCTCAATGCGCCTGTTTTGGTCAACTGGAGAAGCGTCTGGCTGAAGGAACTTGAGTTTGAAATGAGTAAATTACTTGACGATTCTGGTGCGTTAAGGCTCTTTGCGCAGACTGAGTTACTTCCCATCAATGGCCGGCTTCGTCCTTTTCATTCGGCACAAAGACAGATGTTCGATGCTTTTGGTGAAGCAGTAATTCAGGAAAGTGGGCAACTATCCTGCTCATAAAACTGTGGCCCTTGAGGGCCACATAATCAACTAAGGTTTTTTCTTCGGGAAGTCGTCTTCGTCATCCCACTTGTCGTTGAAGTCACGATGCGGGGGAAGCTCGGGTTTATTCTCCATATATTTTTTCGGATCGATACGCTTCAGATCCTTAATAACATTCAGGAAAATACCGAGTAGAAATACCAGTACGATAATCCACCAGTAGTGTGATAGCCATTCCATGCCAATACCTCACTTAAGTTGCGCAGCCTGTCAGGCGACAAGCTGCTCCATAATACGTTGATACATACGGGCAAGCAGTTGCAGGTCTGCGGCGTTCACACACTCATTAATTTTATGAATGGTCGCGTTGACTGGCCCAAGCTCCACCACCTGCGCACCCATACGCGCGATAAAGCGTCCATCTGACGTGCCGCCCGTGGTCAACAGTTGCGGTCTAATTTCATTATAGTGCTCAACTGCATTCACTACCGCATCGACCAACTTGCCGCGTGAGGTCAGGAACGGCTGGCCGGAAAGCCACCAGTCGAGGGTATAGCGCAGTTGATATTTATCCAGCAGGGCAATCACGCGCTGTTTGATATCTTCGTCAGTCAGTTCGGTGCTGAAACGGAAGTTGAATTGCACGTACAAATCGCCAGGAATGACATTGTTGCTGCCGGTTCCGGCCTGAACGTTGGCAATCTGCATACTGGTGGCCGGGAAAAACTCGTTTCCTTTGTCCCACTCAATAGTGACTAATTCGTTCAGCATCGGTGCTGCGCGGTGAACTGGGTTATCAGCCAGATGCGGATAAGCAACATGCCCCTGCACACCATGTACGGTGAGATTGCAGGTCAATGAGCCGCGACGACCATTTTTCACCACATCACCGACCACTTCAGTGCTGGACGGTTCTCCGACCAGGCAATAATCGAGGCGCTCATTACGCGCCATCAAGGTTTCAACCACTTTCACCGTGCCATTTTTGGCGCTGGCTTCTTCATCTGAAGTAATCAGAAACGCGAGGCGGCCTTTGTGGCGCGGGTTCTGTGCAACAAAACGCTCTGCCGCAACCACCATGGCTGCCAGCGAGCCTTTCATATCTGCTGCACCACGGCCAAACAGCAGGCCATCGCGGATAGTCGGTTCAAACGGCGGGTTAATCCAGCGATCGGCGTCACCTGAAGGTACCACGTCGGTATGGCCAGCAAACGCGAGCGTTTCGCCTTTTCCTCGCCATGCCCAGAAATTTTGTGTATCGCCAAAATCCATGTGCTCGATAGTAAAACCGATAGCACGCAGTCGCTCAATCATCAGCGCCTGGCAGCCAGCGTCGTCTGGGCTCAGGGAAGGACGGCGGATAAGCTGTTGCGTCAGCTCAATAACTGGGCAAGACATAGGACTACACCTCGTTGATAAACTGCTGATAGTTCGATTCATTGAAACCCAGCAGCATAGGCTGACCTGGCGCGTAGAGCAATGGGCGTTTGATGATTGCAGGCATTGAAATCATCAGATCCGCTGCGCTCTGCGCGTCAGTTATGCTCGCCCGATGGGCTTCATCGAGTTTCCGCCATGTTGTTCCTCGGGTATTTAACAGCGCTTCCCAGCCTAACTGCGCGATGAAACTATTCAATAAATCCGCATCCAGCCCGTCGACGCGATAATCATGAAATTGATAATCCACACCTTGAGTCTCCAGCCAGCGGCGTGCTTTCTTGATGGTGTCGCAGTTTTTAATACCGTAGAGAATTATCACGGAGTCAATCCTTATCTTTAGAGGTGATTATTTATGCAGGTAATTAGAATAATTAAAATGATAAAAAAGTCGCAAGGCAAAATATAGCCTAATAGCTAATCTAAAAGTTAGGTAATAGCGTTTCTTTTTACCGGGGTGGTTAATTTATAGCCATTAGATGTTACATAAACTCGGAGCCTTTGAACGCTGCGATAAGTCAGATTTTTCGTGGCCTACAGGGTAAAAATCCGAAAGTTGGTGAATCATTTTGTTTCAAGTTCGTCGTCACATTTTAAATTACCTGCTGAGCTGATAATTAACGCAATACGCAGTCGACTCTCAATATTTGATGATAGCCAGTGAAGCCACTAAGTATCGTCGCTTCACTCCATGGAAGGGATTACGTATAATTAGAGCAGTTATAAGAGAGGCGGTTATGATCGAACACGAACTAGGGAACTGGAAAGATTTCATCGAAGATATGCTTCGTAAATGAAACTAACAGCAAGAGCATGATGCTCTTATTCTCAATACACTTTGAACCATACAAAAAGCGACCTGTTCAGGTCGCTTTTTTGTGGACTACTTTTCAGCATGCTCTTTAAGCGGGAAGCGCCGCCGCACCAGCACAAAGAACAGGGGAACGAAGAATATCGCCAGTATCGTGGCAGAAATCATCCCGCCCATCACGCCTGTCCCCACCGCATGCTGGCTACCGGAGCCTGCGCCACTGCTGGTGGCCATCGGCAACACGCCAAAGATAAATGCCAGAGAAGTCATTAATATTGGGCGTAAACGTTGGCGGCAGGCATACAGCGTAGCCGACAGCAAATCCTGACCCTTCTGATTCATTTCATTGGCAAATTCGACGATTAATATAGCGTTCTTCGCTGATAGCCCAATGACTGTCAGCAGGCCGACCTGGAAGTAGACGTCATTTTCCAGCCCACGCATCCAGGTGGCAAGTAACGCACCGATTACCCCTAATGGCACAACCAGCATCACCGAGAATGGCACAGACCAGCTTTCATAAAGCGCAGCCAGACACAGGAAAACCACTAACAGGGAAATGGCGTATAACGCTGGCGCTTGCGCACCGGAGAGGCGTTCCTGATAGGACATCGCTGTCCACTCAAGACCCAACCCGCCAGGTAACTGGTGCACCAGGTTTTCCATAATATCCATTGCCGTACCGGTGCTGACGCCTGGTGCTGCTTCGCCGACAATTTCTAATGCTGAATAGCCGTTGTAGCGCTCAAGACGTGGCGAACCGGTTTCCCAATGTGAACTGGCAAACGCCGAGAAAGGCACCATTCCGCCGTCTTTGTTGCGCACATACCACTGGTTAATGTCTTCCGGCAGCATGCGGTATTTCGCCTCCGCCTGCACATACACCTTCTTCACGCGACCCCTGTCCATAAAGTCATTCACATAACTCGAACCCCATGCTGTTTGCAGGGTGTCGTTGATATCGTCGATGGAGACACCCAATGCCTGAGCTTTGCGCTGGTCAATATCGACTTGCAACTGTGGGCTGTCATCAAGGCCATTGTGGCGCACTCGAGTGAGGCGATCGTCTTTCCCCGCCAGGTCCAAAAGCTGATCCCTGGCGGCCATTAGCACGTCGTGACCGACGCCACCGTGATCTTGCAATTCCATATCAAAACCTGCCGAACTACCTAAACCGTTGATAGCAGGCGGGCTGCTGGCGAAGACTCGTGCTTCTTTAATGCGGTTAAATGCTTTGGTGGCTCGCTCGATAATGGCAAATGAAGTGCCGGTTTTAGCATCGCGATCGTCCCAGTTTTTCAGACGAATAAACATACGTGCGACGTTCTGACCATTCCCCCCTGGACCGGAGCCTACGGTGGCGAAGATGGAGAGAATATTTTCCTGCTCATGGCTGAAAAAGTAATCTTCCACTTGCTCTACAACCTGTAGCGTTTGTTGCTGGGTCGCACCGCTTGGAAGCTGAACCGAGGTGGTAAACATTCCGCGGTCTTCCTGCGGTAAAAATGAAGTGGGCAGATGTAAAAACAGCACTACCATGCCCCCCAGCAGCAGAACATAAACCAGGATCCAGCGCAGACTGCGGTGCAAAATCCGGCCAACGGCATTTTCGTATCTCAAGGCATTGCGGTTAAACATACGGTTAAACCAGCCGAAAAAGCCCTTTTGTCCGTGCTGTTCACCTTTGTGCAGCGGTTTTAATAATGTTGCACACAGCGCTGGGGTGAGGATCAGCGCCACCAGCACTGACAGCACCATGGAGGCAACAATCGTGATGGAAAACTGGCGGTAAATAGCTCCGGTAGTGCCACCGAAAAAGGCCATGGGCACAAATACGGCTGAAAGCACCATCGCGATGCCTACCAGTGCGCCCTGAATCTGGCCCATTGATTTTCGGGTCGCTTCTTTGGGCGATAACCCTTCCTCGGTCATGATGCGCTCGACGTTTTCCACCACCACGATAGCGTCATCCACCAGCAAACCTATCGCCAGCACCATAGCAAACATGGTCAACGTATTAATGCTGTAGCCAAAGGCATAGAGAATCGCGAACGTTCCCATCAGGACCACAGGAACGGCAATCGTGGGAATGAGTGTTGCGCGGAAGTTTTGTAAAAACAAATACATGACAAGGAAAACCAACGCGATGGCTTCCAGCAATGTTTTGACTACATCGGTAATGGAGGCCTTAACAAAAGAGGTGGTTTCATTGGCAATTTTATATTCCAGCCCGTGGGGGAAATAGGGGGCCAGTTCGTCGAGGCGAGAGAGAACTCTTTCCGCCGTCGCCATTTCATTCGCGCCGGAAGCCAGCTTGATGCCAAGGCCGGATGCCGGGTCGCGATTGTAGCGGTTGATGTAGTTGTAGTTCTCTCCCCCCAATTCCACCGTGGCCACCTGACCGAGGGTGACAACGGAGCCGTCCTGGTTCACCCGTAGCGTAATATCGCGAAACTGCTCTGGAGTTTGTAACAGGGATTGCGAATTAATGGTGGCGTTTAATGCCTGTTTATCGACCGATGGCGTGCCGCCCAATTGCCCAACGGCGATCTGCGCATTTTGGGAGGAAATGGCGTCCGTCACGTCTTTGGCGGTCATTTGGTAACTAGTGAGTTTGTTCGGATCGAGCCAGATGCGCATTGAGAACTGCGAACCAAAGGCGTCGATATCGCCGACACCGTTCACACGGCTCAGCGGTTCCTGAATATTACTGGCGACGTAATCGGCAATGTCCTGCTTATCCATACTGTGGTCAGTAGAAACGAAAGCGAGCGTCAAAATATTGGTATCGCCGGTTTTCCTGACGGTTACGCCCTGGGTTTGCACCGCTTGCGGAAGCTTACGCAAGGCGGATTGCAGCTGGTTTTGCACCTGTTGCACGGCTTCGTCAGGATCGGTTCCTGCAATAAATGTCAGTGTCACACTAGCCTGGCCGGTGGCGCTGCTTTGTGACGACATATACATCAGGTTATCCAGCCCGGTCATATTCTGCTCAATCACCTGCGTAACCGTGTTTTCCAGCGTTTGTGCCGATGCACCTGGATAGTTTGCGGTGATACGCACGTTTGGCGGTGCGAGGTCTGGATACTGTTCGACAGGAAGAGAGAAAATCGCGAGCAAACCAGTGAGGCACAAAATAATGGCTAATACCCACGCAAAAATGGGGCGATTGATAAAGAAATTCGCCATTCAGTCAGGACCTCGTTAGTACTTCAGATTGTGATTATGAGTCTCAGTCGTCACTGTAGCCTTTACCGCAGGTCCAAACGTGGAGAAATTGAGGAGATATTGTAAAAAATCTTCGCGCTCTGTAGTGGAATCGGTTTGCTGTTGGCGATGTTAAAAGCCACGACGTTCAAGATATAAGACGGTTGCTGCGACTCGGGAACGAACCTGAAGTTTACGCAGCAAATTGCGAATATGCACTTTCACGGTTTCTTCAGAAATATGCAGGCCTGAAGCAATTTGTTTATTTGATAACCCTCTGGCGACTTCTTGTAACACGTCTAATTCACGTTCGGTCAACACGGCAAACGGATCTTCACTGTATTTTTCGAAACTGCGGGTACGTAAATATTCCGCGACTTGTTTGCTATAGGCTTCGCCCTCAGTGGCTCCACGACGAATATCTTCGAGCAGCACGTCGGGATCGCTATCTTTCAGCAAATATCCATCGGCACCGGCATCAATCAGCGTGAAAATATCGCTACGTGAATCAGATACCGTCAGCACCACGATACGCCCACTGACACCATCACGACGCATCGCATTGAGCGTGTCCAACCCACTCAAACCTTTCATATTGAGGTCGAGCAAAATCAGATCGGGAGCCAGGCGATTCGCCAGACTAATAGCCTCAGCACCGCTGCTGGCTTCACCCACCACGCGAAAGCTGTCATCCATTTCCAGCAACTGGCGGATGCCACGACGCATTAACGGATGATCATCAACGATCAACACCTGACAGACAGTTTTCTCACTCATCATATACCCCAATATGTTTCACATTTTTATCATTATAAATTTATGGATGTTTCGTGCGTCGCTTGTTCTGCCGGTGGCGATCTAAAACTCAACGCAATCAAAGTCCCACCCTGAGGAGGGCGGGAAATAGCCAGCTCACCACCTAAACGGGTGGCACGTTCCTGCATGATGTTAAGTCCGTAATGTCCCTCGGGTTCGGTCAGGCTGGCAATCCCAGTACCGTCATCGAGTATATTCACAGTATGAATTCCTGAGCGTGAAGTGCTACAGCTTACGGATATTTTAGTGGCATGCGCATGTTTAATCGCATTTAACACAGCTTCGCGAATAATTTGCAGTAAATGCACCTGCTGCGAGGCATCTAACGCCTGAGTCGGAATATTACAATCCAGAGTGAGAGTTGCGTCGGTCTGCTTGCGCAGCGGAGCGATCATTTCCTGCAATGCCGAAGGTAAGTCTGCTTGCTGGAGCGTCAGGCGGAAGGTGGCCAACAACTCGCGTAACTGGCGATAGGCATCATTCAATGCCTGGGAAAAATCATTAATAATGTGCTGTGCAGGCTGGTTCTGGGCCGGAACTGCTCGTTTTAGCAAGGTGAGTTGAATGCGTAAATAGGAGAGCACTTGCGCCAGCGAATCATGCAGTTCGCGGGCAATGGTCGCGCGCTCTTCCATCAACAATAGCTGCTGATAGTGCTTTTGCGCCTGATTGAAATAGAGCCCGCGCCCCAGCATATTGGCCAGGCTTTGCATCAGCGGCAGCGGTGGAACACCTTGTGGGGCTTGCCAACGGAGCAGACCCAGTTCTTTATCCTCAAGCACAATCGGCAAGGTTTGCCATGCCTGATCATTATGTTGAACGCCGTTTTGTATCTTCCAGTTTTCACCTGTTTTCATCTCAAGATAATTGACCTGCGTTTTCTGTCTTACTTGCTGCAACACGCGCTCGAAACAGTGTTGATCGATGGTACTGACCGTCAGTGCTTGCGAGCAGGCGTACAAGACTTCCAGTGTGCGGTTGGCCTCTTGTAAATCCAGCGTTTTTTCCTGCACGCTCTCTTCAAGTGAGCGATAAAGTTTCTTCAACTCACCGGACATGCGAGTGAAGGTCTGTGACAGCAAACCCAGTTCGTTCGGCAACTGCATACTCAATAGCGGGTAATCGAATTCACCGCGCTCTATAGCGCGGCTGGCTTCCATCAGTTTATTGAGTGGAGCCACCACCTGCTGGCGGAAGCGGCGTAACGTGAAAAACACCAGCGTGAAAATGGCAATAAAACCCACCACCGAGGCGATAACAACCTGCATCATTTTGCGTTCAGCATAATGCTGAAGCGCCAGCACAAAGAGATCGATTTGCTCGACGTAGCCTGCGATGTTTGCCCGATACCATTGCAAATCGCCCTGGCGGATGTGTTGTTCCATCTCCGCCCAGGCGTAATTAATTGTGGCAAAGCGAGTTCGGACTTCCGCTGGCACCCAGAATTTCTCGATTTTAAGCAGGGCAGGTGAGAGTAATGATTGGCTGTATTGCTCAAGGTGCTTATCGATATGGGCACGGTCGCCCTGCAAATCATAACCCAGGCGATAGCTTTGCATACGCAATGACCCTGCGACATTCACCGCTTCGGCATCACGTAAACTGCTCGCAAGGGTAAGCATCGCAATGCCTGTAGAAAGCAGCGATAGCAAAATAATATAAAAAAAGGCGCGGGCCAGGCTCGTGGAAACCGAGCGTTTTACTATCACTAAATATTTACCCGTCGAAATAATAGAGAGCGAAACGTACCAGAAACTGGCTTCGTCACAAATCCTGGTTGTTTATATTTCGGCATATCTTCCAAAATAGAGCTTAGGAATTAACTCTGTGACATCACAAGCATAACTGCTGCATAACAAAACGCAGAAAAACGAGGTTTCATCAAACACGAAAAGAAATTGATCCGTACCAGGTTATTAGCAGATTTCAGAGCAAACTGGGCAAATGACCATTGCCAGTTAATACATCGCCAGGTGATAACATCACCCCATAAAAAATTTACCCGTCATCCTTCAAGCCGCAGGGGTGTTGGCTGCACTCACTTACCCGAATCACTTACTTAAGTAAGCTCATCGGGATAAGCTCCCTGGCCGCCTACCTGCAACTTGAATGCTAACGAGTAATCGCCTTCTGTTCTTGATAACAGGCAAGGGGTAAAGATGAATCGTTTTGTTCTCGCTAATGCTCAACAATGTATTGGCTGCCATGCCTGCGAAGTGGCATGTGTGATGTCCCACAATGAAGAAAAGCATGTTCTGACCAGCCAACAATTCCAGCCACGGATTGCGGTGATTAAGCATGAGGGACGACGCAATGCCGTGACTTGCCGCCATTGTGAAGATGCCCCATGTGCCAGCAGTTGCCCAAATGAAGCGATATCCCGCGTCAGAGAGAGTGTGCAGGTCAACCAGCGCAAGTGCATCGGCTGCAAATCCTGCGTGGTAGCCTGCCCGTTTGGTGCCATGCAAATCATCACCGTTCCGCTTAATGATGGCCGTTCGGTAAAAGCCAGCGCCCATAAATGCGATTTATGCCAGCACCGTGAAAATGGCCCGGCTTGTGTAGAAAACTGCCCCAGCAAAGCACTGAAACTCATCAGCAGTGAAACACTTGCTGGGCTGGCAAAAGCCCGACGTTTACGCTCAGCGGCTCAGGAATCTCAGCCGTGGCACAGTAGCGCGCAGCAACACATGGCGCAACAGCCGTTGCTGGCTGCTGACTTAACCAAAGTGAACAAAATGCGCGCCACACCAGCGCGACAAGACCCCGACAAAATTGACCTGGTATCACGCAAAACCGGCTTTGGTGAAATCTATCGTACCTTCGATAAAATCCAGGCGGAAAGCCAGGCCGACCGCTGTCTGAAATGCGGTGAACACAGTATTTGTGAATGGACTTGCCCGCTGCACAACCATATTCCACAGTGGATTGAACTGGTCAAAGAAGGGCGCATTCTGGAAGCTGTCGAGCTTTCGCATCAGACAAACTGCCTGCCGGAGGTGACCGGACGCGTCTGCCCGCAAGACCGCTTATGTGAAAGCGCCTGTACCCTCAAAGATGAATACGGTGCTGTCACCATCGGCAATATTGAACGTTATATTTCCGATAATGCGTTTGCGAGCGGCTGGACGCCGGACCTCTCTTATGTCACACCGACAAACCGCCGTGTCGCGGTGATTGGCGCAGGCCCGGCTGGGCTTGCCTGTGCAGATATTCTGGCGCGAAACGGCGTTCAGGCCACGGTGTTTGACCGCCATCCAGAAATCGGCGGGCTGCTGACGTTTGGCATTCCTGCGTTCAAGCTGGATAAATCGTTATTAAGCCGTCGTCGTGAGATTTTCAGTGCGATGGGTATCGAATTTAAACTCAACACTGAAGTGGGTCGTGACATTCCGCTGCAACAGGTTCTGGCTGAGTTTGATGCGGTATTTGTTGGTGTTGGCACGTACCGCTCAATGAAAGCCGGGCTGCCAAACGAAGACGCGCCAGGGGTTTACGACGCGCTACCGTTCCTGATTGCTAACACCAAACAGGTGATGGGGCTGCCTGAATTACCTGATGAACCGTATATCAATATGGCGGGTCAGCAGGTGGTAGTTTTGGGCGGTGGTGACACGGCAATGGACTGTGTGCGCACTTCTTTACGCCATGGGGCGGAGCGGGTGACATGTGCTTATCGTCGCGACGAAGCCAACATGCCGGGCTCCAAAAAAGAGGTCAAAAATGCCCGCGAAGAAGGGGCATTGTTTGAGTTCAACGTGCAGCCGCTGAACATTGAACTTGATGAAAGTGGCCAGGTGATGGGAATTCGCATGCTGCGCACGCGCATGGGTGAGCCGGATGAGCAAGGTCGCCGTCGTCCGGAACCGATTGAAGGTTCCGAATTTGTGATGCCAGCAGATGCGGTGATTATGGCATTTGGCTTCCACCCGCACGGTATGCCGTGGCTGGAAGAGCACAGCGTGAAACTCGACAGCTGGGGGCGAATCATCGCCAGCGTTGAGGATAAATTGCGATACCAAACCAGCAACCCGAAAATTTTTGCCGGGGGCGATGCGGTACGTGGAGCCGACCTGGTGGTGACCGCGATGGCGGAAGGCCGCCATGCCGCTGCGGGAATAATGGAATATCTGGCGGTTCCCCCTCAGCGCCTGAATTAACGGCAAATCTCACCCCAGCTTTGTGTCGGGGTGAGTGTTTGTTTTACAAAACGAATTCCTTTTTGATCCCACCCCTGTATTTACCCCTAAAGGGTGATGCCTCTACCACCCCTTCGTCACATATGGTAACGCTCATAAAAAGTATGGAAATAACAACGTTATCTGAGACTGATGACAAACGTCTTCGTAGGTCGGATAAGCGCAGCGGCATCCGACACCACTGGCGTAAATGGTGGATGACGCTAACGCTTATCCACCCTACAAAACTCATAAAAAGTATGGAAATAACAAAGTTATCTTTGCCAGCTTCGCGTTGTGGAGCCTGGCTTTTGTGATGCAAGGATGTGCCTTATGGCTGATTTTTCCCGACGTGGACTATTAACCGGCAGCTTTCGCCGCTCCGGTACTGCCTTCCGCCCACCCTGGAGCGGAGATGAAAACCATTTTCTGGTGGATTGCACGCGCTGCGATGCCTGCCTGTCGGCCTGTGAAACACGTGTTTTAAAACGCGGTCAGGGTGGCTATCCCGAAGTTAACTTTGCCCACGGTGAATGCACCTTCTGCTACGCCTGCGCGCAAGCTTGCCCTGAAAAAATCTTTCTTAAACGCGAGGTTTCCCCCTGGGAACATACCTTGTCGATTGGCGATAACTGCCTTGCCAGAAACAGCATCGAGTGCCGCAGTTGCCAGGACAGTTGCGAAACTCAGGCGATTGCCTTTCGCCCCTCGCTACAAGGCATCGCACAACCTCTACTTAACCACGCTGATTGCACCGCTTGCGGCGCATGTATTGCCGGTTGTCCGGTTTCAGCCATCACTATGAGACACGCAAATGCAGGCTAACTGGCACGTCGCAGGCCTGGTGGTTCAGGCCCAACCCCACAATATTCTCGCGGTTGGCGCCGCAATAAACGAACTACCGGGCAGCGAAGTTGCAGCAAGTGATGCTGAACACGGCAAATTAGTCGTGGTTATGGAGGCAGCGCGCAGTGATGTGCTGCTGAATCAAATTGAGTCGGCACGCAATATTGCGGGTGTGCTGGCGGTGTCGCTGGTTTATCACCAGCAGGATGAGCAAGGTGAGGAAACACCATGAAACTCAGTCGTCGTAGCTTTATGAAAGCGAACGCTATTGCAGCCGCGGCGGCTGCCGCAGGTCTTAGCGTACCGAGCGTTGCCCGAGCCGTTGTCGGGAAGCAAGACGCCATCAAATGGGATAAAGCTCCGTGCCGTTTTTGTGGCACCGGTTGTGGCGTATTAGTCGGCACACAAGATGGACGCGTAGTGGCAAGCCAGGGCGACCCTGATGCGCCGGTAAACCGTGGCCTGAACTGCATCAAAGGCTACTTCCTGCCAAAAATCATGTACGGAAAAGACCGCCTTACCCAGCCGCTGTTGCGCATGAAAGACGGCCAGTTCGATAAAGAAGGCGAATTCGCTCCCATCAGCTGGGAGCAGGCCTTTGACATCATGGAACAAAAATTTAAAGCCAGCCTGAAGGAAAAAGGGCCGGAAGCGGTCGGGATGTTTGGCTCCGGTCAGTGGACGGTTTGGGAAGGTTACGCTGCCTCTAAATTATTCAAAGCCGGTTTTCGTTCTAACAACCTCGACCCGAACGCGCGCCACTGCATGGCTTCGGCGGTGGTGGGCTTTATGCGCACTTTCGGCATGGACGAACCGATGGGTTGCTACGACGACATCGAGCAGGCCGACGCCTTCGTGCTGTGGGGCTCGAACATGGCCGAGATGCATCCGGTTTTATGGTCGCGCATCACCAGCCGTCGTCTGTCGAATGAAAATGTTAACGTCGCGGTTCTTTCGACTTTCGAGCATCGAAGCTTTGAGCTGGCCGACAACGGCATGGTGTTTACGCCGCAAAGCGACCTGGCGATTCTTAACTACATCGCGAACTACATCATTCAGAACAATGCCATCAACGAATCGTTCTTTAAGCAGCATGTGAATCTGCGCAAAGGCGTGACGGATATCGGCTACGGTTTGCGCCCAACCCATCCGCTGGAAAAAGCCGCCAAAAACCCAGGTTCTGATGCCTCCGAGCCGATGAGCTTTGAGGATTACAAAGCGTTCGTTGCCGAGTACACGCTGGAAAAAACCGCTGAGATGAGCGGTGTACCGACAGACCAACTCGAAGCGCTGGCGAAGTTGTACGCCGACCCGAACAAGAAAGTCATTTCTTACTGGACGATGGGCTTCAATCAGCACTCACGAGGTGTCTGGGCTAACAACCTGGTTTACAACATCCACTTATTGACCGGCAAAATTTCCCAGCCTGGCTGTGGGCCGTTCTCGTTAACCGGCCAGCCTTCGGCTTGTGGCACGGCGCGTGAAGTCGGGACTTTCTCTCACCGCCTGCCAGCCGACATGGTGGTCACCAACGAGAAACACCGCCAAATCGTCGAAAATACCTGGCAACTTCCTGCTGGCACCATCCCGGCGAAAGTCGGTTTACATGCCGTGGCACAAGACCGTGCGCTGAAAGATGGCAAGCTCAACGTTTACTGGGTGATGTGTAACAACAACATGCAGGCCGGGCCGAACATTACCGAAGAACGAATGCCGGGCTGGCGCGATCCGCGCAACTTCGTGATTGTCTCCGAT
>Ga0105244_10002218_pt1 | contig 14803 bp, 6 predicted proteins | sample KBSM44metaG_FD_80423 | JGI IMG/M metagenome (GOLD analysis project Ga0105244, IMG submission 80423) | Miscanthus rhizosphere microbial communities from Kellogg Biological Station, Michigan, USA - KBS M4-4 metaG | ecosystem: Host-associated > Plants > Roots > Rhizosphere > Soil | place: Michigan... | reverse complement strand
CGTCGAAATATAAATCGGGTGCAGCGGCTTGAGGGTCTGCGTGTCGTACCAGTTGTAGAAGTGGCCCTGGTGGCGCTCCAGCTTGTCCATCGCATCGAGCGTGGCGCCGGTGCGCGCGATCAGCTGCGACACCGTGATGTAGCCGAAGTCGCAGGCGCTCAGGTTGGCCAGCAGCGCCATGCCGATATTGGTCGGCGAGGTGCGGTGGGCGATGACCTGTACCGGATGCTCCTGCATGTTATCGGGCGGCAGCCAGTTGTCGTCGGGGCCGACGAAGCGGTCGAAATAGGCCCAGGTGCGGCGCGCCAGCTTATGCAGGAACACGTTCTGCTCCGGCGACAGTTGCGCGTCCTTGCGCTTGATCGGGCGGCTGATCCAGTCCGCCACGGCCGGCGCCACCAGCCACGCCAGCAGGAACAGCGCGGACGGCGCCAGGCTGGCGGGACGCCAGCCGAGCAGCATGCCGCCGACGAACAGCGCCAGCACCGGCGCCGGCCACATCCTGATCCAGGTGCTGGCGTTGCCGGATGCCGCGCGCGACAGCGCCGAGGCGCGCCACTCGAGCATGTGACGGTGCGACACCAGCATGCGGTAGACGCTGCGGACGATCGCGTCCAGGCTGAAGTAAGCCTCGTACGGCAGGAACACCAGCATCAACACCGCGTGCGAGAACTGCAGGCCGGTGCGGCGCACGGTGGCGCGCAGATGCTGGCTCCATAGGGTGTCCTTGGGCCGGTGCAGCATGTCGTGCAGCGCGCTGACGAACGGCGGCAGGAAGATCACGGTCAGCACCGCGCCGGTCCACAGCCACGGGTCGGGCAGCCAGCGCCAGGCGACGATCAGCGACAGCACCAGCGCCGGCGCGGTCAGGCTGCGGCGCAGATTGTCGAACAGCTTCCAGCGCGACAGCAGCGACAGCGGGTTCTTCTCGCGTTTGCGGCCGGGTCCCGGCACGCGGCCGAACAGCCACGAGATCAGCTGCCAGTCGCCGCGTATCCAGCGCTGGCGGCGGCTGACGTCATCGCTGTAGCGGCTCGGATATTCTTCATAAAGTTGTGCGTCGCTCAGCAAGCCGGCGCGCAGATAGCAGCCTTCCAGCAGATCGTGGCTGAGCACCTGGTTGTCGGGCAGGCGGTGTCCCAATACCTGCTCGAAGACGTCGACATCGTAGATGCCCTTGCCGATGAAGGAGCCTTCCAGGAACACGTCCTGGTAGACGTCGGAGACGGTGCGGGTGTAAGGGTCGATGCCCGGTTCGCCGCCGCACAGTTTTTCGTAGTGCGAGGCGTTCTCGCTCGGCAGGCTGACGGCCACGCGCGGTTGCAGGATGCCGTAGCCTTCGACCACGCAGCCGCGCGCCGCGTCGACGCGCGGGCGGTTCAGCGGATGCATCATGGTGGCGATGAACTGCGCGGCCGCGTCGCGCGGCAGCTGGGTGTCGGTATCGAGCGTGATGACGTACTTGATGCTTTCGAGCTGGCTGACATCGCCGACGACCACGGAGAATTTGTCGCGCGCGCCGCCGCGCAGGAAGCGGTTCAGGTCCTGCAGCTTGCCACGCTTGCGCTCATAGCCCATCCACGAGCCCTCCTGCGGATTCCACAGGCGCGGGCGGTGCAGCAGCAGGAAAGGCGCGGCCGGATCGCCGCTCGGATGGACGGCGTACTTGCGGTTGAGTTGTTCGATCCGGTACTGCATCTGCTCGAGCAGCGCGGCGTCGCCCGGCAAGGTCTCGGCGGGGGCGTCGGCGAAATCGGTCAGCAGGCAAAACACCAGGTTGGGATCGCGGTTGGCGAGGAAGCGCACTTCCAGCTGTTCGCACAGGTCCTCGATGTTGTCCTTGCTGTAGGCCAGTGTCGGCACCACCACCAGCGCCCTGCCCTCGACGGGAATGCCGTCGTCGAGGTCCATGCGCGGCAGCGGGTTGGGATGGGTGACCTGCGTGGTGACCCAGTTGACGAGGCTCAGCGCCAGCTGGCTGCTGCCCAGCAGCGCCAGCACGCCCAGCGCCACCAGCACGATGCCGTTCACCCCGTGGAAGGCCGCGCGTTCGAGCAGCAGCGCGGTGGCGACGAAGGTGATGGCGGCGATCGCGCCCAGATAGGACGTCAGCGGCGAGGCGCCCGACGTGTGGCGGAACACCTCGCGCCACGGACGGCGCATGCCGGCCTGCTTTTCCAGCGCGGGCAGGCCGCCGCCGATCAGATAGAAACCGACGTGGCTGTGGCGCTCATCGCCGCTGTTGGCGTGCGCCACGGCCAGTTGCAAGGCCTGCTGCGCCACTTCCACCTCCGACAGGCGCGAGTGCTTGGCGATCTTCTCGACCGAATGGCGGTACTGGTCGCGGGTGGCGAATTCCATGCGGCCGTAGACGCCGGCCGGGTCCTGGCGCAACGTCTGTTCGACCACGCTCATGGTCTCGACGAACTCCTGCCAGTCCATGGTGCCCAGGCAGCGCAGGCTGCCGATGCTGTTGGCGATCGAGACCTGCTCGGCCGCCTGCTGCTGGATCTCGGCCTGGATCTGCTGCTCGATGGTCTGGCCCGATTCGGCCAGGCGGTGCGTGATCCACGACAGCGCCAGCGTCAGCGCCGAGCTTTGCCCCTGCAGGCGGCGCGCCAGCTCGGCGACGAAGGCGCTGGTGATCGGCGGATTCGAACGGGCCATGTCGGCCACCATCAGAATCAGGCCGCTCGGATTTTTTTCCACCACCTCGGTCATCTGGTCGGCCCAGCTGTTGGCCAGGTCGCGGTCGGCGCGGTTGTCGGCCACGCGCACGGCCACGCGGCGCAGGTTCTCGATCAGCGCGAGACGCAGCATGATCGGGATCGCCCACAACTCGCCCAGCTTGAGCGGCGCGATCTCCTGGTATGCGACGACGAAGCGGCACAGCGATTCGGGATCGACGCGGCCGTCGCCGTGCGAGATGATCTCCAGCGCCAGCTTGTAGACGCGCGGGCAGCCCTCCGGCGCGCCGCGGCTCAGGCGCGGCAGCTCCTTGCTGTAGTCCTTCGGCAGGTGGCGGCGGGCGATGCGGATCTGCTCTTCGATCAGGTAGAAGTTATCGAGCAGCCACTCGGAGGCGGGCGTGATCTGCCGGCCGGCCTTGACGGCCTCGGTCAGTTCGTCGCAGGTTGTGTTGATGAAGTCGGCGTTTTCCGACAGGCGCGACAGCAATTGGTCGGGGCCGCCGCGCGTGCTCAGTTCGTGGTGGGCCGCCAGCGTTCTGCCGTGCGCGCCCATTTGCGCAGCGCTGAAGAGCTCGGCGCGTAAGGGCAAGTCTTCGTCATCTTCGTCGGAGACCAGGGAGGCGGTGGTCGATTCGCGGAAGCCGAGCGTCATCTCGGGCATCAGGGGATTGGTCTTTTTCAAGTTATACCTCGCTATGTTGCATGCGAGACGCGGCCGCGCTCCGGCTGCGGGCGCGACGAATCTGCGAATGGGAAATTATGTGCTAAGGCATCGTACTGGGGCGCACGACAGGGGACTGTACGCTGACGTACATACAGCGGCGAGTGGTGGATTTGGGGCAAAGAAAAGGGCCGTGGCGGCCCTTGGGGTGGCTTGCATTTTTGCGTTGTTGGCGCGTCCGCCGCAGACGGTGTTGGCGGCGCGTGGCGGATTACGGCGTGCCGCCCAATCCACCCCACGTGTCTCCGTGGATACGCCTAACGCGTGCGGTCACGCGGCCAACGCCAGGCCACCGGTGAGGCTGTACGCCTGGTCGTGTCCAAGGCGGCGCAGGCATTGCGTGGCTTTCATGCTGCGATTGCCGCTGCGGCAGAAAAACACCAGCGGCCGCCGCTCCTCGCGCAACCATACGCTGGCTTGTCCCGCCAGACGGCTCAACGGCACGCTATGCGCGACGCGGCCTCCCGGACCGGGCACGACGGTGGCGGCGAATTCATACGCCTCGCGCACGTCGATCAACACCGCGTCCGGATGCGCGCTCAAAAACGCGTCGAGCTCGGCGCTATCGAGTTGCATGCCAGACGGAGCGGCTAGTTGCGTCTCGGCAGTCAACATTGCCGGTGAGTGCTTGTCCATGCTCGCGCAGAATTGATTGTGATCGTCGCGCGTCGGACACAGCAAGGTGCGCGGCCCGCTGACGGCCCGCAGCGCCTCGTCCCGCGCGTCCGCGCTGAACGCGAAGCGAACAGCCGAGGCTGGCAAACGGTCGCCATCGGCGGTCCCGAGCAGATAAGCGCGCGTCGCGTTGCCCGCGCCGACGGCCATGCTCGCCAGCACTTGCGCGCCGAGCGTGATCGCGGGCGCGGCCGCGCCGTCCTCCAACACCACCAGCGGCACCGGCGCGGCGGCCGGCCAACCGAACTGGTCCACGACACCGCCTGCATAGTGATCGCCCAAGGCCTCCACCAGCGACTGGCGCCCGGCGTCGGGCGCGGTGCCGACGACGGCCAGCACCCGATAGTTCTGGCAGCGCACATACGAGGCGATGCGCGGCGTCAGCTCCGGCAATGGATCGATGACCACGCAAGCGCCGCTGGCCGCGTCCAGCACCAGCCAGCTGCACGCGCCTTCGACGCCGAGCTGCAGCAAGCCGTCATGCGGCACGGCGGCACTTTCGGATGGGATCAGGCAACTGGCGCGCAGCGCGGCGCCGCAGCGCTCGATGCGGGCACAGGCGGCGGCGATGGTCTCCTCGTCGGCCAGCGGGCCGAAGGACATGCGGATGGCGCCGGCGCTGCGCCACAGCGGCACGCCCATCGCGTCGAGCACGTAGCTGGGCGCGGCCTTGGCCGACGAGCAGGCGCTGCCGGCGCTGACGCGCACCTGCGCCGCGTCGAACACGTCCATCAACTCGCGGCTCGACAGGCCGGGCACGGAGAAGTTGAGCGTGGTCGGCAACGCCTTGTCGAACGGATTGTTGAACACCACGCCGGGCAAGGCGGCGCGCAGGCTGTCGGCCAGCCGCGCGCGGAAAGCCCACAGCTCGTCGTGGCTGCGGAAGGTGTCGCCACGTTCGAGCGCGGCCAGCACCACGCCCAGCGCGGCGATACCGGCCATGTTCTCGGTGCCGGAGCGCTGGCCCGACTCCTGGCCGCCGCCCATGATCAGCGGCGTGAACGGCGCGCCGGCGCGCACGTACAACATGCCCACGCCTTTGGGCGCGTACAGTTTGTGGCCGGAAAATGGCGCGTAGTCGATGCGGGTGGCGGCCAGGTCCAACGTCAGCTTGCCCAGCGCCTGCACGCAATCGACCATCCAGTAGGCGGCCGTGCCGGTTTCCTTGATGACCGCTTCGATACCGTCCAGATCGCTGACGACGCCGGTTTCATTGTTGGCGGCCATGGTGCAAATCAGCGCGGCGGAGCCGGCCACTTGCCGCAGCAGCGCCAGGTCGTGGGCGCCGGCCGCGTCGACCGGCAATTTGTGCAGGGTCAGATTCAAGCCCAGCAGCCGGTTCCAGTGCGCCAGGCTTTCCGGCACGGCCTTGTGTTCGGTGGCGCCGTAGACCAGCAGGCTGCCGATGGCCTCGCCGCGCGCCTGGCGTTCGCGCAAGGCGACCAGCGCCGACAGCACCGAGGTCTGGATGCCTTCGGTGGCGCCGCTGTTGAACATCAGGCGGCCGTCGCCGACGCCCAGCAGGCGCACCGCGCAGGCGCGCGCCTGGTCCAGCAAGAACTTGGCCTTGAGCCCGGTGGCGTGGGTGCTGCTGGGATTACCGAAGCGTTGGCCCATGGCGTCGATGGCGGCGCCGATGGCGGCCGGCAGAACGGCGGTGGTGGCGTTGCCGTCGAGGTAGATTTCAGTGGTCATAGTGTTCGCCGCGTGGATGGATAAGTCAGCTAAACAGTTTACCCAAGCGCCAACGAGAAAATATGCCAAAATAGTCTGTTATTGACGTATTTCTCGGCATGAGCATGCTTTACCATGCGCCAATCCGGGATAAACCTTCTTTTTCCGTTATGGTCGGCTCCATCCAAGGTTCTGATAAAGTACAGGATGTTCATTCTTCTTTTTCACTACATCCCACATGAATTCACTCGACAAATTCGACTGTGCCATCCTGGCCGCGCTGCAGGTCGACGGCACGCTCTCGATCGCCGCGCTCAGCGAGAAGGTCGGCCTGTCCAGCACGCCTTGCTGGAAACGGGTCAAGCGCCTGGAAGAGGAAGGCTATATCGAAAGCCGCGTCGCCATCGTCAACCGGCGCAAGGTCGGGCTGCCGGTGACGGTGTATGTCAGCGTGCGCACCGGCCAGCACGACGCCAAGTGGCTCGACCGCTTCGCCGCCGCCGTCATGGCGTTGCCGGAAGTGCAGGAATTCCACCGCATGAGCGGCGACGTCGATTACCTGCTCAAAGTCGTCACCACCGACATCGACGGCTACGACGCGTTTTACAAGCGCCTGATCAAGGTCGGCCAGCTGACCGGGGTGTCGTCGGCGTTCTCGATGGAACAGATCAAATACACGACGGCGTTGCCGCTGGAGCTGGTGTCCCACCGGGATTCGCACCAATAAGGTGCAATGAATGTGCATGAGCCGGCCCGGCATGGGATAATAGTTATTTCAAATACTCATTAAGCCCATGCGCGCTTTCCTGGACCGCTGGCTCCCCAGCCCGACCACCGCCAGCGGCGCCGAACAGTTGCGTGCCGCCGTCGGCGCGCTGTGCGGCCTGCTGATCACCGCCGTCCTCAGCCACTTCCTGCTCGAGTCCAGCAGCGCCGCCATCTTCATGGTCGCGCCGATGGGGGCCTCGGCCGTGCTGCTGTTCGCCCTGCCCGCCAGCCCGCTGGCCCAACCCTGGTCCGCCATCGGCGGCAACGTCGTCAGCGGCCTGGTGGGCGCGGCCTGCGTGCGCTGGCTGGGCGCGGGTTTGCCAATATCACTGCCGCTGCCGATGCTGTGCGGGGTGGCCGTCGGCGCGGCGATCGCCGCCATGTTCGCGCTGCGCTGCCTGCATCCGCCGGGCGGCGCGGTGGCGTTGACGACCGTTATCGGCGGCCCCGCCGTGCACGCGGCCGGATTCGAATTCGCGCTGCTGACGGTGCTGGTCAACACCGCCATCCTCACCGGCATGGCCGTCATCTACAACAACCTGACCGGGCGCCGCTATCCGCACACGCAGCAGGCCGCCCATCCGAATCCCCACGGCACCAGGGACGCGGTGCCGACCGTGCGGCTGGGTTTCAAGCCCGAAGACCTGGACGCCGTGCTCAAGCAACACGACCAGGTGCTCGACATCAGCCGCGACGACCTGGAATCGCTGTTCATGCAGACCGAGCAGCGCGCCTACCAGCGCCGCTTCGGCATCATCAATTGCGAGGACATCATGTCGCGCGACATTGTCAGCGCCGAATTCGGCACCGACCTCGAACAGGCGTGGCAGCTGATGCGGCGCCACCACGTGGCGGCCCTGCCGGTGCTCAACCGCGCGCGCCGGGTGATCGGCATCGTCACGCAAACCGACTTCCTCGACCACGGCGGGCTGGATAACTACGGCGACATCCGTAAGCAATTGCGGCGCTTCCTGCGCAAGAGCGGCGTGACGCACACCGAAAAGGCCGAGGTGGTCGGCCAGATCATGACCCACCACCCGACCACGGCGCGGCTCGACACGCCCATCGTCGACCTGGTGCCGCTGATGGCCGACTCCGGCTTCCACCACATTCCGGTGGTCGACGACGAGCAGCGCTTCGCCGGCATCATCACGCAATCGGATCTGGTGGCGGCGCTGTACGAGAGCCGCTTCGCCGAAGCGGCCGCCTGAGGTAGCTTGATACAATTTGTTTCTTGGCCGGTCGACGCTATGCCTTATGCTAGTCGCCGCCAGAGTTATCATCGACCAGGAAACAAAACATGAAGCATGCAACCCGTCTTGCCAGCGTCGCGGCCGCGCTCGCGCTGGTCTTCGTTCCAATCAGCAATACCATAGCGGCCCCGGAAACCGCCGTGCCGCGCGTCAGCGCCACGCCGGCGCACCAGGCGCTGCTGGCCATCGCCGACCAATACTACGACGCCGTCGCCCGCTACGAGCCGATCGGCGCCACCGAGAACGGCGACAACCGCTACGACGACCAGCTCGGCCTGAGCATCTCGCCGGGCAAGCGCGCGCTGCAGTTCAAGATGTACCGCGACTTCAGCAAGCGCCTCAAGACCATCAAGCGCGCCCACCTGAACGCCGAAGACCGCATCAACTACGACATCCTCGCCTACGAGCTGCGCGGCCTGCTGGCCATGGAGCGCTTCCCCGAGCATCTGTTGCCCATCACGCAGATGGACAGCGTACCGGTCGTGCTGGCCAACTACGCCAGCGGCGAGGCGTCGCAGCCGATCGCCACCGTCAAGGAATACGACGCCTACCTGAGCCGCATCTCGCAGATGCCGGCGTGGATCGACCAGGCCATCGCCAACATGCGCGAAGGCATGAAAAAAGGCATCACCCAGCCCAAGGCCATCATGATCTCGGCGCTGCCGCAGTTCAAGAAGCTGGTCAGCGACACGCCCGAAAGCAACATCTTCTACACGCCGATCAAGAAACTGCCGGCCGGCTTCAGCGACGCCGACAAGCAGCGCCTGACGGCCGCCTACCGCAAGACCGTCGGCGACGACATCATGCCGGCGCTGGGCCGCCTGGCCGCCTTCCTGGAAAAAGACTACCTGCCGGCCTGCCGCACCTCGACCGGCCTCGGCGCGCTGCCGGACGGCGCCGCGTGGTATCAGGCGCGCGTCGCCAACGCCACCACCACCACGCTCAAACCGGACGCGATCCACGCCATCGGCCTGCGCGAAGTGGCGCGCATCCAGCAGCAGTTCGCCGTGCTCGGACCCAAGCTCGGCTACAACGGCCCGGCCAAGGGCTTGCCGGTGTGGGTCGCCGCGCAGGACAAGTTCCGTCCGTTCAAGACGGAGCAGGAAGTGCAGGCCGTGTTCCACAAGCTGAACGATGTGCTCGACACCAAGCTGCCGCAGATGTTCACCCTGATGCCGAAGGCCAAACTGGACCTGCGGCTGGAACCCGAGCTGAGCCGCGCCACCGCGTCCGACCACTACACGGCGCCGGCCGGCGACGGTTCGCGCCCGGGCGTGTTCTGGTCGGTCGTCAACGATCCGACCAAGTACGGCAGCACCGGCATGACCACGCTGTTCCTGCACGAGGGCAAGCCGGGCCACCACTTCCACATCGCGCTGATGCAGGAACTGAAGCTGCCCGACTTCCGCAAGTACGGCGGCAACAACGCCTTCACCGAAGGCTGGGCGCTGTATTCCGAAACCCTGGGCAAGGAAATGGGCTTGTTCGACGATCCGGCGCAATACTTCGGCCACCTGAACGACGAGCTGCTGCGCGCCACCCGCCTGGTGGTCGACACCGGCATGCACGCGCAGGGCTGGACCCGCGAGCAAAGCATCCAGTACATGCGCGACACCCTGGGCTACGACGACTACGCCAAGACCGAGACCGAGCGCTACATGGCATGGCCGGGCCAGGCGCTGGGCTACAAGATCGGTTCGCTCAAGATCGTCGAACTGCGCCATCGCGCCGAGGAGGCATTGGGCGAGCGCTTCAGCCTGCCTAAATTCCATGAGGTGGTGCTCAGCGACGGCACCGTGCCGCTGGCCCTGCTGGAGGAGAAGGTCGACCGCTGGATCGCCTCCCAGCGATAAGCGCGAGGGCCGCCACGGTGACGACATCGTGGCGGCCCACCCTGAGGCCATGGCTTTTTAACACATTTGTGACAGTAACTGCTGGCGTTGACACAATCTCGCGCCACTTTGATCTATCGCAAGAACCATCCCGAAATACAAGCGCCCTTATCCGGCTCGCGCAATACTTCGACTTTCATCAAGCCTGTCGAATGCGCACATGCACTCTCTCCTGCCCGCCGTTGTCTCGCTACTCTTCCTGAGCTACGGGGCATACGTGTTGCACTCGCGGGGAGTCAGCCGGGTCAGCCTGACCTTGTTTCTGCTCTGCACCACCACCTTTTGCTGGCAATTTTCCTGGGCCATTCTGTTCCAGATCCGCGACCCGGACGAGGCGCTGGCGGCTGCCAAGCTCGGCTACCTGCTGATCCTGTTCCTGCCGACCACCTTGTACCATTTCGTCGCCGAGATCACCGCCCACCGCAGCGAGCGGCGCTGGGTCGAACTGTCCTACCTGTTCGCCGGGCTGCTGGGCGTGATCCTGCTGAGCAGCAACTGGCTCATCGCCGGCCTCTACACTTACTTTTTCGGTTTTTATCCCAAGGCCGGTCCGCTGCACGTGCTGCACCTGCTGCACACCGTGCTGGTCGTGGGCCGCAGCCTGTGGCTGCTGTATCGCCGCCAACAGCTAGCCGTGTCGACCGAGAAAACCCGCTTGCGCTATTGCCTGGTCAGCATGCTGATTTACTTTTTCGCATCGGTCGACTATCTGTGCAATTACGGCGTGCAGTTTTATCCGCCGGGAATGCTGTTCGTCGCCGCCAGCCTCGGCCTGATCGCCCAGGCGATGGTCCGGCACAACCTGCTGGCCGACCCGATGGAGGTGGCCGCCTCGATCGCCCACGAAATGCGCACTCCGCTGGCGACCATCCGCAGCCAGTCGCGGGTGCTGGCCAAGTCGCTGCCGGAGTTGCTGGCCGGCTACCACCTGGCGGTCGAACACAAGCTGATCGAGCCAACCTTGCAACCTGCGCAACTGGACTACCTCGGCAAGCTGACCCAGCATATCGACGCCGAGATCAGCCGCTCGAACTTCGTGGTCGACATGATGCTGGCCTCGGCGCGCGCCGGCATGCTCAGCCGTAGTGATTTCGCTAACCATTCAATCAAGAAATGCGTGGAGGAGGCACTGGCCTGCTATCCGTTCGAAAGCTCGATGCGGGACAAAGTGGTGGTCAAGGGAGGGCACGATTTCACGTTCTTCGGCTCCGACGTGCTGCTGGTTTACGTGCTATACAACCTGTTCAAGAACGCTTTGTACGCGATCAAATCGGCCGGCCGGGGAGAATTGGAGATCGCCTTCTTTATCGACGGCGCCGATAAAAAGCTGCTGGTCACCGATACCGGCAGCGGCATACCGGCCGATGTCCTGCCCCATGTTTTTGAACCGTTTTACAGCACGCGGCATAATGGCGGCGGCACCGGAATGGGGCTGGCGTTTTGCGAACAAGTGATCACCGCGTTTGGCGGGAAGATTCGTTGCGAATCGCAGGCCGGGCGATATACGCGGTTTTCCTTATCGTTTCCGCAAAAACAGGTTGCCGCCGCCTGGTCGAATGAATAGCCGGTGGCATATTAAACCGCGTGATTAAGGGGCGGGTTCCTCGCCGCTGACTTTTTCCAAGTCGGATTCATCGCCCAACACGTAGATTTTTTGCTCGCGCAATACCTGCAGAATAAATGGCTGTTGCTCGCGCAAACGACGCTTAAAATCGGGAATCGAATAGAGATTGGGATTGATCTTCCGTCGCAATAAACGCTCGGCGACCGGCAGCCTGGATAATAATTCACCGTAGCTGGTGTTATCTCCGATCAGCAATAACTCCACCGGCGTATCCATGCCCTCATGCTCCTTGGCGGTCGCACCATAAACAAAGGCCACGTTCAATACATGCTGCAGCGGCGCCAGCGCGGAATTCAATACGCTGACCAAGCCGAAGGTTTTCTTGACCAGGCTGCTTAATTCCCCGAACACGATGCAATCCTTGTTGGGCTTGAAGCGGCGCACATTGCCGATGCGTTCGGAAGTGATGACGCCGGATTCGTGCAGGCGTTTGAGTTCCCGCTGGGCCGAAGCGCTGCCCAGGCCGGTCAGACGCATGATCTCGTTCAAGTGGAAACCTTGATTGACACGTACAAACAGCAAGCCCAGCAGTTTCTGCTGGGCGGGGGTGAAGAGGGCTTGAGCAATCATGAGCCAGATCTTAGCATGAACAAACTAATTGCTGGCGCAAACTCCGGGGTCAGGTCCACCAATTCTACACGGACTATACCTTAGCTCCCGGTGGCGCTCTCGCGCGGCGTTATTGGCGGCGCTTGGCCGATTACGGCGTGCCGCCTAATCCGCCCTACGTGTCTTCACGGTGTGCAACGTTATTGGACAATGGCGCTGGAGCGGGACATGTTGTTTTATGTGCGAGGCGGCTATGCATATCGGGCTCATTTAATTGCCGGAAAAGATTGTTTATAGCCCGATATAAATATTCGGGCATAAAAAAACGGCACCCGAAGGTGCCGTTCCATATTGCGCTTTATTTCTATTACGCTTCGCCGTCGTGCGGGGCGACAGTTTCGGTCGCTTCCACATCGCCGCCGGACATCGAGGCTTTTTCTGCCAGCAGCAGAGCTTGACGCTCTTCCACTTCCCACTGCTCTTTCTCTTTGCGAGCGCGGTGGAATGCCAGACCGGTGCCGCCTGGAATCAGACGACCAACGATGACGTTTTCTTTCAGACCGCGCAGACCATCGCGCTTGCCCATGATGGCGGCTTCCGTCAGAACGCGGGTGGTTTCCTGGAACGATGCGGCCGAGATAAACGAATCGGTCGACAGCGATGCCTTGGTAATACCCAGCAGAACGTTTTCGTAGGTTGCAGGGATCTTATTCTCCGCATTCACACGATCGTTTTCATCCAGCAGTTCCGAACGCTCGACCTGCTCGCCAACGATATAGTTGGTGTCGCCGGCATTAACGATCTGAACGCGACGCAGCATCTGGCGCACAATGACTTCAATGTGCTTGTCGTTAATCTTAACGCCCTGCAGACGATAAACGTCCTGCACTTCGTCAACGATATAACGCGCCAGCGCTTCGATACCCAGCAGACGCAGAATGTCTTGTGGATCGGCAGGGCCGTCGACAATCATCTCGCCCTTGTTCACCACCTGGCCGTCGTGGACCAGCACTTGCTTGTCCTTGGTGATCAGGAACTCGTGCTTGTTGCCGTCCATGTCCGTGATTTCCAGACGCTGCTTACCTTTGGTTTCCTTACCGAATGCAACCGTACCGGTCACTTCGGCCAGCATACCCGCGTCCTTCGGCGAACGTGCTTCGAACAGCTCGGCAACGCGCGGCAGACCACCGGTAATATCGCGGGTCTTCTGCGATTCGGTCGGGATACGTGCCAGCACTTCGCCGACCGATACCGCCTGGCCGTCTTTCACCATGATCAGCGCGCCGACCTGGAAGCCGATCGCCACCGAGTGTTCGGTGCCGGCGATCTTGACTTCTTCGTTCGAATCGTTCAGCAGTTTCACTTGCGGACGCATGGTCTTGGTCAGCGAACCACGACGCTTCGCATCGATCACAACCAGGGTCGACAGACCGGTCACTTCGTCCACCTGACGGGCAACGGTCACGCCTTCTTCGACGTTCTCGAAACGCACCACACCGGCGTACTCGGTGATGATCGGACGGGTCAGCGGATCCCAGGTCGCCAGGGCCGTGCCGGCCTTGATGACCATGCCGTCCTTGACGATCAGGGTCGCGCCGTACGGCACCTTGTGACGCTCGCGCTCACGGCCGTGGTCGTCGGTGATCAGCACTTCGCCCGAACGGGAAATGACGATTTGCGCGCCCTTGCCGTTGGTGACGTAACGCATGGTCGAGGTGAAACGGATGGTACCGTTCGACTTCGCTTCGACCGACGAGGCCACCGCCGCACGCGACGCCGCACCACCGATGTGGAACGTACGCATGGTCAGCTGGGTACCTGGTTCGCCGATCGACTGCGCGGCGACCACACCGACGGCTTCGCCGGCGTTGACCAGCATGCCGCGGCCCAGATCGCGGCCGTAGCACTTGGCGCACAGGCCGAAGCGCGTGTCGCAAGTCAGCGGGGTGCGGACCTTGACTTCGTCGATCGACAGACGCTCGATCTCTTCGACCATGTCCTCGTCCATCAGGGTGCCGGCTTCGTACAAGGTAGCCTGGGTTTCCGGATTGACGACGTCGTTGACCACCACGCGGCCGAGGATACGGTCGCGCAGCGCTTCGATCACTTCACCACCCTCGACCATTGCCTTCATCAAGGTGCCGTTGGTCGTGCCGCAATCATCTTCGATGACGACCAGATCCTGGGTCACGTCGACCAGACGACGGGTCAGGTAACCCGAGTTCGCGGTTTTCAGCGCCGTATCGGCCAGACCTTTACGAGCGCCGTGGGTCGAAATGAAGTACTGCAAAACGTTCAGACCTTCGCGGAAGTTCGCGGTGATCGGCGTTTCGATAATCGAACCATCCGGTTTCGCCATCAGACCACGCATACCGGCCAGCTGGCGAATCTGCGCCGCCGAACCGCGGGCGCCCGAGTCGGCCATCATGTAAATCGCGTTGAACGATTCCTGGGTCGACTTGGTGCCGTCACGCTTGATGACGTCTTCCACTTTCAGCTGGTCCATCATGGCCTTGCCGACTTCGTCCGAGGTCTTGCCCCAGATGTCGACCACCTTGTTGTAGCGCTCGCCGGAGGTCACCAGACCCGAGGCGTACTGCTGCTCGATCTGTTTGACTTCGGACTCGGCGGCCGAAATCAGGGTGACTTTTTGTGGCGGTACCAGCATGTCGTCCACGCAGATCGAAATACCGGCGCGGGTCGCCAGGCGGAAGCCCGACTGCATCAGTTGGTCAGCGAACACGACCGTGGCGCGCAGGCCGCACTTACGGAACGAGGTGTTGATCAGCTTGGAAATTTCTTTCTTTTTCAGCGCGCGGTTCAGCACCGAGAAAGGCAGGCCTTTCGGCAGGATTTCCGACAGGATGGCGCGGCCGATCGTGGTCTCGTAACGCGTCACGGTGCGGACGAATTCGCCCGTCACTGGATCCTTGGGATTCTCGACGATACGCACGGTG
>Ga0105244_10002212_pt1 | contig 14820 bp, 14 predicted proteins | sample KBSM44metaG_FD_80423 | JGI IMG/M metagenome (GOLD analysis project Ga0105244, IMG submission 80423) | Miscanthus rhizosphere microbial communities from Kellogg Biological Station, Michigan, USA - KBS M4-4 metaG | ecosystem: Host-associated > Plants > Roots > Rhizosphere > Soil | place... | reverse complement strand
TCCTCAATGATCCATTTGGCAATGGATAATCCAAGTCCGATACCCGGCGTAGCCCCGCGAGATTCGTCTGCCCGGTAGAACCGGTCAAAAATAAACGGTACCTGATCCCGTTCCATACCGATTCCCGTGTCACTGATCCGCAGTCCGACCTGCCCTTTATATAACAGAGCATCCAGCGTAACCGAACCCTCCGGGGTGTATTTAAAGGCATTTTCGATAAAAATAAACAGAACCTGTTGCAGATAATCTTTGCTTCCGTTTACGTAAATACCGTTCAGAATCGACAAATCCCCAGGAAGCCAGTCTGCCTGCCGATCCAGGAACTGAGCCCTACGCGCTACTTCCTGCACCAGAATCTGCAGTGGAATGGGATTGAGCTCGATTTTCTGACCTGTATCCGCTCTGGCAAGTGATAACATATCGCTGATCAGACGGCTCATACGTTTGCCCTCATCAGCCATATCCTCAATCGCCTCAAGAGACATCTGCCTGATCGTTTCTTCATCCAGATTGGGGCGGTCTCCACCCTCCTGATCCCACAACTTTTTCAGGAAATCCACATTTCCTCGTATGGTAGTCAACGGTGTCCGTAGCTCATGGGAAGCATCGGATACGAATCGCCGCTGTGCCGTATTCGTCTCTTCCAGCCCACGGAAAGACAGCTCGGTTCGCTCCAGCATGTTATTCACCGTTTCAATCAGACGACCGATCTCATCCTTCGGCCCCGAATACTGAATACGTACACTAAGATCGTCTCCAGACTGAATCTGATTAGCGGCATCAATCACATTAACCAGCGGCCGCATAGACTTACGGGCCAGAATCAAACCGGATGTAATGGCAAGCGCCATAGCTACAAGCCATCCGAACACCAGGATATTCCTTAATGCCTCAAGCAAACGCTCCTGTGAACTGACATTAGCTCCCACTTGAAGTAGCCCCCTGATGTCATTAGTTCCCTTAAGAGACAGCGCCTGCTGATTAACGAGAAAAGGGATACCATGCACACTGACTTTGGAGATCCCTATCTCATCACGAATACGGTTAATATTAATCACAGGAAAGGTAATGTCCGCTTTCTCCATATTACCTGAGAACTTAACCGATCTGCTTTCATAGTCCACCAGTTGAATGTAGATTTGAGCTTCCTGAAGCTGGCTCTCCGCAAAAGGATCAAGATCAAGTGTCTGTGATAGCGGGTTGACCCCGATCTGTTCCGTGATCCGCAGGCTCTTTTCCCTTAACTGCTGTTCTACTTCGTTGTAGGTATTAAAATACACAAAAGCATAAATGACAACACCCCAAAAGATCAGCACGGCTGCCAGAATTCCCGAATACCATGCGGTTAGTCTCAACCGAATGGACATGTTACGAGTCACCTCTCAAAATGTAGCCGGCTCCCCGGATCGTCTGAATGAGACGTTTGCCACCATGTTCTTCTGTTTTCTGTCTAAGCATCGCGATATAGACCTCTAACACATTGGACTCGCCGCTATAATCGTATCCCCATATTTTGTCCATAATGAGGTCACGAGACAGTACCCTTCTCGGATTTTGCATAAACAGATTAAGCAATTCAAACTCTTTTGCTGTCAGTTCAAGACGTTTGCCATCTCGGAGCACTTCGCGTGAATCGTTATCCAGAATGATATCTTCATATACCAGGCGATTGTCTACCACGTTGGAGATATCCGCTTTGCGACGCAGCAAAGCACGGACACGTGCGAGCAATTCTTCCAATGCGAACGGCTTCACCAAATAATCGTCAGCACCGGTATCCAGTCCGGTCACCCGGCTCTGAACCTCATCCTTTGCAGTAAGCATCAGCACAGGAACTTTACTACCTGCTTCTCTCAATCTGCGGCATACCTCAAAGCCATCGATCTGCGGCATCATCACATCGAGCACTACGATATCCGGCTCCTTATCCATCAGCTTGCTTAGGCCTTCTGCTCCGTTAGAAGCTGTCTGAACCTCATATCCTTCAAATGCCAGGCCTCGGCGCAGCATAGACACAATTTTCTCGTCGTCATCTACAATTAAAATCGTTGAGCGCATGGTCTTTCTCCTTTACCCTATCGTTGTATCCCCATTGTAACAGGCCAAAGCCTGATTCGCATCTTCTCCATAATCCATAATAGAGAAACTATGCAAAAACAGAACAGAAACATCGTGCAAAAAAAACGGAAGGGCCTTAAACCCTTCCGTTCTTACCTTCATCTACTTCAACCTGGTTGCAATTATTGTTGCTGTGTTTGTGTTGTATCGTAATCATACTTGTTGCCAATTTTCACTTTCACATCAATCTTTTTGCCGTCACGTACAACATTAAGCGTAATCTCTCCGCCGACTTTCTGAGTCTTGATAAAGTCGATCAAATCCTGACTTGTTGCTTTTGAAGTACCATTTACGCCGGTAATGATATCATACGGTCTCAGATCAGACTGGTAAGCTGGAGATTGGTACACCGTGCTTGCAACAACTGAACCTTCCGTAATATTTGTTCCCATTTGTTTGGCCACTTCCGGGGTGAGATTCATCAGAGAAGCACCGATAAACGGTACAGGTTCTTTGGGAACATCTTTGTTCTCTTTCAAGTATTTCACCGCTTCAGAGATGACACTGGACGGGATTGCAAAACCGATACCTTGAGCATCCGCACTTACAGCAACGTTCATACCGATAACTTCTCCATTCAGATTCAGCAACGGACCGCCCGAGTTACCCGGGTTAATCGAAGCATCTGTTTGCAACAAGTGGCTGTATTCACGTGTTTTACCTGTTTCTTGATCCGGAATGCTGATCGTACGTTCTTTGGCACTAAGAACACCTGCAGTTACTGTGTGTTCAAAACCTTCAGGGTTACCAATCGCTACAAGCCATTCACCAACTTGTGTGCTATTTGAGTTGCCTAGCGGTGCTACAGGGAAATCTTTATCTCCGCTATTTTTCTCAATTTTCAACACGGCAAGGTCAAGATCAAAACTGCTTCCGAGCAATTTAGCTTCATATGGCTTGCTATTGTTCTCAAGTGTTACCTGAATGACATCTGCACCTTGAACAACGTGCTGGTTCGTCAGTATATAACCTTCTTTATCAAAAATAAATCCGGAGCCGATCCCCATGGGTACGAGTTGATTGCTCGCTTGAGGTTGAGGCTGTTGACCTTGTTCTTGTTGTTGTTGATTTCCGTTAGGTCCACCAAGTCCGCCACCAAAGAAGTATTGATACAACGGATCGTTTGTATTTGCTCCACCTTGTCCAGAACCACGTGTGGACTGTTTAGCCAGCGTTTCAATTTTCACGACAGCCGGGCTCGCCTGTTTCACCACAGAGGATACATCCTCTTTACCTGTCGGTAGCAAGGACGCCGTCACATTGTTACCTCCACCTGTATTACTCGGTGTTTCCTGAGCAGATTCCGTTCCGTTATTCGTCAGCGCGGCTTGTGGTGTGAACATGTTCGTTCTGTCGGCTGTGTACATCAACACAGTGATGACTAACATACCTGCGATAAAGGAGAACAGAAGTGATCTTACAGAAGACCTTGGTCTGCGGTTGTTATAGTTCCAGTTACCATTGTTATTTCCATTTCCTTGACCTCCGCCATGACCCGAACCGCCGCCAGACATTCTGCCCGTTTGACCAGAGGAGTCATTATTATGGTAAGAAGGTACAGGTTTTATTGGATCTGGTCTTGTAATCTCCACATTTCCTTCTTGCCTTGGCCCATTGCCACTAGCTGTATCTTCCTGACTCACAGACTGGAATGGTCCGTAAGAATAATAATACGAGGAGTCATCATTTCCGGCAGGATTCCGATTTTCAGTTTGATTCGTTTCTTTTTCCTCATCTTGTCGATTTGATCTATAATTACGTTCGTCCATGCCTCTCTACCTCCCAATCTCTTATTTGCAAGAGATATTCTTTAACTGTCCTTATTTTGTACTTTGAACCTTAATCGTACCTTAAAAACAATTAAAAAGGAGATAAAAGCATGCAATATTTGCTGTTTTTTCCCGTCATAGCAACATTTTCAGCCTTGCTTCTTCACCCATCCTTGCCGATGTGCGTAAATCGCCAGTTGTGTCCGATCATCCATCTCACATTTCATCAGCAAATTACTTACATGTGTTTTAACGGTTTTAATACTGATATGTAATTCTTCTCCGATATCTTTATTGGTTTTCCCTTCAGCAATAAGTAGAAGTACTTCCTTCTCCCGATCCGTAAGTCCAGATTCACTGTCCCTCGCCGTCCGCTGCCGGATGCCTCGCGTTAACGCCTGTGAGACATCTCCTGTCATCACGGGCATGCCTCGGTTAGCACCTTGAAGAGCATAGATCAGTTCTTCGGCTGATACCGTTTTGAGCACATAACTTACTGCTCCTGCCTCGATCGCTTGAACAACGAGATCATCTTCCAGAAAACTGGTCAGCATGACAATCTTCATATTCGGAAATTCAGACATAATGGCTTGCGTAGCCTCAGCTCCGTTCATCACCGGCATCATCAGATCCATCAGAATCAGGTCCGGCATTTCCGAATCCTTCATCTGACGTAGCTGATCGAGTGCATGTTGCCCGTTACCTGCTTCCGCCATCACATGGAACGTAGGCTCCAGCATGAGGTAAGTCTTCAAGCCCATTCGTACCATATCGTGGTCATCCACAATCATTACGTTTACTTTGCCATTCATTCTGTTTCCTCCTCGGACACGTTATCAAATTTCGGGATGAGCACTCGTACCGTCGTACCCGCCCCAGGCTTGGATATAATCTGCACTTGACCGCCCAGCTTCTCGGCACGTTCTCGCATCGTGGACAACCCATATGAGCCTGGTCGCTCCGTCTGTTGCAAGAAACCTTGCCCATCATCACTGATGCTCATGCTGATCTGATGCTCCGATTCCCGGATAGCCAGACTAACGAGTCCAGCTTCAGCATGTTTAACAACATTGGCTACAGCCTCCTGAATAATGAGAAACAGCTGGTGCTCAATGGCATCAGAGACTCCGCCATCCAACTCCAGCTCTTTCACGCCTTTTAAACCATTTTGCCGACAATAATCAGGGAACCAGCTGTCGAGTGCTGCAGTTAGGTCGCGTCCCTCCAATTCAATCGGCCTGAGTTGCGCGATCAATCCACGCATCTGGCGCTGTGCAATATGAGACATCTGAATTAACTGGTCGAGCACATTGCGACCATGCTCCGGATTCATCTCTAGCAGACGCGGAAGGGATGAAGCAGACATATGCATGGCGAATAGTTGCTGACTCACTGTGTCATGCAGATCCCTTGCCATACGTTTACGTTCTTCGATAACGGCACGCTCAGAAGCCTGTTCCTTTTCAATTACCTCCTGCTCACCAAGCCGCTGGAGTAACCTCATTTTTTTCTCAATGGACTCCATCATCACATTAAATTCCTGATAGACCCGTCCAAAAGAAGCATCTTCCGCATCAGGCATGCGAACCGCAAGATTTCCTTTAGATACTTTCAACATATTGAGATCGAGCAAATCAATTTTGCGCTGAAGCCGCAATGCGGCGATATAGCCGGTGACCACAGTACCTACAACGACAACTCCGATATATGTCCATGCCCGATTGCGATTGTCCCCTGTAAGCACATCCCCATATAACAGATAGAATCCGCCCAGTGTGATCAATCCGGTTAACACGAAATACGTCATCAGTTCCCACTTGTTTGCCTTAAGAATCGTTCGAATCATAGGTTAATCCACCTTGTTTACTTTGACATCGCCAATAAAAACACTGACAATAATGCGGAGCTTCTTACCGGCTTCTTGGTAGTGCGGAGTTTCCTCCTGCGCATTTCCCAAAAAACCTCCACGTTTTGTACCCAGAAGCTTCATGTCTCCCAGAAAAGAGCTGCTGGTCAGTGAAATGCCCAGATCCATGTCTTCTGGAACAAAAATCTTAACATCGCCAATAAAATGTGAAATGACAATTTTGGTCTCTCCATATGGGATCTGTGCCTTGGTCAAATCAATAACGGTATCCCCAATAAAAGAGGAGATATTCATCGGTTTCAGCGTAAACACTTCTTTGCCCATATGAAAATCACCAATGAAAGTGGATTTATTAATTGTTTTGCCATAGCCTTCTTCATATCCATACTTATAGTTATGAGAATTAGCGTGGCCAAAGCCTCCAAATTTTGGATCATCCGAATGTGAATGGTACTTCTGATGAGACTGTCCGAACTTTTCACTGTCTTTTTTCAGGTTCGGCCCCTCTTCGGAATGAAAGGATTGATGCTTACTCGAGGGTTGCTCTTGCTTTGGTTTGCCAAAGGTCTTCTCGAACTCTTCATCAAATGATGAGGGCATCTCCAAATCTTGAGGGGACAATGGCTTATAAGGTTGCTCAGGCGGTGGAGGCGGTGTTTTGCTTCCATTTCCATGAGGTTTCCGATCCCGATGACCTGGTCCAATTAGTACATATAACCCTCCGCCGATCAGCAGAATTGGAACTAGATAACGAATGAATTCTCCCAGGGAATAACCAATCACGCCCAAGTTACGCGCAAGGAAGAATCCACCTATGGAAAGCACAACAACGGGCCCAATAGCAGCATATCCCCCGTTACGGCGAATTTCCGTCAAGCCTTTCACTCCCCACCAGATCAAAAACACCGGCCAGTATGTTCTAAATATATATCCTACATCAATGTCATATCCCAATTGTCTGAGCAAGATCATTGCACCTATAGCGATAAGAGGTATGCCAACCCACAAACGGTCTAGCGTAGATCGTTTCATCACTCATGTCTCCTTTGTCTTTATTCTATATCCAGTGTACCTTAGACATGCTAAGGTTAACAGCGCCGACAGGTGGAATTTGTCTCGGTCTCGAGACTGAGGCCTGAGGAGAATTATGTAAATTTTAATCATTTTAGAAAAGGAACATGAAATCAGGAACATGAAAATGAAAACACCCCGGAGCAACCGCTCCAGGGTGTACAAATCATCATCGATTCTTTATTCATCTTGCATAGTTTAATGCTTGAACCGTGGCAACTTACTTTTTCATTTTTCCTGCACGGCCGGTTTGACCTGTGTTTTCTACACCAAACTCGGCATTATATTTTTCATCAGGTGTTTGGAAATTGTCTTGTACTTTGTTTTGAGCGGATTGCTTCACTTTAGACGCGGCGCTTCCATTCTCCTGTCCAAATTCAGCATCATACTTCTCGTTCGGCGTTTGGTACCCTTGGGATTTCTTTGCCACAACGAATCACCTCTCTCTTCATATTTACACTGCCTGTTGCAGTGCGGGGTTCGTCCCCAGTCAATATTATGTGAAGAGAGCCATTTTGTTATTCAGGCATAACATTCCATTCTCAGATAGCTTTGTCCAGCCAGGAATCCGGTACAGTTTTATAGACATCGATCGCTTTGGACAACTCCGCCAGCATCTGCTCCGTACATTTCCCTGCACCCTGCTTGATAACCTGTACTTCAACATCCTTTTTACCCCATTCTTTGTACACCTGCTTGGTCGTCGGAAAATACAGATCGATCTTGTTGCCTTTAATGGCCGAGCCTGTATCCGCAACGATACCGTAACCATAACCAGGTATATACAATATGGAACCCATCGGAAATAACTTCGGATCTGCTGCAATGGTAGATACGGTTTCCTTGTCCCGTCGAACCTTTACCCCAGAATACGTTATACCGTATTGCGGATGTTTTGGCGTTTTACCTGTGGATTCGACTCCTGCTGTATATCCTGTTGCCGTCACCTTCTGGGTTTCCAAAATTTGTTCTGAACGCGGCGCCAGCACTGGCATGGCCGGGTCAGCAGGATCAATCACCCGTTTGGCTGGTAATTCAGGTTTTGGCAACACCATTGGCTGTGGAGACCACATAAAAGCCATGTACACGAGTGTAGTCAATTGAGCCTCGTCCGTGTATACAGGTTCGAGTTGATTTTGCTCTCCTGTCTGCTCAGCTTTTAAATCACGAGCTACATCTTGTTTGTTATTATTGTTCATTTCCTGGACATGCATGATCGTGCTTTCCTCTTCAAATATATAGGCCTTGGCCTCATTGAAACTCATCAAAATCCCGGCAAATATGAAGCAGCACATGATGATGAACCTGTGGTTTTCATTGAATTTTAATAAATGCTTTTTCATGGTATAACCTCCCCCTCACTTGCAAAGGGTTACCAAAAAGCATCTATCCTATACCTTTTGTCAGACTATAGGTACAAAAAGAACACAAAAACCGTCTGAAAACGATGGGTTCAGCCATGTTCTCAGACGGTTTCGTTAGATTTATTTTACAACACAGGATTCTAAACTAGACTTGTCTTGAAGCAATTTCTTCTTTCAACTGAGCAACAATCTCATCCACCAGCTTCATGCCTAGATCGCCCTCTCCGCGTTTACGTACGGATACCGATGCAGCATTTTTCTCGTTCTCGCCCACAACGAACATGTAAGGCATTTTTTCCAGCTGAGCTTCACGGATTTTGTAACCCAGCTTCTCGTTGCGAAGATCTGCTTCTGCCGCGATTCCTGCACGTTTCAGCTTCGCTTCTACTTCACGCGCATACTCATCGTAATTTCCGGATACCGGAATGACTTTGGCTTGTACTGGAGACAACCAAAGCGGGAATGCACCTGCGAAGTTCTCCAGCAAAAATGCAGTGAAACGTTCCATTGTACTAATTACGCCCCGGTGGATAACGACCGGACGATGCTTCTGTCCATCATCACCAACGTATTCAAGCTCAAAGCGCTCAGGGAGCAAGAAGTCCAGTTGAACGGTAGAGAGCGTTTCTTCTTTGCCCAGTGCAGTCTTGATCTGTACATCCAGCTTCGGACCGTAGAACGCCGCTTCGCCTTCAGCTTCATAGAACGGAAGATCAAGTTCTTCCACAACTTCACGCAGCATACGCTGAGACATTTCCCACATCTCATCGTTTTGGAAGTATTTCTCGGTGTCTTGCGGATCACGGTAAGATAGACGGAAACGATATTCGTGAATGCCAAAGTCTTTATATACCGTTTGGATCAATTCGATAACACGAGCAAACTCTTCTTTGATCTGATCCGGACGTGCAAAGATGTGAGAGTCATTCAGTGTCATCGCACGTACACGGTGCAGACCTGTCAACGCACCTGACATTTCATAGCGATGCATCATACCCAGTTCGGCAATACGGATCGGAAGATCACGGTAGCTGTGCATATTGGATTTGTACACCATCATGTGGTGAGGACAGTTCATCGGACGAAGAACCAGTTCTTCATTGTCCATGATCATTTTCGGGAACATGTCTTCCTGGTAGTGCTCCCAGTGACCGGAAGTTTTGTACAGCTCTACGTTCCCCAATACAGGAGTATAAACGTGCTGATAACCAAGGCTTTCTTCCAGATCAACGATATAACGCTCCAGTGTACGGCGCAATTTCGCACCGTTAGGCAACCAGATCGGCAGACCTTGACCTACGAGTTGCGAGAACGTGAACATTTCAAGTTCTTTACCCAGTTTACGGTGGTCACGCTTGCGCGCTTCCTCCAGGAAATGCAAGTGCTCGTCCAGCTGTGCTTTTTTCACAAAAGCAGTACCGTACACCCGTTGCAACATTTTGTTCTTGCTGTCCCCGCGCCAGTATGCACCCGCTACGTTCATCAGTTTGAACACTTTAATCTTGCTTGTAGATGGAACGTGTGGTCCACGACACAAGTCGAAAAATTCGCCTTGCTCATAGATCGTAATTACGCTATCTTCCGGTAAAGCATTGATTAATTCAAGTTTGTATGGGTCGCCGACTTCATTGAAAATCTTGATGGCTTCCGCACGGCTAACTTCTTTGCGCACGATAGGCAGATTTTCATTGACGATGCGTTCCATTTCCTTCTCGATCTTCTGTAAATCTTCCGGGTTAAGCGGATGTTCGAGATCCATGTCATAGTAGAAGCCATCTTCGATGACTGGTCCTACGCCCAGATGAACTTCTTTGTTACCGTACAGACGTTTTACCGCCTGAGCCAGCAAGTGAGCTGTACTGTGGCGCATCACTTCAAGACCTTCAGGGGAATCCAGCGTTACGATCTCCACCAAAGCCCCTTCATGAATTGGAGTGGACAGATCCACCACGATGCCATCCAGTTTTCCTGCTGCGGCATTTTTGCGAAGCCCACTGCTAATTGAAGCGGCTACATCCTCAATACTGCTCCCATCTGCGTACTCACGTACAGAACCATCCGGTAGTTTAATGTTTACTGCCATTTGTCTCATTCCTCCTGTAAAATATACATCATTCATTTTCATTGTCATGCAATGGACTGATCATCTATTGCGTATTTCCAGTTCGCCCTTAGATCAACGAAAAAGAACGCAAAAAACACCCGTCCCGGTCAAGGGACGAGTGTTATATCTCGTGGTTCCACCCTAATTCAGCTGATTGTTCCTCATATTAGGAAAACAGCCCTCATTGGCATGTCGGTAACGGGCATGACCCGGCAAATCCTTACTCACAAAACCGCCATCCTTCAAATGGTTGGGTAACCGGTTTTATTTTCAAAATTGCAGCTCCAAAGGGGTAAACCATACGCGATATCCGGAGGAAATTTCAGCCCAGGTTCCTCTCTCTGCACCGATCTAACGTGTGGCTCTTGTCTTTGTCAACGCTTTTGTATCAACAGTTATTATAATTGCCCAGATCGCCTGCGTCAAGACTTGTCAGCAATCCAGAACGAAGCACTTCGCATTCGGGACATTGATGGCATATCTGCACCTTATCTTCGAAAATTTGGCATATCGTCGAGATGATGGGCAACTCGGGAGTGCTGGTGTGCAACATGACTTTTTCGGGTGATATGGAAATAAGCGTACTCACGATCATATCCTCGATATCCATCTCCAGTTCCAGCCCTGGCATCTCCACAACCACTTGCTCATCTTTCTGCACAGGCAACAGATTAAGTCCCGCATCAAGCACCTGAAATTCATGTTTGCCCTTGTGAATCAGATGGATTAAAGGAACTTTAGCCTCCTGAAAAAACACAAAATACTTCAACAGTCCCATGAACTCTTCATATTGACGATCCATCCAGAACTCATCGAGTGCATATTCCACGAGCTCCTGCAATTCCTGCTTGTAGGCACGTATACGGAAATTCAGGATTCCTTCGAGATGGAAAAAATGGATGTCCTCCAAATCCTGCCTTAAACCTCTCGCTAATGTTGCACGGCGGCGCTCCCGCAGGCCCGGTTGATGCAAGTCACTATTCACGAGCAGCGGCATGCAGATGCGGTGAACCTTCTCAACTTCGTGTTCATCCATTACCGAGCATGATTTGGCAATAATATTCTCTACCATGCTTCGTTCCTGTGTTTCCATTATATAATCCGCAATACCCAGGGAAAGCAAATCACTGATTCGTGGCAACCACTGCTGGAAATCTTCGTGATTCTCATTTCCTCTGCACGTCCAGACTGCTCTGCCATCCTTATGTTTGAAGGTGAGCCGGAAGCCTCTTTTACTTATATGTAAACCTTTGGTTTTTTCCTTAATGCATTGTTGAAAAAGGGCTGCCTCCTCTTGCCCAGACACATCGGTCCATACTGTAAACAGTTCCATAAGAATCACTCCTTTCCTTTCTCTTCAAAGTATATGGCAAGGCCCAAAGGGATATACGAAGCGGTTTGATGGAAAGGGTGTCATGATTTCTCAGCATAAAACGCGAGCAAAAGTTTTTTGGCAAAAAGAATAATAGAAGGTTTCGTGAACTATGAATGAATGGTTTGGAGATCACGCAAAAATGTGTTATTATTTTTATAACAGTATCTTCACGGAAGGGGGGAAGCCGAAAATGAGACAACATCCTAGACTGCTCCATCACATGATTATCATCATTTTATGCGTTTTTCAGGCGCTGTGCTTCCCGGTTCCAATGCAGACCGAGTCTGCCGTTGGTGTATCCGTCGATGCCACTTCGAATAAAGAAGGGCTTGAAGTACTGTCTCAAATACCCGAGTCTCAGCAGAAACCTGTCATTCGCAAAAATCCGCAAGTAATGTCTAAGCTGGCTGCAGTTAAGCAAACCAAGCCTGTATTTCTTGTCCTCGCATTATTAATCGTGCTGCGAATTCCTACAGCAGGTCTGTCTTTTAAACCGTGGTATTGTCTGTTCAAGCGCAGATTATTTCTGTTGCCAATTAAATACACCAGTATGTATTTATCCCTCTCCCCAATGGCACCGAGATACGCCTGAGCTCGTTAAGAGCCTGTTTGCCGTATTCGTCAGGTTGCCAGAGCATGGAGCCACCTCTTGTTATAGACGGTGTTCTCATGCATAACTTATAACCCATTATGTAAACGTTACTTTTGAAACAACTGGTTTGAACTTTATATGTGTTCGTTTATTTGTTGAGCTTTATTTCACAAAACTGATCTTGATTACACATCATATATTCGGCTGTGTCAGGAATTACTGGCTCTGTTTCCCTGCACCATTTGATGTTCCGCCTGAGCAGCAGATCAATTGATTACGGGAAGAAAGGCCTTCCTTCTATGGCCAGCCTCAATTACTAAGGAGGCATACTATCCATGGATGTACGCGAAACAGACTTGCCGGGAATCGGCAAAAAATTTCAAATTGAAACGAGCAGCGGTGATAAAATCGTCATTATTATTCACGATGATGGACGCCGTGAAATGTATCATTTTGAATATGATGACCCGGATCAAAGCATCTCTATGATTACACTTGACGACAATGAGGCAAGACAGATTGCCGCGATCGTTGGCGGATTAACTTACAAACCGAAGCAACTTGAAAATATTGAAGTTACCTTTGATGATCTGATTATCGAATGGTACAAAATCGAAGCTTCATTTGGATGCATTGGCAAATCCATTGGTGAATTGAATGTACGTCAAAACTCTGGTGCAACGGTCATTGCCGTTGTGGAGAAAAATCATAAAAAACACATCAGCCCAGGTCCGGAGGTTGTGATTAGCGCAGAATCTACGGTAGTCGCCGTTGGCGAACGCAACCAGCAGAAGCTTTTCAAGTCCCTCCTCCTGACGGGAAGGGGGTAACTCGATGGACCATTTGATTTTTGAAGTGGGGCTCGCGCTGGTGCTTATTGCAGCAGCCGGCCTTTTATCCGCAAAACTGAGATTTTCGGTTGTTCCGTTCTATATTTTGATCGGGATGGCCGTGGGACCACATGCCATGCAAATCTGGCATTTGGACTTCCGATTTATTGAAAGCCAGCCGTTCATCGACTTTATGGGTCGAATCGGTATTCTATTCCTTTTGTTCTATCTGGGATTGGAGTTTTCTGTAGGTCGTTTAGTCAAATCGGGTCGCTCCATCGTTGTTGGCGGCTCGATCTATATCGGGATTAACTTCACACTCGGATTAGTATTCGGTTTTGCTTCCGGTTTCCCGGCAGCTGAGGCACTCATCATTGCAGGCATAACAACGATCTCGTCTAGTGCCATTGTTGCCAAGGTGCTTGTTGATTTGAAACGAACAGCCAATCCGGAGACCGAGATGATTCTGGGTATCATTATGTTTGAGGACGTATTCCTCGCCGTATATATTTCCATCCTGTCCGGACTTGTACTCAGTGATTCATCCTCCATCGGAGGCGTAATCATGTCCGCACTGATTGCTCTCGGCTTCATGCTTGTAGTCATCATTCTCGGACGTAAAGCTACACCGCTACTGAATAAATTGCTGAAAATTCGTTCCAATGAATTATTCTCACTTGTTGTTTTCGGAGCATTGTTCCTTGTCGCTGGTTTCTCCGAAACGATCCATGTTGCTGAAGCCATCGGTGCGTTGCTCGTTGGTCTTGTGCTTGCGGAAACGGAACATGCTAAACGGATCGAACATCTGATTCTGCCGTTCCGAGATTTCTTTGGAGCTATCTTTTTCTTCAGCTTCGGACTATCTATTGATCCGTTGTCCCTTGGTGGTGAAGCCGTTTGGCTCGCTTTGATTGCTGTAGTGATTACACTGTTTGGTAACTTCCTCGCAGGTATGCTGGCTGGACGCAGTGCAGGACTTTCACCAAAAGCATCTGCTAATATCGGATTAACCATTGTATCTCGTGGTGAGTTCTCCATTATTATGGCCAATATGGGTAAAGCCGGTGGGCTGTTACCATTGCTTCAACCATTTGCCGCGCTGTATGTATTAATCCTTGCTATTCTGGGGCCGCTGTTAACCAAAGAGTCCAAACACGTATTCCGTATTTTGGATAAAATATTCAAGTTCAAAGATCCTCGCAAGAAAAAAGAGGAACCTAAAGTTCTGCAGAAAGAAGGCTAAGTAACATGTCTGTGCAGAGCAGACCTATGTTTGTATTAAGCAACTGAGCGGCTACATGCTGACCTTTCTGTGAAGAACCCAGGGAGAATGGCTCGAAGCCGCACTGAAGGAGGATGGACATGTGAAAACACCTCTGATATCGGCTAATCCGGTGCCACGTTCTACGAAGAGTAGCATAGCGCCCTCCCGCCGCTGGCTGAATCTGTTTCTGGTCATCATTGGCGGAATACTGGCCTCCGTGGGACTTGAGTTGTTTCTGCACCCCAATAAAATTATTATTGGCGGGATGACGGGAATCTCTTCCCTTTTCGCACATTGGACTGAGCTTCGAATCGGTTTGTTCCTGTTTTTATTCAATGTTCCGTTTATATTTCTATCCTACAAGATTGTGAAGAAAAAGTTTGTACTGGTTACTGTTCTGGGTCTGGTTGTCTTTTCGATTAGTGCCATTGTGCTGCATCCCATGCCGCCGCTCGTCGAGCATCCT
>Ga0105244_10002202_pt1 | contig 14890 bp, 11 predicted proteins | sample KBSM44metaG_FD_80423 | JGI IMG/M metagenome (GOLD analysis project Ga0105244, IMG submission 80423) | Miscanthus rhizosphere microbial communities from Kellogg Biological Station, Michigan, USA - KBS M4-4 metaG | ecosystem: Host-associated > Plants > Roots > Rhizosphere > Soil | place... | reverse complement strand
GTCGCCGGCCACGACAGCATGCTGCTGAACCTGAGCGGCGCCCACGGCCCCTATTTCACCCGCAACATCGTCATCCTGACCGACAGCCTGGGCAACACCGGCGCCGGCGAGGTACCGGGCGGCGAGAAGATCCGCCAGACGCTGGAAGACGCGCGGCCGCTGCTGCTGGACCAGCCAATCGGCAATTACAACGCCATCCTGAACGCCGCGCGCACCGCTTTTGCCGACCGCGACTCGGGCGGCCGTGGCCTGCAAACCTTTGACCTGCGCATCGCGGTGCACGCGGTGACGGCGCTGGAAGCGGCGCTGCTCGACCTGCTGGGCCAGTTCCTCAACGTGCCGGTGGCGGCCCTGCTGGGCCAGGGCCAGCAGCGCAGCGAGGTCGAGATGCTGGGCTATCTGTTTTACATCGGTGACCGCAACGCCACCGACCTGCCCTACGCCGCCACGCCGGCCGACGCCAGCGATAACTGGACCCGTCTGCGCAACGAGGCGGCGCTGACGCCGGACGCCGTGGTCAAGCTGGCCGAGGCGGCTTATGAGCGCTATGGCTTCAACGACTTCAAACTGAAAGGCGGCGTGTTCCGCGGCGAGGAAGAAATCGAGGCGGTGACTGCGCTGCACGAGCGCTTCCCGCAGGCGCGCGTGACGCTGGATCCCAACGGCGGCTGGCTGCTGAAGGATGCCCTCCGACTGTGCCGCGACCAGCACGATGTGCTGGCCTACGCCGAAGATCCGTGCGGCGCCGAGAACGGTTACTCGGGACGCGAGGTGATGGCCGAGTTCCGCCGCGCCACCGGTCTGCTGACGGCGACCAATATGGTGGCCACCGACTGCGCGAGATGCGCCATGCGATCCAGCTGCAGTCGGTCGATATTCCGCTGGCCGATCCGCACTTCTGGACCATGCAAGGCTCGGTGCGCGTGGCGCAGATGTGCCACGAATGGGGCCTGACCTGGGGCTCGCACTCGAACAACCACTTCGACGTGTCGCTGGCCATGTTCACCCATGTGGCAGCCGCCGCGCCGGGCAATATCACGGCCATCGACACCCACTGGATCTGGCAGGACGGCCAGTATCTGACCAAAAATCCGCTGCAGATCAAGGGCGGCAAGGTGCAGGTACCGACCGCGCCGGGCCTCGGCGTCGAGCTGGACATGGACGCCATCGAAGCCGCCCACCACCTGTACAACAACATGGGTCTGGGCGCGCGCGATGATGCGGTGGCGATGCAGTTCCTGATCCCTGGCTGGAAGTTCAATAACAAGATGCCTTGCATGGTTCGCTAAAAACAACAATAAGAACCATAAGGAGACAAACATGACTACAGCAACCACCACCGCCGGCGGCGCGCAAGCCGCCGCCCCATCCGTACTCGACACCGCCGTCAGCAAGGTCAAATGGCGCATCCTGCCGCTGTTCGTGGTGATGTTCATCGCCAATTACATCGACCGCGTCAACATCGGCTTCGTGCGCTCGCACCTGGAAAAAGACCTTGGCATCGGCGCGGCGGCGTTCGGCTTTGGCGCCGGCGTGTTCTTCCTCGCCTACGCGCTGTTCGAGGTGCCATCCAACATCCTGCAACAGCGCTTCGGCGCCAAGGCCTGGCTGACCCGTATCATGGCCAGCTGGGGCGTGGTCGCCACCGGCATGGCCTTCGTGCAAGGCGAGACCTCGTTCTATGTGATGCGCTTCCTGCTGGGCGTGGCCGAAGCCGGCTTCTTCCCCGGCGTGGTCTACTACTTCACGCAATGGCTGCCGAACCGCGAGCGCGGCAAGGCGATGGCGATTTTCCTGAGCGGCTCGGCGCTGGCTTCGGTGATGTCCGGCCCGCTGTCGGGCGCGCTGCTGTCGATTGAGGGCGGCGGCTTCCACGGCTGGCAATGGATGTTCATCATCGAAGGCCTGGCCTCGGTGGCGCTGTGCTTCGTGGTGTGGTTCTGCCTTGATTCGAAGCCGGAAGATGCGAAGTGGCTCACCGATGCCGAACGCAGCGCGCTGGCCACCGTCATCGCCGCCGAGAAGAAGGAACGCGACGCCAGCAAGCCGGCCCACGCCAGCATGTTCACGCTGCTGAAGGATGGCCGCATCGCGCTGTTCTGTTTCATCTACTTCGCGATCCAGCTGACCATCTACGGCGCGACCTTCTGGCTGCCGAGCATCATCAAGAAGATGGGGCACTTCAGCGAATTCCAGATCGGCCTGTTCAACTCGATTCCGTGGATGATCTCGATCGCCGCCATGTACATGTTTGCCACACTGGCGCAGAAGTATCGCCATCAACAGGCGTGGGTGGCGGTGGCGCTGTTGATTGCAGCCTGCGGCATGTTCGCCTCCACTACCGGCGGCCCGGTGTTTGCGTTCGTGGCGATCTGCTTTGCCGGTATCGGCTTCAAGGCGGCATCGTCGCTGTTCTGGCCGATTCCACAGGGCTATCTGGACAGCCGCATCGCCGCAGCGGTGATCGCGCTGATCAACTCGCTGGGCAATCTGGGCGGTTTCGTGGCGCCGGCCACCTTCGGCTACCTTGAGCAGAAGACCGGCTCGATCCAGGGCGGCTTGTACGCGCTGGCGGCCGCCTCGGTGATCGCGGCGGGCCTGGTGTTCCTGACCCGCCGCCGCAAGCCGGCTTAATCCGGCAGGATGGCGCGGAAAGCAATCTCGATCAGCTGTTCCGGAAACGCCAGCCGGGACACGCCGATCAAGTTGCTGGCGATGGCCGGCTGCGCACTGGCGTACAGTTCTTTGCGCACCTCGCCGGCCACCTTGAATGCGGCATCCACGTCCAGCACGAACAGGGTTTCCTCCACCACGTTGTCGAGCGTGGCGCCGAACTGCGCCAGCAGTTCGACGGCGTTGAGGTAGGTCTGGCGCATCTGCGCCGCCATGGTGTCGAAGTCGCGCGGCTTGCCGTCCGCGCCCAGCACAGCCGGCGCCACCAGATTGCCCTGCTTGTCGTGGCTCAGCTGGCCGGAAATGTAGATGGTGTCCTTCACCGCCTGGCTGTAGCCGTAGATGCCTTCCCATGCCACACCCAGGTTGGCGGTCTGCTTGGTTAACGCAGCGCTCATAATTTGCTCCTTGCTCGCATGATTGAATCGAGCAGGAAGCTTAACCAGTCGCGCGCAGCGCCGCCTCACCACATTTGGGCGCTGTGCGTATCTCTTTTTGCAGAAGCGCGGCTAATCCTTGGCCAGGGGGCGCACGTATTCCAGCAAGCTGAGCTGCGTCTTGCCGGGCTCCTCGAACTGCACCAGGTGCGAGGAGTTTTCGAACCAGACCGCGCGCTTGTATGGCGCCTTGACTTTGCCCAGCCAGGCGGCGGTCGGTTCGGACGGCGTGGTGTAGTCGTGCCGCCCCATGAACATCACGACCGGAATCGGAAAGCGCTTGACCGGTTTGAAGTCGACCTGGAACCATTCGTTCAGCACCCGTTCCAGCGTCAGCAGGCTGCCCTGGTCGATGGCCTTGTTGGCCGCGTCGTCGTATTCCGGCGACAGCAGCGGCGCGTCGAAATAGTAGGCGAAATCGCTGCGGTACGCGGCCAGTCCACCGTAGTGCTGCGCCCAGTTGCGCTCGATGACGATGCGCTCGCGCGTGAGCGGTGTATCGCCCGGGTACGGCGCAATCGACGCCAGCTCCTTCAGCGCCTGCTGATTGTTCTCCTTGCGCGCCTGCGCCAGCGCGAAGTCGAAGCTGACCTTTTCGTTATCCAGCATGCTGATCACCTGCCCGATGCCAACGTAGGCATGGAACAAATCGGGCCGCTTCAGCGCCGCGTGCATGCCGACCACCGTGCCCCAGCTGTGGCCGACCAGAATGACTTTTCGCTTGCCGTAGCGTTTCGAGACTTCCTCGGCAATCTTCACCGCATCGTCGACATACTGGTCAATGCGCAGGGTCGGACGCACCGTGTCCGGATCGTTTTCCAGATAGGTCTTGCCGGCGCCGCGCTGGTCGTAGTTCACCACCGTGAAATACTCTTCGAACGGACGCTGGTACATCCACATGGTCGGCGCGCTGGGCGAGGCCGGGCCGCCGTGCACAAACAGCAGCACCGGATTCTTGCGGTCCTGCCCGCGCGTGTAGATCCACTGGTCGATGCCGTTGATGTGCAGCTTGAAATTCTCCTGCACGCCGTTGGGCGCGACGATGCGGCTCACGTCGCCGATGATCTGCTTGCCGGTGGGCTGCGCAGCGAATGCGGCCGGCAAGGCCACGGCAAACGCCAATGCCAACGCGAGCCGCCTCATTTCTTGCGGTTCCCGTGGACCATCTGGCGCGCCTGCTTGCGCAGCACGGCTTGTTCCCAGCGCTGCTTTTGCTCTTCGGTTTCCGGCACCAGCGGCGGCACTTCGACCGGCTTGCGGTTGGAGTCCACCGCCACCATGGTGAAGTAGCAGCTGTTGGCGTGGCGTACCAGGCGCTGCTGGATGTTTTCGGTCACCACGCGGATGCCCACTTCCATCGAGGTGCGGCCGGTGTAGTTGATCGAGGCCAGGAAGGTCACCAGCTCGCCAACGTGGATCGGCTGCAGGAACATCACCTGGTCCACCGACAGCGTGACGGTGTAGGTGCCCGAATAGCGGCTGGCGCAGGCGTAAGCCACGCTGTCGAGGTACTTCAGGATGGTGCCGCCGTGCACGTTACCTGAAAAGTTCGCCATGTCCGGCGTCATCAGCACGGTCATGCTCAACTCGTGCGCTACCCAGTTTGGTTTTTCCATTGCCAGCTCCTTGTTGTCGTTACTGACATGCTATCCGCTAAGCTTGCCATTCGCAAATAGTTATCAAAAGATGTACACTTTGCGCTCACTCGTCCTCGATGGAGCGCTCATGAAATGGAAAGTCCTGGCCGCGAGCCTTACGCTCACCTTCGCCTTGTCGGCCACCACCGCCCACGCCGCGGTCAGCGCCGATCAGGTGCAAACCTTCACGCTGAACAACGGCATGAAGTTCATCGTGCTGGAATCGCACGGCATCCCCAACGCCACCATGTACACCTTCTGGAAAGTCGGCTCGCGCAACGAGGCGCCCGGCATCACCGGTTTGTCGCACTTCTTTGAACACATGATGTTCAACGGCGCCAGGAAATTCGGGCCGAAAATGTTCGACCGTACAATGGAGGCCAACGGCGGCTCCAACAACGCCTTCACCAGCAGCGATGTGACGGTGTACCAGGACTGGTTCCCGGCCTCGTCGCTGGAGACCATCTTCACGCTGGAAAGCGACCGCGTGGCCAGCCTCACTATCGATCCGAAGATGGTGGAGAGCGAACGCGGCGTGGTGCTGTCCGAGCGCAGCACCAATCTGGAAAACTCCAACATCATGGCACTGATCAACGAGGTGAACAGCGTTGCCTTCACGGCCCACACCTACGCCCTGCCGGTGATCGGCCACGAGTCCGATATCAAGGCGTGGACGCAAGCCGATCTTGAGCACTACTTCCGCACCTACTACGCGCCCAACAATGCGGTGGCCGTGGTGGTCGGCGATGTGAAGGCCGAGCAGGTAAAACGGCTGGCCACCAGGTACTTCGGCAGCATCCCCAAGCGCGCCCTGCCGCCGCCGGTGCGCACCGTCGAGCCGCCGCAGACGGGCGAGCGCCGCCTGTTCATCGCCAAGGAATCGGCCACCTCGGTCAATCTGGCCTTGGCGTACAAAGTGCCGGCCATCAATCACGCGGACCACTACGCGCTGGATGTGCTGCAAGCGGTGCTGGCCGATGGTAAAACCTCGCGCCTGTACAAGGCACTGGTCAACACCCAGCTTGCCACCGAGGTCAACGCCGGCGGCATCGACGGCTTTGATCCCGGCCTGCTCTACCTGACGGCGGTGGCGGCCAGCGGCGTCGATGCGGCGCGACTGGAAAAGGCGCTGCTGGCCGAAGTCGACAAGCTGGTCAAGGACGGCGTCACGGCGGAAGAGCTGCAAAAGGTGAAGAACCAGAAGCTGGTCAACCTGTACCGCGAGCAGGAAACCATCAACGGCAAGGCGCTACAGCTGGGCAACTACGAAGTCTTCTTCGGCGGCTACAAGAACATGTTCGACGCCCCCGCCGCCTACCAGAAACTGACGCCGGCCGATATCCAGGCCGTCGCCGCCAAATACCTGACCAAGTCGCAGCGCACCGTCGGCGTGCTGGCCGCGAAGGAGGACTGATCTCATGAAACACACGCTCATCGCCGCCGCGCTGGCGGCCAGCGCACTGCAAGCCCACGCCGCCGAATTCCGCCTGCCGGAGTTCGACACCGTCACGCTGCAAAACGGCCTCAAGGTCTATCTGATGGAACGCCACGAGGTGCCGCTGATTTCCGTGCGCGCCGTGATCAAGGCCGGCGCAGTCAACGACGGCACGCAGCCCGGCCTGTCCAACCTGACCGGCGACGCCCTGCTGCTGGGCAGCAAGGCTCACAACAAGGCCGCCATCGACCAGGCCTTCGATGACCGCGGCGCGCGCATTGCCGGCGGCGCCGGGACCGAGTCCAGCACGGTGCAAGCCAACTTCGCGCGTGACGATGCGGCCGCCCTGCTGCCGCTGTTTGCCGAGATCGTGCAGCAGCCAGGCTTTGACGAAGCCGAACTGGACAAGCTGCGCACGCGCAAGGTCAACGGCCTCAAGCAGGCCAAGGAAGCGCCGAAGAACGTGATGCAGAACTACTACCGCGCCATGCTGTTCGGCGACAGCCCGTATGCGATTCCGCCGAGCGGCACGGTCGCCAGTGTCAGCGCGCTCAAGCAGGCCGACGTGCAGCGCTACTACCAGCAGTACTACCGTCCGGACAACGCCGCCATCATCGTGGTCGGCGATTTCCAGAAGAGCGAGATGCGCAAGCAGATCGAATCGCTGTTCGGCGCATGGAAGGCCAGCGGCCCGGCGCCGGCGCCGCAGCAGAACGGCAAGGTCAAGGCGGACAAGGCGCGCGTGCTGCTGGTCAACAAGGCCGATGCCATCGAGACCACCTTCCTGATCGGCGGCGGCGGCATTGCGCGCAACGATCCCGACTACGTGCCGCTGCAGGTGCTGAACACGGTGCTGGGCGGCCGCTTCACCTCGTGGCTCAATGACGAGCTGCGCGTCAACTCGGGCCTGACCTACGGCGCGTCCAGTGGTTTCAGCACGCTGTCGCAGACCGGTACTTTTGCCATCAACAGCTTCACCGCCTCGCCGAAAACCGAAGCGGCGCTGGCTCTGGCGCACAAGACCTATCAGCGCTTGTGGGACAAGGGCATCGACAAAGCGACGCTGGAGTCGGCCAAGGCTTACGTCAAGGGCCAGTTCCCGCCGCGCTATGAAACCGGCGAACAGCTGGCCGGGCTGCTGGGCGATATGTACGCCAACCAGGTGGGCCGCGAGCAGATCGACAACTTCACGCGCGACGTCGACAGCCTGACGCCGGAACGCGCCAGGGCGCTGGTCAACAAGCACTTCCCACGCAATAACCTGCAGATGGTGTTGATCGGCAAAGTCGCCGATATCCGCAACATCGCCAAGACCTATGGCGAAGTGACCGAGTTGGACATTACTGCTGACGGCTTTCGGTAAGTAGCTGTTCAATGCCCTCGGCGACCTCCGGGCAGGCGTCGAGGACCTGGTCGAGCGGCGCCCAGGCGCTGGCATCCTGCTGGAGCGCCAGCTCGGCGGCCTGGCTCAAGGTCGCAAGGCGCTCGGCGCCGACCGTGCCGGCCAGGCCTTTGAGCGTGTGCAGCGAGGACAAGGCGGCAACGCTGTCGAGCTCACCTCGCGCGGCCCGCAACTCGCGCGCCAGCCTTTCCGCCTCCACCACAAAGCTGCGCAGCGCGATCAGGTACACCGATTCCAGTCCGCCCATGCGCTTGAGCGCGGCTACACTGTTCAAGCTGGCGTCGGGCAGCGGCGCGTGCGCTTCAGGCGCAATCGGCGCCGGGACGCTGCCAGGGCGCGCGTGCTGCAAGATCACCGCCACCAGTTGCCCCAGGTCGAACGGCTTGCCGACGTGATCGACCATGCCCGCTTCCAGCGCGGCAATGCGGTCCGAGGCCAGCGCGTTGGCCGTCATTGCCACGATCGGCGGCGTCCTCATGCCCAGCCGCGACTGGATCGCGCGCGTGGCCTGGTAGCCGTCCATCTCGGGCATCTGGATATCCATCAAAATCAGGTCCGGCAACGCCCCCTCCCCGCTCAGCACGCCCAGCGCCATCGCCCCCGAACCGGCCACCACCACCTGCGCGCCTTCGCTGCCCAGCAACTCGCTGGCGACCTGCTGGTTGGCCGCATTGTCATCCACCAGCAGCAAGCGCACACCGGCCAGCCGCTGCTGTGCCGGCGCCGATACCGGCGCCGGCGGCTTGCGCTGATCCAGCCTGGCATCGGCTACGGCATCGAACAGCATCGACGCCGTCACCGGCTTGACCACGAAGCCATCGAGCACCGGCGCCATCTCCCGATAGCGCTGTGCCAGCAGTTCGCGGTCATGCGCCGTCACCATCACAATCAGCGGCGTCTTGCCCTCCGGCGTCAGTTCGCGGATGCGGCAACTGGTTTCCCAGCCGTCCAGCTGCGGCATGCGCCAGTCGATAAACACCACGTCATACGCCTTGCCGCGCGCCAGTTGCGCGCCGACCGCATCCAGCGCTTCGTGGCCGCCGGCCGCCACATCGACCCGCCAGCCAAACGAGGATGCCATCTCGCGCAGCACCGTGCGCGCCACCGGGTTATCGTCCACCACCAGGCAGGACAGGCCGCGCATGGCCGCGTCCGGTGCCGCCAGCATGCTGGCCTCGGCCGGCGTTTGGGCCGTTGGCTGCGGCTCCGGCAGGCCCAGCTCGATAGTGAAATCGAACACGCTGCCATGTCCCAGCTCGCTCACCACGCGCAAGCTGCCGCCCATCAGCCGCACCAGCCGCTGGCTGATCGCCAGTCCCAGGCCGGTGCCGCCGAAGCGCCTTGCGGTCGAGGCCTCGGCCTGCGCAAAACCATCGAAGATGTGCCCGCACTGCTCGGGTCCGATGCCGATGCCGGTATCGCGGATGGCAAACGCAATCGACAGCTTGCCGGCCTCCTGCGCCACCAGCTGCGCCGACACCACCACCTCGCCGCGCTCGGTGAACTTGATGGCGTTGCCCGCCAGGTTGAGCAGCACCTGCTGCAGGCGCAACGCGTCGCCCACCACCATGGCCGGCAATTCGGGCGCTATGCGGAACAATACTTCGATGTTGCGCGAGCCCACATTGGCCGACAGGATCACGGCCAGGTCGCGCCACAGCTTGTCGAGCCGGAATGGATGCGGGTCCAGCACCAGCTTGCCGGCCTCCACCTTGGAAAAATCCAGCACATCGTTGAGCAGGCCCAGCAAGGCGCTGGCCGCGGCGTGGGCCTTGTCGACGTAATCCTGCTGGCGCGTATTCATCTCGGTCCGGCGCAGCAGCTGTAGCATGCCCAGCACCGCATTCATCGGCGAGCGAATCTCATGGCTCATATTGGCCACGAAGTCCGATTTGGCGCGGCCGGCCTGATCGGCCGCCTCCTTGGCCTGCAACAGCGCTTCGTGCGCCGCGCGCGCCTCGGTGCGGTCGGTGCTGCTGCCCACCCAGCTGAGGATGACACCATCGTCGTCCTTTTGCGGCAGCGCGTGGTTGTCGAAGATGCGCCACTCGCCGTCATGGCGCAGCAGCCGGCAGTCGCAGCGGAACTGGTCGCCCGCGGCCAGCGCGCGCTGCCGGGCGGCGGTCATCGCTGCCAGATCCTCGGGATGGACCACGCCCGACCAGTCGCCCGATGCGATCAGCTGTCCGGCCGGCAGGCCGCTGAACGTTTCCCAGTGATGGCTGAGGAAATCCACGCGCAGCTCGGGCGTGGCGGTCCACACCATCTGCGGCAAGCCCTCGGTCAGCGAGCGCCAGCGCGATTCCGACGCCGTCAGCCGCGCCAGCGAGGCTTGCACGGCCTTTTCGGCCTCCACCAGCGCCGACAGCACCTGGTATTGCCGGTTGAGGCCGTAGCGCACGCCCAGCAGCAGCGCCGCCGACAGCCCGGTCAGCGCGCCCAGGAACAGCAAGGCGTTGCGCACTTCCTTGTACCACGGCGCCAGGAAGTCGTCGCTGGCCAGCCCCACCGCGATGAAAACCGGATACCCGCCCACCTTTTCCGTGCTGATGGTGCGCTCCAGGCCATCGCGCGGGCTGACCACCGTGTAGGTGGCGCGCCGCTGCTTGCCCTCCAATACCGCCTGGATCTCGCGACTGGTCTTGATGGTGCTGCCAAACGGCATGTCCGGCACTTCCGGGTAGCGGTGCAGCACCTGGCGGCGGTCGTCCAGCAGCACCAGCGAGCCGTGGGCGCCAATGTTCAGGCCCGCGAACGCCTCACTGATGCGGGCGCTGTTGATCAGCACGTAGGCGGTGCCGCCAAAGCGCCCGTCCGGCAAGGTCAGCGGATAGATCAGCGGCAGCACCCACTCGCCGCTGATGCGCGACTGTACCGGCACGCCAAACACCAGGTCGTGCCCGGCCCGCGCACGTGCGTAAAACTCGCGGATGGTCAGGTCTTGCGGCTTGCTCAGGTCGACCTGCTCGCCGTAGATCACCAGCCCGGCCGCGTTGGAGCCGCGCACCGCCTGCGCCTGCGGCACCCGCTCCTTGAGCTCGCGCAGATAGGCGCTGAAGGCTGCATCGCTGAAGCGCTTCTGCTCGTGCATGCGGCGGAATTCGAGGTCGGCGCGGCGCATGGCCAGCTCCACCTCCTGGAAGTGCGAGTGCAGGAAATTTTCCAGCGAGACCACGAGGTTGTGGGAAGTTTCCTCGGCGCTGGCGTAGTAGCGCAGGCGGCTCTGGTTGAGTACATGCGCGACAAACAGCGCCACCACCAGCAAGCCCAGCACCACGGCCGCCACCATTACACCGAATAGTTTGCGAAACTTTTGCAGCGTGGTGAATCTCATGGCATGCCTGGACTCTTATTGGCTGTATTAGCTCTACATTACAGCAAAAAAAACGCTCCGGCGGAGCGTTTTTTAGTCAGAAACCCTGATTGATGATGTCTTCCAGCGACTCCCGGCCCTTGTCGCTGATGGCGAAGCCGCCTTCCGCGCGTTCCAGGATGTGGGATTTTTTGCCGAGGAACAGGGCCACGTCGGCGTCGACCGGAGCGCCGGGCTGCTCGGCCAGCGCGCGCAGCGCCAGCACGCAGCGGCGCAGGAAGATGGTCTGCTCGCCTTTGTCGGTCAGGGTGATGCGGCCGTTGCGGGCGATGCTGATCAGCTTGAGGCCGGACAGGCGCTTGCTGTTGCGGCCCACACACGCACTGACGCGATCGCCCTTGATGCCGCGTTTGATTTCGTACAGGGCGTCGTACTCGTCCTGCGTGAATTTTTCATTCTTCATTGCCATTTTTTCCATAAGAGACTGCTGCGGCCCTCATGGTACGCGCACGGCGGCGCGTCGGCAAGGCAGGACAAGGCGAATAAAGTGATTATTGGAACGCTCGGAGCAGCAGCCACGCCAGGCCGATGCTGGCAAAGGCGGCGATGCAGATCATGGCTTGTACTCGCTTGGTGCTCAGGGCGACAGTGCGGCGACCGAGGTAGATTTTATTGTGTAACGAGTTGCCCATGATTCTCTCCGTGAACAGAAATCTGACGACATGACTAAATTATAGAAACTCTTTCATTGCCGCTGTGTGACACGCGGCACAAAACCGAAAAAATATATCCGGCGAGCAACGCTTAGTGGCGTGGAACCAGCATACCGTCCGTTCCACACAACGGACGGTGCGCTGGCCCACTCATCGTCATAAGTTATCGTCAAGTTTTCACGGCCGGCTTGGGCGGCTCGGGTTCTTCGATCGGCGCGTGTTCGGGCAAGGGGTGGTTGTCCGGCGGCGGATCTTTTTCCGGCTGCGGCGGCGGGACTTCAGGGTCGGGAGTGCTGTGCATGCTGCTTTCCTTTGCGGCCAGGGTGATGCTTCCAGTGTCGGCCACACGGTCGCCTCTGCAAAGAAAAAAAAACCGCCCTGCGTGCGCCAATGCACGCAGGGCGGCCTGTTCCAGCGTCGTCAGGCGACGAACTGGTAGTCGGCCACGGTGGTGGCCGGGTTGCCGGTCAGGATGGCGATCTGGGTCAGTTCGGCGGCCGACACCACCGCGTCGGTGCCGCTCGACTTGAACAGGTAGAGGTAGCTGTTGCTGCCGTTGTCGACCACGAACAGCGCCTGCTGGCCCAGCGTGTAGTTGCCGCTGGCCGAGCCGATCGCCAGTGCGGCCGCCGCCGCCGTGGTGCCGCCGGCATTGGCGCTGAACACCACCAGCTCGGCGTCGGCGCTGAAACCGCCGGCCGACGCGCGCGTTTCCGCGTCCTCCACCACCAGGTCACCGTCGCCCAGCGCCAGCACCGCCTGGCTGATGCTGATCTTGTCGGTGCCGCTGACAAAATCGCTTACCGTGTCGACGCCTACCAGGCTGTTGAGGACGAAGCTGTCGGCCTCGGTGCCGCCGGCCAGCGTGTCCGCGCCGGCGCCGCCGATCAGCGTATCGGCGCCGGCCGCACCGCTCAGCTTGTCGGCACCGGCGCCGCCGGTGATGACGTTGGCCAGTGCATTGCCGGTGCCGGTGAAGGCGGTGGCGCCGCCGGTGTAGCTGAGGTTTTCAACGTTGGCCGCCGTCGCCAGCGTGTAGCTCGCCAGCGCGGTGTCCACCCGGTCGGTGCCGGCGCCGACACCCTCGGTCACGACGTCGGACGCGACATCGACCACGTACACGTCGTCGCCGCTACCGCCGATCATGGTGTCGCTGCCGGCGCCGCCAATCAGCTTGTCGTTGCCCTCGCCGCCGTCCAGCTTGTTGGCGACGCCGTTGCCGGTGAGGATGTTGTCCAGCCCGTTGCCGGTCAGGTTGGCGATCACGGTGCCGGTGACCGTGGCGTTCTCGATGTTGGCGCCCAGCGTGTAGGTCAGGCCGGCCACCGTGTACGCCACGTTGACCAGGTCGATGCCGGCGTCGGCGTTTTCGGTCACGCTATCGCCCGCCACGTCCACCGTGTAGGTATCGTTGCCGAGGCCGCCGCTCATGCTGTCCACACCAGCGCCGCCGTTGATGATGTCGTCGCCGTCGCCGCCGGTCAGCGTATCGTTGCCGCTGGAGGCCAGGTTGGCGTTGACGTCCGCCAGCGCCTTGTCGCCGTCGGCAAAGTGTACCGTCTCGACATTGCGGATGGTCAGCGCTTCGCCGGTGACGGCGTTGACCAGCCTGGTCTCGGTCAGGCTGGTGCGGATGCGGGTGTAGGCCGCGAAATTGCCCAGCACATTGACCACGTCGCCAGTACCGGCGCCGCCATCGATCACATCGGCCGCACCGGTGCCGGCATCGATGGTGTCGTCGCCGTCGCCGCCCACCAGGCTGTCGTCGCCAGCGCCGCCGGACAGCTTGTCATTACCAAGACCGCCGCTCAGGGTGTCCTTGCCGATGCCGCCGGCGAGGACGTTGTCGAGCGCATTGCCGGTGCCGCTGAAGGCCAGCGTGCCGGTGTAGCTCAGGTTTTCGACGAAGCTGAGCGTCGCCAGCGAATAGGCCGCCAACGCGGTTTCCACCACGTCGGTGCCCTCGCCGGTCAGTTCGGTCACCACGTCGGTGGCCACGTCCACCACGAAGGTGTCGTTGCCCAGGCCGCCGATCAGGGTGTCGGTACCGGCGCCGCCGATCAGCTTGTCGTTGCCCTCCAGGCCTTCCAGCTTGTTGGCCACGCCATTGCCGGTCAGGACGTTGGCCAGGCCGTTTCCCTTCAGGTTGGCGGTCACGGTGCCGGTGACGGTGGCGTTTTCCACGTTGTCGGCCAAGGTGTAGGTCAGGCCGGCCACGCTGTAGGCCACGTTGACCAGGTCGGTACCCTCGTCCGCCGCCTCGTGCACCACGTCGCCCGCCACATCGAGCATATAGGTGTCGTCGCCGAGGCCGCCGCTGAGGTCGTCGGCGCCGGCCAGTCCGTTCATGATGTCGTTGCCGTCGGTACCGGTCAGCGTATCGTTGCCGGCGGTGGCGGCGTTGCTGATGACATCCGCGATCGCTTTGTCGCCGTCGGCAAAATGCACGGTTTCGACGCCACGGATAATCATCGACTCGCCGGTGGCTGCGTTGACCAGCCTGGTGTCGGTGGTCGAGACGCGGGTGCGGGTGTAGGCCAGGAAGTTGCCCAGCACATTCACCACGTCGCCGTCACCGGCGCCGCCATCGAGCACGTCGGCCGCGCCGGTGCCGGCCGCCAGCGTGTCGTTGCCGTCGCCGCCCAGCAGGCTGTCGTCGCCGGCGCCGCCGCTCAGCGAGTCGTTGCCGAGGCCGCCGGTCAGGGTGTCCTTGCCGATGCCGCCGGCAATGGCGTTGTTCTGCGCGTTGCCGGTGCCGCTGAAGGCCAGCGTGCCGGTGTAGGCCAGGTTTTCAACAAAGTTGAGCGTTGCCAGCGAATAGGTGGCCAGCGCGGTCTGCACCAGGTCGGTGCCGCCGCCATCGGCCTCGGTGACCACATCGGCTGCGACGTCCACCACAAAGGTGTCGTTGCCCAGGCCGCCGATCATGGTGTCGGTGCCGAGGCCGCCAACCAGGCTGTCATTGCCTTCGCCGCCATCGAGCTTGTTGGCCACGCCGTTGCCGGTCAGGACGTTGGCCAGGCCGTTGCCGGTCAGGTTGGTCGCCACGGTGCCGGTCACGGTGGCGTTTTCAACGTTATTGGCCAGGGTGTAGGTCAGGCCGGCCGCAGTGTAGGCCACGTTGACCAGGTCAGTGCCTTCGTCGGCGTTTTCGGTCACGCTGTCGCCAGCTGCCTCCACCACGTAGGTGTCGTTGCCGAGGCCGCCGATCATGCTGTCCGCGCCGGCGCCGCCGTTGAGGACGTCATTGCCGTCGGTGCCGGTCAGCATGTCGTTGCCG
>Ga0105244_10002201_pt1 | contig 14893 bp, 7 predicted proteins | sample KBSM44metaG_FD_80423 | JGI IMG/M metagenome (GOLD analysis project Ga0105244, IMG submission 80423) | Miscanthus rhizosphere microbial communities from Kellogg Biological Station, Michigan, USA - KBS M4-4 metaG | ecosystem: Host-associated > Plants > Roots > Rhizosphere > Soil | place: Michigan... | reverse complement strand
TCGAAGCGGACCACGATGCTGCTCTTTCCGTTAGTCAATTTCTCCGGCAACACGTAATCGCGGTCGATAAATTCGCCCGGATGGCTGCCATCGAGCTTGACGCGCGCCACCCGTTCGCCGTCGATACTGATGTGGAAATCGCGGTTGCGCTCCTCGCCCCAGTAGCTGGCCTGCAGCACCAGCTGCCCCGGCCCGCACTTCATGCGGAAGCTGAAGTAGCCGCCGGTGCGGGCGTCGCGGCCCATGCGGCCGCGATACGACACCGGATACGAGATATCCGATTGCAAGTCGTGGTCGCGCTCCGGCTGCATCTCCCCCAGGTGCATGACATCGATCGAACGGTCGGCCAGGTCTTTGAGGCGCGCCTCCTCCTTCCGGAACGCGGCTTCGGAGGCCGCCCATTCCTGCTCGTTGTAGGCGTTGAAGTACACCGCCGCGCGCCGGTCGTACTGCGCGAAGAACGGCGTGAACTTCATGTCGCCGGGCCGGCCGCTGCCGACCGTGCGGTACACGGCCTTGACCTTGTCGGCCTCCTTGAACGAGGCCAGGATGTCGGCGCCGACCAGCGCCGGCGCCAGGCCGTCGAACGGTTTGTCGGCCGCGCCCAGGTCGGCGGCCAGCACCATCGGTCCGCGCAACAGGGCCACCACTTTGTCGTTGCCGGCGGCCGATTCCAGCCGCAGCTCCAGCGGCAAGGTCAACCGCACGCTGTCGCCGGCGCGCCAGCGGCGCCGCACGAACAGATAGCCCTTGTCCTTGCTGGCCGCGTGCGGCTTGCCGTTGACCAGCAGGGTATGGCCGGACGCCCACGCCGGGATGCGCAAGGCCAGCGTGTAATAGCGCTGGCCGGCCAGGCGCTTGACCTTGATGTCGATATCGCTCTCGAACGGATAGCGCGTCGTCATCTCCAGCGTGGCCGCCGCGTGCCGCCACTTCACCAGCGACGGAATGTACAGGTTGACGAACAACGTGTCGCGGTTCTCCCAATAGATCGAGTCGCCGTGCTTGGAGTGGCTCTCGATGCCGGACAACACGCAGCACCAGAAATCGTTCTCCTCGCTGGAGTACTCGCGCGCCGTGCCCGACATCAGCGGCGTCATGTAGGTGAACATGCCGGTGCGCGGATTCTGGTGCGCCATGATGTGGTTCAGGTGCGTGCGCTCGTAGTAGTCGAAATAGGCGGCGTCCGGCGACCAGCTGTACAGGTGGCGCGTCATCTTCAGCATGTTATAGCTGCAGCAGGCTTCGCAGGTCTGTTCGGTGATGTGGGCGGCGATGGTGTCGGGGCCCGAAAAGTACTCGCGGTCGCCGTTGCCGCCGATGACGTAGCTGTGATGGTCCGTCACCGTCTTCCAGAAAAACTTGACGGTGTCGGCGTCGCTCTGGCGGCCCTTCAGCTCATACAGGCGCGCCAGGCCGATCAACTTGGGGATCTGCGTGTTCGAGTGCAGGTTGGCCAGTTCGTCGCGGCCTTCGGCCAGCGGCGCCAGCGCCTTGTGGTGGTACAGCCGCCGCGCGACGGCCAGCCAGCGCTCGTCGTTGGTGCGCGCGTACAGTTCGGCGAAGCTTTCGTTGATGCCGCCATGTTCGCACGCCAGCACCTGCTGCAGCTGTTCGTCGTTCAAGGCGTCGAACACCTTCGCCATGTAGCCGGCCAGCCCCGTCGCCACCTGCAGCGCCTGCGCGTTGCCTGCATAGGTCTGGGCGTCGAACAGGCCGGCGAACACCTTGTGCCAGTTATACAGCGGCACCCAGCAGCCATTCAGGTCGAATCCGGCCGAGCGGATCTCGCCGCGCATGATCTCGGGGAAGATCTCCTTGCCGTCGACCACCTTGCCGTCTTTGCGCTTGCGCATGAAGCCACCGATGTAGCCGTCGCCCTGGGCTTTCTGCACGCGCGCCAGCTCGGCGACGATGTAGTCGACGCGCGGCTTGAGCGCCGGCAGCCCGCTCTGCGCGTGCATCAGCGACAGCGCCGACAGATAGTGGCCCAGCCCTTCGCCGGCGATGGTGTCCGACTCCCAGCCGCCATAGATCTTGCCCTTGACCGGCAGGCCGGCGAACAGGTGGTAGTTGTGCAGGAAGCGGTCGGCGCTGAGCCTTAGCAGGTAGGACTGGTTGGCCTGCAGCGCGTCGGCGTAGAAGGAAGGCAGCAGGCGCACGTCCGACATGGGCACCGCCGTGGCGGATGATGGCGTGGACGGCGCGGTGGTCGCGGCGGCACCGGCGGCGCTGGCCGGCGCCGCCGCGCCGGCGGCATTGGCCTTGGCGCTCCACCCGGATATCAGCCCCAGACTGGCGGCGCCTTGCAGGATCAATCGACGATGACGGAACGGTGACGAGGCGGGCATGGTTATCCTGAATAGACGATGTTATCCAATAATATACGCCGGCCGGCGCCCTGCGTCTTGCGCGGGCAAATCACAAAGAATGACGAAATCCGCATAACCGTGCGAATCTCGCCTGCGGCTTACTTGTACCCGTCCGAGGTCAAACCGTACTTTTGCATCTTGTAGTACAGCGTCTGCTTGGGCACCGCCAGCGCCACACTGACCTCGCTCACGCTGCCGCCGGCCTTGCGCAGCTCCTGCTCGATGACGGCGCGTTCGAAGCAGCCCACCTGCTCCGCCAGCGGCAACGGCGCCAGGCTGCGCGCCGACAGCAGGCCGTCGGAGCCGCTCGACAATCCCAGCACAAAGCGCTCGGCGATGTTGCGCAACTCCCGCACATTGCCCGGCCAGTCGTGCGCCATCAGCGATTGCATCAACGGCCCCGGGACCGGCGGCGCGGGGCGCTTGTAGCGCGCCGCCGCGCCGAGCAGGAAGTGCTCGAACAGCAGCGGAATGTCCTCGCGCCGCTCGCGCAGCGGCGGCAGGTTGAGCACAATCAGATTCAGGCGATAGTATAAATCGCTGCGGAATTTCTGCTGGTCCGATAAATCCTTCAAATCGTCCTTGGCGGCGGCGATCACGCGCACGTCCACCGGCACCTGGCTGTTGGAACCAAGCCGCTCGACGTAACGCTCCTGCAGCACCCGCAGCATCTTCACCTGCAACGACATCGGCAGGCTCTCGATCTCGTCGAGGAACAGCGAGCCGCCGTCCGCGTGTTCGATCTTGCCGACCTGGCGCTTGCCGGCGCCGGTGAAGGCGCCCGGTTCGTGGCCGAACACTTCGCTCTCGAAGATATTCTCGGGAATGGCGCCGCAATTGAGCGCGACGAAATTGCGCTTGTGGCGGCGGCTGTACTGGTGCAGGCAGCGCGCCACCATCTCCTTGCCGGTGCCGGTCTCGCCGTAGATCAGCACATCGGCCGGTTCGTCGGCCAGATCCAGGATCAGCCGTCGCAGATCGCGCATCGGCGCGGAATCGCCCAGCAAGGTGGCCTCGATGCCGACGCCATGCTCGATGCGGTGGCGCAGCGCCGCCACCTCCAGGGTCAGGCGGCGCGTCTCCAGCGCCCGCTGCACCACCTCGGACAGCTGCTCCGACGAATACGGCTTGGCGATGAAGTCGTAGGCGCCGTCGCGCATGGCGTTGACCGCCATCGTGATATCGCCATGACCGGTCACCAGCACCACCGGCAATTGGGCGTCGATGGCCTTCACCGCCGCCATCAGATCGAGCCCGCTCATGCCGGGCAACCGCACATCGGTGACGACCACGCCGGCGAAACCCGGGGTGATCCTCCCCAGCGCCTGTTCGGCCGCATGGAAGGCCTCGACCTGGAACCCGGCCAGGTCCAACGCCTGCGCGCTACCCGCGCGCACGGTGGCGTCGTCCTCGACCAACAGCACTTTCATCGCTTCATACATCTATAGTCTCCTGCTCCGCAAGCGGCAATTCAATGATAAACCTGGCGCCACCCGTGGCGCCGGCCTCGACCCGCAGCAATCCGCCGAACTCGCGCACGATCTGCTCGGAGATGGCCAGCCCCAGTCCGAGGCCCTGCCCCTGCGGCTTGGTGGTGAAAAAAGGTTCGAATAAATGAGCGCGGATGTCTTCCGGGATACCCGGGCCGGTATCGGTCACGCCGATCATCACGCGTTCGTCGGTGCGCTCGACGCTGACGGTCAGCTCGCGCGTCTCGCTGTCGGCCATCGCGTCGAGCGCATTGTTAAACAGATTGACCAGCACCTGTTCCAGGCGGTTGCTGTCGCACAGCGCGTGCACGCCCTGGCTGCGCATCGACATGCGGAAGTTCACGCGCTCGCGCTCCACGCGCCGCTCCACCAGGAACAGCGCGCCGGTGATCGCCGCCGCCACCGGCACCGGGCGCAGGCTGGCGTCGGCCTTGCGCGCGAACTGGCGCAGCTGCCCGGTGATCAGTCCCATGCGCCCGACCAGCTGCGAAATGGTCGCCAGGTTGGTCTTGGCCTCGTCCAGCCGGTCACGCTCGATCAGCACCTTGGCGTTGTCGGCCATCGTGCGCAGCGCCGTCAGCGGCTGGTTCAGTTCATGCGTGATCCCGGCCGACATCTGCCCCAGCACCGCCATCTTCGCCGCCTGAACCAGTTCGCTCTGGGCCTGGCGCAGTTTTTGTTCGGCCTTGCGACGCACGATATTCTCCTCGCTCAGATTGTGCGTCATCTGCTGCAGGCTGGAGGTGCGCTCGGCCACCATCGTCTCCAGGTTGTCGTAGGCGCGCTGCAGATCCTCGCGCGCGCGCAGCCGCTGCCGGCCAAGGCGGCGGCGCTGGCGCGCGTACAACACCAGCATCACCAGCAAGGCCTGCACCAGCAACGCGAACAAGAACACATTGCGCGCGCTGGCCCTGGCCGGAGCGAGATCGGACAGGTACACAAATTGCCATTTGCGCGGCGCCAGCGAGCGGACCTGGCTCACCATGCGGGTATCCGGTCCGGCGTCAGGCACCGCGGCGGGCACCTCGACGATGCTGGCGCCGCCGTCGATGCGGCGCTCCTCGCGCAAACCCAGCGGCGTGAGCGCGTGCGAAAAGTACTGGCGCGACGCCTCCAGTTCCCGCCGCACCTCCGGCGCCAGCGGCGCCAGCGTGCGGTATTTCCATTCCGGTACGGAGGTCAGGAAGACCACGCCGTGGGCGTCGGCCAGCAGCACCCTGTCGGCGCCCTGTACCCAGCCTTTTTCCAGCTTCTCGATATTGACCTTGACCGTGGCCACGCCCAGCATGCGGCCGTTGTGATAAATCCCGTGCGCGAAAAAATAACCCGGCTCGCCACGCGTGGTGCCCACCCCATAAAAACCGCCCGGCTCGCGGCGCAGCGCGTCGCGCACGTAAGGCCGGAACGAGACGTCGTCGCCGACAAAGCTGTCGCGCTCACGCCAGTTGCTGGCCGCCTGCGTCACGCCCTGCAGATTGACGATGTAGATGGTGGTGGATTTGGAGAGGCGGTTGACCTTCTCCAGGTATTCGTTGACCTCCCCGCGCAGCGCGTCGTCCCCGGGATGCTGCAGCAGCGCGATGACGTCCTTGTTCAGCTCCAGTGTGCCGGGCAGGAAGTCATATTTGGCCAGCAGGTTTTCCAGGCTGAGGGCATAGCCGTCGAGCCGCTGCGCCCCGGACAGGCGCAGCCGCTCGATGGCCGCGTTCTCCGCCCAGCGCCAGCAAAAGGCCGCCAGCGCCAGACAGGCGGCCAGCAGCAACACCCACAGCGTGAGTCGCCCCCAAAGCCGCCGGCCCGGCCGCGATGGTGGAACCGTCTGCGATGGTGCTGCCGCCATAATGCCCTCTTGATTACCCCAACCCGCGCTCAACCGCGCTCAATCCACGGCTATTAAAACACATGCCGCACGCCGAGGTTGAATCCAGTCGTGCCGGTGCCGGTGTCGGTGGCCGTGCCGACCTTGAAACCGGCGCCGTTGCGGTTATTGATATGACCGTAGGCGGTGTACAGGTCCGTGCGGCGCGACAGCGGGTACAAATAAGCCACCGCCCCCTGGCGCGCATCCTGCCGCAGCGCCGAATCGTCGTTATGATCGATGAACGACACCAGCAGTTTACCAACCGGCAGCTGCGCCGTGAACCCCAGCAACGTATCCTTGCTGTCATTATCCAGCAAGTCCTTGTTGCGCGCGTGCGCCACGTGGACGGTGACCGTGGAGAACTGGTAACGCGCCGTCAGCATGGTGTTGCGGCTGCGGGCGGTGGCCAGCGCGTTGTCGCGCTGCTGGTGCGCCAGCACCAGGGTCAGGGGACCGTTTTCGTAGGTGCCGCTGCCGGAGATGCTGCGGTTCTTGCTGCTGTCGCCGGCCACTTCGCCGTAGCCATACAGGACGTCGGCCGAGAAGCCGGCCACCTTCGGCGTGATGTACTCCACCGAATTATCGACCCGCGAGTTATTGGCGAAGATGTTTTGCGAATTACCCGCGAAACCGGTCTGGAACGGGTCGGCGATGTTGTTCAGCGTTTTATAGAACGGCGAGTATTGGCGGCCGATGCTGAACGCGCCCACCGGAGTGGTCAGGCACAGGTAGGCCTGGCGGCCGAACAGCAGCCCGCCCTGGGCGGCGGTGCCGGTATCGAGGTTGTTGCCGTTTTCGAGGCCGAAGGCCAGCGTCATGCCGCCGCCCAGGTCTTCCTTGCCCTTGATGCCCAGGCGCGAGCCGGAGCCGATGCCGCTACCGACCTTGGTGGTATTGCCGGCGGCGCCGCCGCGCTCCACCAGCAGGCCGGCGTCGGCGACACCGTAGACGGTGACCGACGATTGCGCCAGCGCGGCGGACGACAACAAACCCAGCGCCACGGCGCCGATCAAATTTTTCTGCATCTTTACGTCTCCTGAGATTACTTTTGTGGTGAGGCTTTTTTTGGATGCCTTTTCAGGCGTACTTCAAGCGGCGCGAATGTTCGCGACGCCGTCCTTCCCGTGCTCGGCGACCGGCGCCTTCTCCTCATCGAGCGCGCCTTCCCACTTGGCGACGACGGCGGTGGCCACGGCGTTGCCGACGGCGTTGGTGGCGGAGCGGCCCATGTCCAGGAACTGGTCGATGCCCATCAACAGCAGCAGGCCCGCTTCCGGAATGTTGAACTGATTGAGCGTGGCGGCGATGACCACCAGCGACGCGCGCGGCACGCCGGCGATGCCCTTGGACGTCACCATCAACAGCAGCAGCATGGTGATCTGGGTACCGAGCGACAGGTCGATGCCGTAGGCCTGGGTGATGAACAGCACGGCGAAGGTGCAGTACATCATCGAGCCGTCCAGGTTGAACGAATACCCCATCGGCATGACGAAGCTGGAGATCTTGCGCTGCACGCCGAATTGGTCCAGCGCCACCAGCAGTTTCGGATACGCGGCCTCGGAGCTGGCGGTCGAAAACGCCAGCAGGAACGGTTCGCGGATCAGCACCAGCAGGCGGAACACGCGCTTGCCGATGAAGGCGAAACCGCCCAGGATCAGCAGCGCCCACAGACACACCAGGCCCAGATAGAAGCCGCCCATGAATTTGGCGAACGTCGCCAGGATGCCCAGGCCGTTGGTGGTGACCACCGACGCCATCGCGGCGAAGACGGCCAGCGGCGCCATCTTCATGATGCTGCCGGTGATGCGCAACATGACCTGCGCCAGCTGGTCGACGCCGGCGGTCAGCTTGGCCGCCGATTGTCCCAGCGCGCCCAGGGCGCTGCCGAAGAAGATCGCGAACACCAGCACCTGCAGGATCTCGTTGTTGGCCATCGCCTCGATCGGCGACTTCGGCACCATGTGGCTGACGAATTCCTTGAGCGTGAAGGCCGAGGTTTTCAGGCCGGTGGTGGCGTCGATCGGTGGCAGCGGCAGCCCCAGATGGGTACCGAGCTGCATCAGGTTCGACAGCACCATGCCCAAGGTCAGCGACACCAGCGAGGCGATCACGAACCAGCCCATGGCCTTCATGCCGATGCGGCCGGCGGCCTTGCCGTCGCCCAGATGCGCGATGCCGACCGCCAGGGTCGAGAACACCAGCAGCGAGATGATCATTTTGATCAGGCGCAGGAACACGTCCGTCACGATCGAGATATGGCCGGCGATGTCGGCGGCGGCCTTTTTATCGGGGAAAGCCTGGTGGCACGCGTAGCCGACGGCTACACCCAACACCATGGCGATCAGGATATACAGCGTTAGTGGGCGCTTTTTTTTCACTTTTGTCATCTCCGTATTGTTCCCCCGGCGGCGCCGCGGGGTACGGGTAGATAGCAATGGCTATGCCAGCGCGCCCAAGCCAAAAACAGCCATTCAAGCCGTTGATTTCAATGACAATTCTTTACGGAAATGATGATTGCCGCGTGCCGGCGGCATGAAAAGCTGGAACGCTCGCCGAGCGCCTGTATGGAAAGTTGGACGGCGGCAGTCTCAGGGTTCGCGCTCGGCGTACTCGATGCGGTTCCTGCCGTTTTCCTTGGCGCGGTAGAGCGCCTTGTCGGCCAGTTTGATCAGCGATTCGGGCGTGCAGCCGGCCAGCGGCGCGGCCACCACGCCGAAGCTGCAGGCGATGTCGATGGCGACGCCCTCCTCCACCACCACCGGCTCGGCGCAGATTTCCCGGTGCAGGTCGCGGATGCGCTGCTCGCCGCCGCCGGCGTACAACCCGGGCAGCAGCACGATGAACTCCTCGCCGCCATAGCGGCCGACCGTGTCGGAGCCGCGCAGGCGGTCCGACAGGCGCCGCACGAACTCCTTGAGCACCGCGTCGCCGGCCAGATGGCCGTGGGTGTCGTTGATGCGCTTGAAGTGGTCCAGGTCCAGCAGCACCACCATGAAACTGCCGCCGCTGCGCGCGGTGGTGGCGATTTGCTGGCCGATCATCTCCATGATCGCGACCCGGTTCCAGGCCTTGGTCAGGCCGTCCTTGAGGGAACGCATGCGGTGCTCCTCGCGCGAGGCCTCCAGCTCCATGGTCCGTTCGCGCACCAGCTGCTCCATCTCGGCGCTGCGGCGCAGGATGCCGCGCAGGCGCCAGCGGTACAGCAGCCAGGCCAGGGTCAGCGCCAGCAGCGCGCAGGCTGAGTAGAACCAGCCGCTCCGCCACCAGGGCGGCATGATCGTCACCGGCAGCTCGATCGGCCCGGCCGCCGCCTGCAGCATGCTGTTCTCCGCGCTCACCTGCAGCACATAGCTGCCCGGCGCCAGCGCCGGATAGCGCAAGGCCGTCGAATCGGTGACCGTCCAGGCGCTTTCCAGCCCCTTGAGCCGGTAGCGGTAACGCAGCGCCTCGTGGTTGCGGAACGACAGCACCGCCAACCTGATCTCGAGGGCGCCGCCGCTCCAGGCGATCATCTGCGCCTTGCTGACGCCCAGCGCATGGCCGTCGTAGTCGACCGCCTCGATCCTCAGCGCCAGCTCCTTCGGCGCGAACAAATCCTGCGGGTGCAAGATGTGCGAGGCGCCGCTGCTGGTGCCGATCCACATCGAACCGTCGGTGTCCTCGAAGATCGCGTACTGGTTGCTGTCGTTCCAAATCAGGCCGCTTTGCTGATTGAGCAGGCGCCAGGCCTTGCCGTTCCAGACGGCCACGCCGTCGTCGCTGCCGATCCACAGCCAATGGCGCCGGTCGACATGCATCGACATCACCGAGCGGCCCGCCATCGGCGTGGCCGCCAGCGGCAGCCGCTGCAAGGTCAGCGCGGCGGCCGCGTCGTCGGCCGGCCCGTGCCAGACGATGGGCTCGCGCTCGTCCGCCAGCCACAGATTGCCTGCGTCGCAAGCGAGCATGCTGAAGGTCGCCGGCAGTTTCGGCGCGGCCCAGCGGCCGCCGGCCAGCCGCAGCACCTTGCCGCTGGCGAGAAACCACAAGGTGCCGTCGCCGGTCTGGCAGATGGCGCTCACGCCGATGTCGTCCCTTTGTTCGCGCAGCAGCGCGCGCAGGCCCTCGACCGGTTGCGGGGTCGACGAATGTTCCGGGTCGCGGATCACATACAGGCCGTTGTTGGTGGCGATCCACAGCCGGCCGGCGGCATCGAAGAACAGGCGCAGGATCAACGGCAGCTTCGCCACATGGACGCCGCGCCCCGTGAGCCGGTCCTGGCGCACCAGCGCGCCGGAGAACGTGCCGCTCCACACATTGCCCGCGCGGTCGGTGGCGATCGAACCGATTTGATGGTCGGCGCCCTCGTAACCGCCCGCCGGCTGGCCGAAGCGCGCCTCGCCGGGCCGCTGGAGCGCCATGCCGCGCCCCGTTCCCAGATAGAGCGCGCCGTCGCCGGCGCGGTGGAACGACCAGATGTCGTCGCTGGGCAGGCCTTGCGCCGTGGTCCAGTTGGCGATGCTGCGATAACCCTGCCAGTGGGCCAGGCCCCGGCCCGCGATCCCGAGCCACAGCTCGCCGTCGCGGTCGGCGAAGATGGCGGAGATGCCGCCGTCGGCCTTGAGTCCCTCCCTGACGCCATACTCGCGCCATTTGCCCGCCACGCCGCGCAGCAGGCCGTAGTCGTTGTTCGACACCAGCGTGCCGTCGCTGTCCTGGGCCATCGGAAAATACTGCCTGACGGTGGCCTGCGCCACACCGGGCGGCGCATGCGCCACCGCGCGCGCCGCCCCCGGCGCCAGCGACAGCATGTAGTCCTGGCTGCGCAGCCACATCTCGCCGTCCCCGGCGGCGAAAATGGCACCCCACTTCGCCGGCGGCACGCCCTGTTGCGGACCGTAACGGGTCAGGCCGTCCGCACCGTAGCGGCATACCTGTTTCCCGCACCCCATCCACAGGGCGCCGTCCGGGCCGGCCGCGATGCTGAAGATCTGCCCGAGCTCCGGGTGGGCGCGCCGTTGCGCCTCGCTGAAATAATATCGGGATTGCCATTTTCCGGCCGTGGCGGCGGGCCGCACCTCCAACAGATCGCGCCTGCCCACCACCAGCAGCGCATCGTCGCCGTTGCGGGCGAAGCGCTGTCCGGCCCACAGGACGATGGGCGCACCGTCCGGACCCGCGACCGCGACGCAGACGTCGCGCCGCCACTCGCACAAGCCGGCGTCGGTGCCGACCCACAGGCGGCCGGCGGCATCGGTCGTCAGCGCGGTGACAAACGCCGCCGGCAGGCCGTCACGCTTGCCATAGCGGAGAAAGCGGGCGCCGTCGAAGCGGAACAAGCCGTTCTCGGTGCCCACCCACAGATAGCCTGCGCCGTCCTGGGTGATGGTGGTGACGGCCTGATTGGCCAGGCCATCGGCCTGGCCGAAGTGGCGCAACGACATTTGCTGGGCGGCGGCGGGCACGCACAGCGCCCCGAAGGCCAGCCATGCCAGCAAAACAGCCGGCCACACGCGCGCCCTCAACATCATTGACACAATCGCAGCGCCGTTCAAATGCCGCATCACCACCTCGTGCAGGTCCGTAAGACTCCAAGCATGCCACCGCCGCACCGATCCGTCCAGCGCGCGGAGATTGGCCGTTGCGGCCGGGCGGGGTCACGTATAATCGAGCCGCGCCGCCGCCGATGTGACTTGCATCGCCTTCTCCACCCGGAACAACCTGACACTGCGACCTAAACCCTGATGCGATCCGTGCTTCATCCCGCGCGCGCCGTGGCGCTGGCCTTTCTGATGGCGATCGCCTTCGGCACCGCGCTATTAATGCTGCCGTTCTCCCAGGCGGGCGGCCAGGGCGCACCCTGGCTGGTCGCGTTCTTCACCTCGGTCTCCGCCGTGTGCGTGACCGGCATGACGGTCGTCGACACCGGCACCTACTGGTCCGGCTTCGGCCAGGGCATCATCATGGCGCTGTTCCAGTTCGGCGGCTTCGGCATGATGACCGCCGCCACCCTGCTTGGACTGTTGGTCAATAATTCGCCTCGGCTGCGCACCAAGTTAATGAGCCAGATGGAGACCCGCACGCTCGGCCTGGGCGACGTCACCAGCGTGGCGCGCCTGGTGCTGGTGGTCACGTTCGCGTCGGAGCTGCTGATCGCCACCCTGCTCACCCTGCGCATGCATTTCGCCTACGACCTGCCGTGGGCGCGGGCCGCGTGGAGCGGCGCCTTCCACGCCGTGTCGGCGTTCAGCAACGCCGGTTTCTCGATCCACGCCGACAGCGTCACGCGCTACGCCGGCGACGCGCTGATCCTGGCGCCGCTGATGATCGCCATCGTCGCCGGCGGCATCGGCTTCCCGGTGCTGCACGACCTGCGCCTCAAGCTGCGCGACCCGCGCCACTGGTCGATGCACACCAAGCTCACACTGCTCGGCACCGCCGCGCTGCTGGCCCTGGGCTTCCTCGGCGTGCTGCTGTTCGAATGGCACAACCAGCGCACGCTCGGCGCCATGGGCCTGGGCGACAAGCTGCTGTCGGCGTCGTTCATGTCGGTGGCCGCGCGCACGGCCGGCTTCAACGCCGTCGACATCGCCGCGCTGACGCCGGAATCGTGGGCGCTGCACTACTTCCTGATGTTCGTCGGCGGCGGCAGCGCCAGCACCGCCGGCGGCGTCAAGGTCGGCACCATCGTCATCCTCGCGCTGCTGGTGATCGCCGAGGTGCGCGGCTTCCGCGACACCGAGGCCTTCGGCCGCCGTCTCGGCGCGTCGGCGCAGCGCCAGGCCATCACGGTCGTCGTCCTGGGCTGCGGCATGGTCGCCCTGGGCACGCTGGTGCTGCTGCACGTCTCCGACTTCCCGACCGACCGGATTATTTTCGAGGTGGTGGCGGCGTTCGGCACCGCCGGCCTGTCGACCGGCATCACCCCGGCCCTGCCGCCGAGCGGCCAACTGACGCTGGCCCTGCTGATGTTCCTGGGCCGCGTCGGCACCGTCACGCTGGCGGCGTCGCTGGTACTTGGCGAACGCCGCCTGCCCTATCGTTATCCCGAGGAGCATCCAATTGTTGGGTAAAATTTTCACGGAACAGATCTCATTCCCGAACAGCGACAACATCGTCGTCGTCGGCCTTGGCCGTTTCGGCGGCGCGGTCGCCGAGGCGCTGATGCGCATGGGCCACGACGTCATGGGCATCGACCGCGACACGGAACTGGTGCAGCTGTGGGCCGACAAGCTGACCCACGCGGTGCAGGCCGATTCCACCAACGAGGACGTGATGCGCCAGCTGGGCGTGGCCGAGTTCTCGCACGCGATCGTCGGCATCGGCACCGACCTCGCGGCCAGCCTGATGTCGCTGATGGTGCTGACGGAGCTGGGCATCAAGGATATCTGGGTCAAGGCGCTGACGCCGGAGCACGGCCAGATCGCCAAACGCGTCGGCGCCCACCACATCGTCTATCCGGAGGCCGACATGGGCGCGCGCGTGGCGCACCTGATCACCGGCCGCATGATGGACTATATCGAATTCGACGACGGCTTCGCCATCGCCAAGATCCGCGCGCCGGACATGGCGCACGATATGACCCTGGCGCAGTCGCACGTGCGCGAGAAATTCGGCGTCACGGTGGTCGGCGTCAAGCGCCCCGGCGAGGATTTCCAGCACGCCCTGCCCGACACCCGCGTGCTGCCGGCCGACATCCTGATCGTTTCCGGCGCCACGCGCAAGATCGAGCAATTCGCCAGCAGCGGGCGGAAACGCTAAGGCAAGCGCTGGCGGCGTCCGCTAGGATTTTTTTGTAACTGAAAGGTTTTATAATCGCAAAAGCTATCGATTTCATATAAATAATTGATTTTGACAATTGTGTCGCAGACGGTAATGTTTGCTTTCACATCATCAAAAGGGAGATACCCATGAAATCGACTCAGCTCGTCCGCCGTCTGGCCACGTTGGCCTTGACGGCAGTGGCCGGCATCGGCGGCGCCGCCGCCCAGACCGCCACCCCCGCCACCGTCATGACCCGCGACAACGGCGCCCCCATCGGCGACAACCAGAATTCCCAGACGGCCGGCCCCAACGGCCCGGTCCTGCTGCAGGATGTCCAGCTGATCCAGAAACTGCAGCGCTTCGACCGCGAGCGCCAGCCCGAGCGCGTGGTGCACGCGCGCGGCACCGGCGCCCACGGCGTCTTCGTCGCCAGCAAGGACATCTCCAACCTGACGCGCGCGGCCGTGTTCAAGCCGGGCGAGGAAACGCCGGTGTTCGTGCGCTTCTCCAGCGTCATCCACGGCAACCACTCTCCCGAAACGCTGCGCGACCCGCGCGGCTTCGCCACCAAGTTCTACAGCAAGGAAGGCAACTGGGACCTGGTCGGCAACAACCTGCCGGTGTTCTTCATCCGCGACGCCATCAAGTTCCCGGACATGGTGCATTCGCTCAAGCCGTCGCCGGACACCAACGTGCAAGACCCGAACCGCTTCTTCGATTTCTTCTCGCACCAGCCGGAATCGACCCACATGCTGACCCGCGTGTACTCCGACCAGGGCACGCCGGCCAGCTACCGCGAAATGGACGGCAACAGCGTGCACGCGTATAAATTCGTCAACGCCAAGGGCCAGGTCAACTACGTCAAGTTCCACTGGAAGTCGCTGCAGGGCGAAAAAACGCTGACCGCCAAGGAGGCGTCGGAGATCCAGGGCCGCGACTTCAACCACATGACGGGCGACCTGATCGCCGCCATCAAAGAAGGCCGTTTCCCGAAATGGGATCTATACGTGCAGGTCATGACGCCCGAGCAGCTGGCCAAGCTGGACTTCAACGGGCTTGACGCCACCAAGATCTGGCCGACCAGCGTGCCGGAGACCAAAATCGGCACCATGACCCTGAACCGCAATCCGGACAACGTCTTCCTGGAGACGGAGCAATCGGCGATGGCGCCGTCGAACCTGGTGCCGGGCATCGAAGCGTCGGAAGACCGCATGCTGCAGGGCCGCCTGTTCTCGTACGCCGACACGCAGCTGCACCGCCTGGGCGCCAACGGCCTGCAACTGCCGATCAACCGTCCGGTGACCGCCGCCGCCAACTACAACCAGGACGGCGCGGCCAACAGCGGCGCGCGCAAGGGTGAGGTCAACTACCAGCCCAGCGCGCACGCGCCGCTGGCCGACAACGCCGAATACAAGTCCAGCCAACTG
>Ga0105244_10002196_pt1 | contig 14915 bp, 18 predicted proteins | sample KBSM44metaG_FD_80423 | JGI IMG/M metagenome (GOLD analysis project Ga0105244, IMG submission 80423) | Miscanthus rhizosphere microbial communities from Kellogg Biological Station, Michigan, USA - KBS M4-4 metaG | ecosystem: Host-associated > Plants > Roots > Rhizosphere > Soil | place... | reverse complement strand
TGGTGCGTCGTTATGGCTCAAGCCCGGCAGTTCAAGAGCTGGTGGACGCTGCAAATAATCCTGCTGAGGTAGGGAAATTGAACATATCGAGGGCCTGCGGAACCTGTCTGCTCAAGTCGGCCTGACTTTGACAGCACTTTGACGGATGCCCATCTATGGCCGCACTCAGAGACGAGGTGAAAGCCTTTGTTGTACAGGCGCTGGCCTGCTTTGACACGCCATCTCAAGTGGTGGCCTCAGTCAAAGAAACCTTCGGGATCGATGTCACTCGCCAGCAGTGCGAGGCATACGACCCCACTAAATACGTTGGGCGGAGCCTGAACCAGAAGTGGAAGACGCTGTTTGAAGACACGCGCGCCCGCTTCCGAGAGGAGACCGCCGAGATCCCGATCGCCAATAGAGCATACCGCCTCCGGGCCATGAACCGGTTCGTCGAGAAGGCGGAGACGATGAAGAACATCGGTCTGGCCATGCAGATCCTGGAGCAGGCAGCCAAAGAAGTGGGTGACGTTTACGTGAATCGTCGCCTCGAACCTGAAAAACCTCTGGGCTCCCAAGCGGACCAGCAGCACGCAGTTGCTGAGTACACCTTGGAGCCTGATGAGAATGTCCCCGCTACCCCGTACCTTTGACCCACCGGTAAAGCTGACGCCGAAACAGGCGAACATCTACTGCTGGGGCTTCCAGCCAGAAGCGCGCTTCCGTGATGCGGTGTGTGGTCGACGGTTCGGAAAGACGTTTCTGGGCAAGGCTGAAATGCGGCGCGCTGCTCGGCTTGCTGCTGAGTGGGGCGTCAGCGTTGAGGACGAGATCTGGTACGGCGCACCGACATTCAAGCAGGCCAAGCGCGTGTTCTGGCGTCGCCTGAAGCAGGCAATCCCGGAAGCATGGCGCGCGCACCGCCCGAACGAGACTGAGTGCTCGATTACGCTAAAGTCCGGCCACGTCATGCGCGTGGTTGGGCTCGACAACTACGACAACCTGCGCGGCTCTGGTTTGTTCTTCGTCCTAGTGGATGAATGGGCGGACTGTCCGTGGGAAGCGTGGGAAGAAGTCCTGCGGCCGATGCTCTCGACCTGTCAGTACACGATTCCCGGTGTAGGAGCCCGGAAGGGTGGCCACGCGCTGCGAATTGGCACGCCCAAAGGTTTCAACCACTGCTACGACACATTCCAGGACGGGCGTCCGGGTCATGAGCCTGACCACAAGAGCTGGCTGTACACGTCGCTCGATGGCGGCAACGTTCCGGCTGAAGAGCTTGAAGCGGCCCGTCGCAAGATGGACCCTCGAACCTTTCGACAGGAATACGAGGCCAGCTTCGAGAACTACGCCGGTGTCGTCTATTACACGTTCAATCGTGAGGCGAACCGTACGAGCGAGACCATCAAACGCGGTGAGGCGCTGCATATCGGCATGGACTTCAACGTCATGAAGATGGCGGCAGTCGTGCACGTCATACGCGATGACCTGCCACTGGCGCTCAGCGAGTTCTCAGATGTGCGGGACACGCCCGAGATGATCGAGAAGATCAAGCTGCGTTTCCCCGACCACAGCATTGCGATCTACCCGGACGCCAGCGGCCAGAACACCAGCAGCAAAAGTGCGAGCGAATCGGATCTATCGCTGCTCAGGAAGGCCGGATTCACCGTGGTGGTGGACTCGACCAACCCTGCCGTGAAAGACAGGGTCAATGCTATGTGCGCGATGTTCGCCAACACGTACGGCGAGCACCGGTACCTGGTCAACGTCGACCAGTGTCCGAAATACACGCAGTGCCTGGAACGGCAGATCTACACGGACAAGGGCGAACCCGACAAGAAGGCCGGTTATGACCACCTGGTGGACGCCCCCGGCTATTTCATTGCCAAGCGGTACCCGATCAAAACACGCACAGGCGGAACACGCCGAATTGGAGGCTTGGCCTGATGCCAGTGCAATCTACAAACCCCGACTACGACGCGCACATTGCCGAGTGGGAGATGATGGACGACGCGCTCGAGGGTGAGTGCGCCGTCAAGCGCAACGAGCGCAATCTGCCCAAGCCGAGCGGCATGGTCGAAGCCGAGAAGCTCGACGCCGCCGGTAACAAGTACCTTTACGCGAACTACACGGCCCGGGCTCAGTACGAACACTGGGTGCGCGACTCGCTGCGATCGATGATGGGGCTGGTTTCCCGGCTGATTCCGGAGATTGAGCTTCCCGCCGGCCTGAAGGGGATCGAGGACAATGCCACTTCTGACGGCTTCGGCCTGAAGCAACTTTTCTTCCGCATGGTCCGGCAGGCGATTTCACACGGCCGGGTGCCGCTGGTGGTGAACATCGATGAGCGCGGCGAGCCGTACTTCTCGACGTACGCCACGCGCAACGCGATCAACTGGGACACGGCTGATCAAGGCGGTCGCCAAGACCTGGTCCTTTCGGTATTCCGGGAGTTCCGCAAGAAGGGCGGCGACCGCTACAGCCATGACTGCGACACGGTGTTCCGTGAGTTCTTCATGCAAGGCGAAACCTGTTACACCGCTGTGCGGAACGAAGGTGGCGACATTGTCGAGGAGGAGAAACCCCTCGGCACCACCGGCACCGACAACCGACTGGTCAAAGGCCTGTCCTACCTTCCGGTGATCTATTGCGGCTCGACCGACAATTCACCAGAAGTGGACGAGGTTCCACTGCTCACGATGGCGCGCGCCGCGTTGAAGTCCTACCAGCTGAGCGCTGACTACTTCACTGCGCTACACCAGACCAGTCACCCGCAACCTTGGGTTGCCGGCATGGATGAGTCGGTCGAACTAAGCGTAACTGGCCCATCAGCTGCATGGGACTTAGGTCCGAGCGGTTCGTGTGGCTACTTGGAGTTCCAGGGCGCAGGCGTCGATGCCGTCCGCAAAGCCATGGATGACCAGAAGAACGCCGCGCTTGAAGCCGGCGCCAAGGTCATGGACATCGGCGGAACCGAGTCGGGTGAGGCGCGCAAAACACGTCAGAACGATCAGCACGCCACGTTGCACAGCATTGTCGTTACGGTGGCAGAGGCAGTGGAGCAGGGCCTGCGTTACGCAGCGGAGTGGAAGGGCTACGACCCCAAACAGGTCAAGTTCAAGGTGAGCCCTGAATTTGTGACCCCCGTAGTCGATGCCCAAGTGCTTGCCGAGCTGCTCAAGGGCGTGATGGCCGGCACGATCAGCGCCGACACTTACTGGCAGTACCTCACCACCGGCAAGCTGCCAGACCGCCCATATGAAGACGAAGCCGACCTGATTAGCGATGAGCGCGAGTCGGCCGGCATCAACTTGGACAAAGAAGATGCCCACGACAAGTCAGGCGCAAGCGGACAGCCAACTTCTGGAGCAGACGACCCGTCACTCGGTAATGCTGGAGCGGCTTAAGGCTGGTGAGGTCAAAAAGTTCGAGAAGTACCTGCGCCAGATCGACAAGCTGGTACGTGAGCAGTTGACCCGAAAAGAGCTGACCACCTACGGCCGCGATCGTCTTGAGCAGTTCCTGGCTCGCGTGGACAGCAAGCTGCTGGATATCTACAAGTCCTATGGCGACTTGGTGCAGGCCGATCTGGTCGATATCGCGCTGTACGAGTCGACCTTCGAGGCCAAAAGCCTGAGCAACGCGCTGTCAATTGACGCGGTCGTCCCGACCAACGCCGTGATCCGAGCGGCGGTGTTCTCCTATCCGCTGCAGGTGAAAGGCATCGACGGCGGCAAGCTGCTGAAGTTCTTTTTTAGCGGTTGGGCGCGCACCGAGACGATGCGGGTAACGAACACCATCCGCCTCGGCTTCGGCCAAGGCCAGACCAACGCCCAGATCATCCAAGCTATTCGCGGTACCGCGACGCAAAACTTCACGGACGGCATTCTTGCGGTGAGCAATCGCAACGCTGCCTCTGTGGTGCAGACTGCGATCCAACATGTGGCCACCACGGCGCGGATGGAAACGCTGAAGGCCAACAGTGACGTGGTGCTGGGTTACCGCTGGGTGTCGACGCTCGATCGCAAGACCTCACAGCAGTGCAAGGGCCTGGACGGCATGCGCTTCGATTTGGGCAAAGGGCCTCTGCCGCCGACGCACATCAACTGCCGGTCGACTACAGTGCCGACCACAAGGCTTTCGGAGACGTTTGCCAAGGACGCCACGCGCGCTTCGGTGGGCGACAATGGTGGAGCGCAGGTCGATGCAAGCCTGAACTATTACGAGTGGCTGGCAACGCAGCCGGCGAGCTTTCAGGATCACGCGCTCGGCCCGGTGCGGGCCAAGTTGTTCCGCGATGGCGGCCTGACGCCTGAGAAGTTCGCCAAGCTGCAGCTCGACAAGTCGTTCAAACCGCTGACCTTGGCGCAATTGAAAGATGCAGAGCCTGACATGTTCATCCGAGCAGGCGTTACACTCGGCGCTCAACCAGGCTGAGATACCGCATGCAGATCATCGTTGAGGACGGGAAGGGCAGGCCAGACGCGAATAGCTTCGTGCCGCTGGAGAAGCTGACCTTCTACCGCGACTACTACGGGTTCCGGATACCTGAAGCAGAGGCCGAGCAGGTCGAACTGCTGCTGCGCGCAGCGGCCGACATCAATGGTCGGCAGTGGAAGGGGAGCAAGGCCAATGCTGATCAGGTAATGGCTTGGCCCAGGCGTGACTGCAAGATCGAATACCAGACGCTGTCTGAGACGTTCGTGCCGTTTGAGCTTGAATGGGGGCAGGTCCGGCTGGCTGTCGAGCTGTACGCTGCCGAGCAGGGCTTCGAGATCGAAGAGCCAACGCATTGCACGGAGCCAGACGGGCGACGAACTCGGCTCAATCGCGATACACCGGGTTTTCGCATGCGCCCACCGCCGTATGCACCGAGCAGGACTCAGTTCGCGGACTACCTTAGAATGCGCGGATTATTTCTGGCTAAGGGATAGCTGATGTTCAGATTTCTGCGTTGGGTGTTTTCGCTTGTTGTGCTGATCACTATGATCGGGTTGGCCTTTTTGCTGGGACTGTCGTTTGGCCTCGGCAATAATCACGAAAAGTTCATTGCCGAAACCGTACCTGTCCTTTCCATGCTTGGCGGATGGATCTCAGGTATTGGCGCGCTAGCAGCCGTCCTCACCACTCTCTGGCTCGCAGACAAGCAGCGAAGGGAAGATGTCGAGCATGTAAAAGTCAGTGTGAATATGGCGCTAGCAGGGCACAACGATCCTTGGTTTATTTCCATCCAAGCTGTCGCAGATGGAAAACGTCCGGCCACATTGAGGGCGCTTACATTTACGTCGCCCCATGCAAAACATGCTGCCCACATCACTGGGTTTATGCCTTTCGGAGACCAGTTGCCTATACAGCTCAGCTACGGTGAGAAAGCTGATTTTCATCTCGAATACGGTACTGAGGAAATGCTAAGAAATTTTGTGAATCAACACTGCAAGGGCAACTCAGCAGGATTGAAAGCTGTGATTTCAACAAATCTCAATTCTTTCACTGCCAACGTTGATAAAAACTTTCTCAATTTGAATACCTAGTTTCTACCGACAGAACGAACCCGCCTATGGCGGGTTTTTTTATGCCCGTCAGGCGGGCCAACCAAGTCCCAAGGGGATACCCATGCCATTTGAGTTTGACCCGGCCGCCGCTGGCCTCACCCTCGACGCAACTCAAACCGCAGCCCTCCAGGAGGCGCTTGGCGGAAAAGTTCAGGAGTATCTGGACAAGGAAGTAAACGGGCTCAAGTCCAAGAATCAGGAATTGCTGGGTTCTAACCGGACCATCAAGACCGAACTGGACAAGCTGAAAGGTCAATTCGAAGGCCTGGATATCGACGCGGTGAAAGGCTTGCTCGCGAAGGTGGGCCAGGACGAAGAAACGAAGCTGATCGCCGAGGGCAAGCTCGACGAGGTGATCAATCGCCGTACCGAACGCCTGCGCACCGATTCCGATAAACAAATCAAAGCCGCCAATGAGCGCGCCGACAAGGCCGAAGCCTTCGCTGCCAAGTACAGCGATAAGGTGCTGGCCGACTCCATCCGCGCTGCCGCCATCAAGGCCGGCGCGCTTCCCGAGGCTGCCGAGGACATCATCCTGCGCGCCCGGGGCACTTTCAAACTCAGTGAAGACGGCGAGGCAATTGCCACCGATCGTGACGGCGAGGTCGTTTACGGGAAGGACGGGAAAACCCCGCTGTCGCCGCTCGAATGGGCGGAATCGCTGCGTGAAACAGCAACACACCTGTGGCCAAGGGCTCAGGGTGCCGGTCCGACCGGCGATCAAGGTGGCAAGGCCACGAAGAAATGGGGCGAGTACACCGAGCAGGAGCGCGCCGCGCTGGCCCGGGACAACCCCGACGCATTCAAAAAACTCCAGGCCACCAAAGGAACCTAATCCATGGCAACTACCCAACTGACCGACATCTTCGTCGGCGACTACTACGCCTCGCTGGCGCCGGTTAACAGTCCGGAAAAGACCGCTGTTTACGAGTCGGGCATCGTGACTCGTTCACCTGTGCTGGACGCGATCGCGTCCGGCAGCCAAGGCACCGCCGAGATCAGCTACTGGCAGGATCTCAACGCCGATGAAGCCCCGAACATCAGCAACGATGACCCGAACGACCAAGGCGAAGTCGGCAAGGTCGAGCAGGACAGCATGCGTGCCCGCGTCCTGTACCTCAACAAAGGCTACGGCGTAACCGATCTGACTGCGGAGCTGGCCAACACCGAGCCACAGCAGCAGATCCGTAACCGCTTCGGCACCTACTGGACTCGCCAATGGCAGCGCTACACCTTGGGTGCCGCTCGCGGCATCATCGCCTCGAACATCGCGAATAACGGCGGTGACATGGTCATCGACGCGGGCGCGACCATCAACGCGAACGCATTTCAGGACGCGGCCTTCACTGCCGGTGATGCTGCTGATCAGTTCGGCGCGATCGGCGTGCACTCGGTCGTGATGAACCAGATGGTCAAGCAAGACCTGATCGAGTACCTGCGCGACTCCGATGGCAAGATCATCCTGGCCACCTACCTGGGCAAACCCGTGTTCATGGACGACGGTCTGGTCTACGGCGCTGGCAAATACCTGTCCGTGTTCTTCGGCCAAGGCGCTTTCGGCTACGGCGAAGGTGCCCCGAAGGTGCCGGTCGAGCTGGAGCGTAAACCGGGCGGCGGCAACGGTGGCGGTGCGGAAGTGCTATGGGAGCGGAAGACCTACATCCTCCAGCCTGCTGGTTTCAGCTGGAAGGGTTCTGAAGCCCAGAACGCCAGCCCGACCGCGACCCAATACGCCGCTGCAGCCAACTGGCAGCGCGTGTTCAGCCGTAAGCAGGTTCCATTCGCCGCCGTGATCAGCGGTACCACCACGCCGTAACTCGGCCCACATAACCTGGCGCCCGTATGGCGCCGGGATGCTTTTGAGGTGACTCATGAAAGTGATCTACACGGACAAACCGGGCAAAGAGCGCGGCGTGTGCTACCGCCTGCTGAGCGAATTCTTCGGTGTCATCGGCTCCGCTACCGAAGTGGTCGTCGATGGAGATGCCCCGGATATCGTCGATGCCTACCAAGCGGCTGGCATCAAGGTATCCGACGGCAACGAACAGGATGCCCAGGAAACCGACCCTCTGAAAATGAAGGTTCCCCAGCTGAGAGAATGGCTGACCGAGAAGGGCATCAACTTCGATCCGACCGCCAAGAAAGAAGACCTGCAGGCCTTGGTGCCAGCGGAATAAGGACAAGCACATGACCGACTTCATCACCGTCGCCGATGTTGACGCTCAGCTCGGTCTTGGCTGGGCCGGCACCGGTGATCCGGTCCTTGCCGTGACCATGGCCAATGCCTGGCTCACGACCAAGATTAAGCGGGCTGTTCCAGATCCGGTACCGGCCGAGATCAAAACAGCCGGCGCCCAGGTCGCCAAAGAGGCGGCGGCGGGCAAGCTGTACACGTCCACGCAGAAAGAAGTGCAGAGCAAGACCGTATCGGCTCAGTCCGGCACTTCAGTGAGCAAGACCTACGTGGCGGGCTCTACAGATCAGTCAGCGGGCGTGAATTTTGCCCTGGCGCTGCTCGATCCTTGGATCAAGCGCTCCGGGGTAATGATGCTCAAGAGGACCTGATCATGGGCATGCGCGAAGAGATTCAGGCCGAAATGGCGGAAGCGCTCGATGATCCTGATGGCCTTGCCGACACGGTGAAGTCAGTGACAGGTGTGCGCAAGGTTGTGGGCGAGTATGACCCCGACCTGGGCGGTGCGCCCGAGGTGACCATCACCTACGGCGGTCGTGGAATATTTGGCAGCTACCTGGCCAAAGAAATCGACGGCTCCTTGATCCAGACGACCGACGAAAAGCTGCTGGTACTGCAAAACGAGCTATTCGTCGTCGTGATGGGAGAGCCAACAACAGAGACCGCCACTCCAAAAATTGGCGACATCATAGGCGGCAAGCGCGCGCTCAATGTCGCTCAGGATCCTGCAGGTGCCACTTGGACCATTCAGTTGAGGGTCTGATGTGAGTAAATACACAAGCCTCAACGGCAGTTTCGCCGAGAACATTCGCCAGTTTGCCGAGCAGGCCCAGGCCGGGCTCGACGCCACCTTCCGCGAAATCGTGATCGAGATCGGTAGCAGCGTCATCCGCATGTCACCGGTGGGCAACCCCGAGATCTGGGCCGCGAACATTGCGCATCGCGCTACCAACACCCGTGCCGCTGATCACTACGATTTCAAGGTCGCCGTGCGCAACACACTCATCAATCTCGATGAGAACAATTTCACCAAGGCCGGGAAGCTGAAGCGCGGCGTGAAGTACGCCAAGCCGCTGACAAAGACCGAGCGTGACCAGAACTTCAACGGGAATGGACTGGTTGCTGGCAAGGATTACGTCGGCGGCCGATTCCGCGGGAACTGGCAGTTCTCGATCGGGGCGCCGGCAGAAGGCGAACTTGATCAGGTCGATCCGGCCGGCGGCGTCACGCTGGCGAAGCTCAGGCTTCAGGTCGAGCAGCTGACCCTCGGGCAAACGGCGTACATCGTGAACAACCTGCCATATGCGGTGCCGCTCGAGTACGGCCATTCGAATCAGGCACCGGGCGGAATGGTGCGCATCACGCTCGCACGGTTCCAGCAGATCGTCGACGAAGCCATCAGGAACAATCAGGTATGAGCCACAACACTATTGCCTCGATCTATGAGGCCAAGTTGATCGCCTGGGCGAAGGCCTTGCCGACACCGCTCAAGGTTGTGGTGGAGAACGAGGCATACACGCCAGTGGACGGCGCTACCTACCTGAAGGCGTTCACGCTGCCGGGCGATACCACGAGCAGCACGCTTGCCGGAGACCACAAGCTGTACACCGGCGTGTTCCAGGTCAGCATCGTGACGCCGTCCGGCAAGTACCGCGGTGCCGCCGGCACGCTGGCCGACCAGATCGCCGCGCTGTTTCCGCTGTACGAGCGAATCACGAAGAATGCACTGACCGTGGTTACCATGACGCCAGTCGATCAAGGGCCAGGTATCCCAGACGACACGACCTACACTGTTCCGGTTTCGTTCGCGTACCGCGCCGACACCAACTAATTCGCCCATTGGGCAAACCCAGAACCCGCCATCGAGCGGGTTTTGTCATTTCTGAAAGAGAGGAAAACCCCATGGCCGGCATTCAAATGCCCAACGGCGCGACGTTCGAAATTGCTTCCGCCTATGGCGCTGCAATCCCATTCACCGCCCTGACCAATGCCAATCCTGCAGTGGCGACCGCTGCAGCGCACGGACTGGCCGAAGGCGACATTGTCGCTCTCAGCTCTGGCTGGACCCGTCTGGACGGCCGCGCTGTGCAAGTCGGCGAGATTACCAGCGGCACCTTTGCACTCGATGGCGTGAACACCACTAACATTCAGCAGTATCCGGCAGGTTCTGGCGTCGGTGCCGCTCGCGAGGTGACTACCTTCACCGAGATCTCGAAAATCACCGAGCTCGGTTCGAGCGGCGGCGACCAGCAGTTTCTGACATTCGGCTTCCTGGCTGACGATGACGATCGCCAGATGCCGACCACCAAGAATCCGATCACGCTCACCATCACGGTCGCCGACGATCCGTCGCAGCCCTATGTCGATGTCTGCGAGGCCGCAGACGACGACAAACAGGCCCGCGTTCTGCGCCTGAACCTGCCGGGCGGTAGCCGGATCATCTACAACGGCTACGTCTCGATCACTTCGACCCCGACCATGTCGCGCAACAACCTGATGACCCGCGTTATCAGCATCGCGCTGACCGGTCGCCCAACCCGTTACAGCGCCTCGGCGTAAGGAAGGCACATGGCAAAGTTCACACTCGCCCGGAATCCAACCTTCAACCACGTCGTCATGCTGCCAACGGTAGGTGGTGACCCGGTCAGCGTTGAGTTCGAGTTCAAATATCGCGATCGCACCGAGCTGGCCGGGCTCTACGCTGAGTGGGGCGAGCGCCACAAGGCGCTCAAGGAGAAAGCGGAAGAGGCCGGCATTGAGCAGTTCACGGCTTTGCTGATTGATCTGCAGGTCGAGCAGCTGAAGGCGATTGTCGCCGGCTGGGATATCGCCGAAGAGTTCACCGACGAAAACCTGCGCATCCTGGTCAAATCCATCGCCGCCACGCCGGGCGCGGTGCTGGCCGCTTATTCCGATGCGTTCAGCAAGGCGCGCCTGGGAAACTCCTAAGCGTCTCCCGCAAGCTTTACGAGCCGGGGCCGTCAGCCGAATCGCTGGCGGCCTTCGGCCTTTCTCTTCGTGACATACCCGATGAGATCTGTGAGGTCTGGCCTGATCTCTGGCAGGCCTTCAAGGTCTTCGAGGCCATGGGCACCCAGTGGCGTACAGGCGCGTGCGGCGCTACCGGACTCGATTACACGTCAATTCGCCATGTCGCCGGCTTTCTCGGCCTCACCCGGTCGGAGGTCGCCGACGTCTTTCCAGACATCCGTGTCATGGAAGCCGAAGCCCTGCGGGTGATGGCGGAACAGAGGGACAGTAAATGAGCACCACCTTCGCGTCCCTCGGTATCGAGGTGAACTCCTCGTCGGCATCCAAGGCGGCTGACGATCTCGACAAGCTGGTCGACTCGGCAGTTGATGCCGAAAAAGCGATTGATGATCTCGGCAAGTCGGGCGAGGGCCTGGCCAACACCGGCAAGAAGATCAGCCAGGCCGAGAATGAGGTTGCTCAGGGCATCGACAAGGCCACGGGCGCCAAAGAGCGCCAGGTCGATGCCAGCCGCAAGGCAGGCGCCAGCGCGGCCAGTGAAATCGCGATCATCAGCCAGCTCGACAAGGCGATGTCCGGCAACATCGGCAGCATGGAGCAACTGATCCAGGCTGAAGGCTTGCTGGAGCGAGCCAGGAAGGGCGGTCTCGTCACCATCGAGCAGCAGGAGTCCTATCAGGATCGGCTTGGCAAGGCGTATGAGCGGATCGAGAAAGCTGAAGCCAAGGAAATGGCGCAGAAGCAGCGGTTGATCGACGCTGAAAACCGTCAGATCGAGGCGTTGAAGCGCACGGTCAACGGCATCGACCCGGTCACTGCGAAGCTGGCAAAGCTGGAGGCGCAGGAGAAAGCGCTCAACGATCTGTACAAGGCCGGCCAGATCGACGCGACTCGTTACGGTGAGGCGCTGGCGAAGATCGGCAAAGACCGTGACGGCCTGACCGCGACAGAAACTGCATTCGACAAGCTGAAGCTCGGCACCCGCCAGGCGCAAGAGAACGTGATGCAGCTGACCAATGCCCTGCAGTCTGGGGATTGGGGGAGTGGTGCGCGGGCTGTCGCTCAGTTGGGCGCCGGTGCGGGCGCGTCTGCCAAGAGCCTGGCTGCAGCACTGATTCCCGCCGGCTTGCTGGCCGGTGTCCTCGGCGCGCTGGGCTATGCCTACTTCGACGCGCAGAAGCAAGCCCGCGAGTTCAACGTCGCCATCAACGGCGGATCGAACGATGCCGGTCAGAGCATTGCCAGCCTCAAGGTTATGGCTGAAACCGCAGGGGCGATCACTGAGAACTTTGCGGGCGCTCGGGAGGCGGTGATTGCCCTGGCTTCCGGTGCCGCTACCAGCGGCGTCCAAATGCAGAACCTGGCTCAGGCCGCCGCAGCTATTGGCGAGGTGACAGGAAAGGGCGCTGGAGACATCGCCAAATCGCTCGCGAATGCCGGTGACACCGCCACAGAAGCAGTGGAGAAGATCAGCGACCAGTATGGGCTGCTCACCTACGAGCAGTACCAGACGATCAAGGGGATTGATGATCAGGGAGACCATCAGCGAGCGCTGGACACCCTGAGTGAAGATCTCAATCAGTCGGCCCAGGAGCGCTTGAAGAACTACCGCGAATCGCTGTCCGATATCGAACGGGATTGGGATCGAGTGAAGGTGGCCATCAAGGGCGCCTATGCTGAAGTCAGGTCAGAGATTTTCCCTGATCTGGCAAAGCAGATTGAGATCACCCAGCGCGTGCTGGATACCCGGAAAGGGGGCGGGGTCACAGGTGCGATATCGAACGGGCTGAGCTCGCTCAATTCCTTTTTGGGGTTGAACGACGGTGAGAACGACGACTCGACGCCGGCACTGGAGGCCAAGCTTGCGGGGCTGAAGGCTCGTCTGTCGGCGAGCGAAAGCAATGCTGCCGCGACCGGCGAGGAGACGCGGGCGAACAAGGAATTGATCGCTGTCCAGAAGGAACTGGACAAGCAGATGGACAACCTGAACCCGCTCGCGAAGCGTCGGGACGCGTACAAGAAACTCGACGACCAGTTCACCAAGCTCTATCAGAGCGCGGAAAAGACAGGTCAGAAGTCAGCGCTGCTGGATGGTGTTCAGTTTGACGGGAAGAAGTTTTCCGGTGGCGCCTACGACCAGTTGCGCAAGGCAATCGACGAGCAGAAAAAGGACCCCAAAGCTGCCGCGGGTAGCGTCGATCTATCCGGGTTCAATGACTCGAAAAACGCGCTCAATACCGTGCTCGCCGAGTACAAAAATGCTCAAAAGGATTTGGAGGCTTCGCAAAAGGCCGGGCTGATCTCGCAGGCTGATTATCTGCAAGCGCGTGAAGCCATGATCGGCAACGAGCGCGACGAAGTTACTGCTGCGTATGAGGCTGAGATCACCGCACTGGAAGCGGCGAAGAGCAAAGCCGGCACATCGGCCGCACAGCGCATCCAGCTTGACCAGAAAATCGCCGACGCCCGGGCCGCCATGGTCAAGGTGCAGCAGGATGCTGACACCGAACTGAGCGTGCTGGCGAAGAACGAAGAGGGCCGGCTGAAGAAGCAGACCGAGGCCGTCAATACCTACAGCAGCGCGCTGCAGCAACAAGTCAAAACTCTGCGTGAGCAGGGCCAGCGTGCGGCGGCGGGCATCGGCCTGGGAGATCGCCAGCGCGATCTGATGAGCCAGCAGAACGGCATCGACGATCGCTTCAATCAGCAGAAGCTGGATCTGGCGAACCAGTACGGCGATGGCTCGCGCGGCATGAGCCTTGATGAGTACACGCAGAAGCTGTCGGCGCTGAAGGCAACCCAGCAGGACCTGCACGACACGGTTCAAGCCAACTACGACGAGATGACGGCAGCCCAGAGCGACTGGAGTGCCGGTGCCTCGTCGGCATGGCAGAACTATCTGGAGTCCGCACAGAGTGCGGCGGGGCAGACGAAAAGCCTGCTCACTAATGCATTCAGCTCGGCAGAGGACGCAGTAGCCAGTTTCGCCATCAACGGCAAATTCTCGTTTTCTGACTTCACCAAATCGGTGTTGGCGGATATGGCGAAGATCGCCACTCGACAGGCTACTTCTCAAGGACTCAGCGCTCTGTTCGGTATTGCTGCATCAGCAGCTGGCTCCTACTTCGGTGGCGGCGGCGGGAATGGATTGGCCGCTGGATCTGCCGGTGCCGTGTCTTCAGATCTCGGAGCATCGCAGGCCGGCTACACAGGGTTTGATCTCTCCGGATATCGGGCTGCTGGCGGGCCTGTTGCGCCGAACTCTCTGTACGAAGTCAACGAACTGGGACCGGAGCTCTACAACGAGGGCGGCCGGTCGTTCCTGATGACCGGTGCCAACGGCGGCAGCGTCACGCCGTTGACCACCGGCGGCGGGCCTGCTCTGGCCGCAATGTCCGGCGGTGGCGGCAACACGTACAACTTTCCGGTAGCGGTCTCGGTGCAGACTTCTGGGAGCGACGGGGCGGGTGTTTCGCAAGAGACAACCAACCAACTTGGCAAGAGCATCCAGCAGGCTGCGAAAACCGAAGCGGAAACTGCGATTGCCCGAGCGCTGCAGCCGGGCGGTTCGATCTGGCGCCTGACAAATGGGAGGGCCTGATGGCCATCGAGAAATTCAACTGGCCGACCGAGCGCGGGGAAACACCCGATATCAACTATCGGGTGCGCACCTCGAAATTCGGCAACGGCTACGCGCAGAACGTCGGCGACGGCCCGAACAACAAAGAGGACTCCTACCCGGTTACCTGCGTCGGCCAAAAGGCCACGGTGCTGGAGATCATGAAGTTCCTTGATCGGCACGCCGGTGCGAAAGCGTTTCTCTGGACAACACCGCTCGGGGAGCTCGGTCTGTTCACCTGCAAAAATCCCGCTCCCACACCAATGGGCGGCGGCGTCTTCAAACTCACCGCCACGTTCGAGCGGGCATTCCAACCATAAGGGGCAATCATGCCGCTGATCAGTGACATACAGGTGCTTGAGCCTGGCAGCGAAGTGCTGCTCTTTGAATTGGACGGCACAGACTACGGCGCGGATGTTCTGCGCTTCCACGGGCACGCGATCCCGCACACGTCGGCTGAGTTGATCGCCGCCGGCGACAACGCTGACCAGCTACCGGCGAAGGCGATTTACTGGCAGGGCAACGAGTACAGCGCCTGGCCGATGCAAATCGACGGCATCGAGGCGAACGGCGACGGTAC
>Ga0105244_10002193_pt1 | contig 14944 bp, 6 predicted proteins | sample KBSM44metaG_FD_80423 | JGI IMG/M metagenome (GOLD analysis project Ga0105244, IMG submission 80423) | Miscanthus rhizosphere microbial communities from Kellogg Biological Station, Michigan, USA - KBS M4-4 metaG | ecosystem: Host-associated > Plants > Roots > Rhizosphere > Soil | place: Michigan... | reverse complement strand
CAAGCATAAAGTATGATAAGCAAAATATGGGAAGGAATAAAAATGGAAAGCTCCACTTTAAAAGAATATAGCGGCTCTGCCACAGAACATATGGAACTTATTTTTTCCAAACAACGTGCCAATTTTGAGGCAGATCCCTACCCGAGTCTTGAGGCACGCCGCACAAAGCTACATCAACTAAAAAAACAAATTATTCGTTATCAAGATGCTTTAGCTGCTGCGATTAATTCCGATTTTAGTTCTAGATCACTTGATGAATCTAAACTACTCGATTTGCTTGGCTCTGTGTTAGAAGCCGATCATGCAATTCATCATTTACGCCGCTGGATGCGTCCAAGTAAACGCCGTACCGAGCTTTTATTTTTATCAAACCATTTAAGTGTGCAATACCAACCTAAAGGTGTAGTTGGTGTGATTGTGCCTTGGAACTTCCCCGTTTATTTAGCACTTGGCCCACTCATTGCCGCTTTGGCTGCGGGCAACCGAGTCATGATTAAGCTGCCTGAAATTACACCGAATACCAATGCAATGCTACGACGTATGCTGGCTGAAGTCTTTCATGAAGATGAAGTGGCCGTGTTTGGTGAAGAAATTACAGACCCAGCAAGATTTACCTCTTTAACATTTAACCATATTGTATTTACTGGCTCTCCTGCGATTGGCAAAGTTGTCATGCGAGCTGCTGCTGAAAACTTAACTCCGGTTACTCTCGAGTTAGGCGGTAAATCACCAGCAATTGTAAGCCGCAACTACCCGCTTGCCGATGCTGCAAAACGTATTACGCATGGTAAAGCAACAAATAGTGGTCAAATCTGTGTAGCGCCTGACTATGCGTTGGTTCCAAAAGAAAGTATTGATGAATTTATAGATGCAGCAAAATCAAGCTTTATAAAAATGTTTGGTCAAAACATTGAAAATAATGAGAATTACACATCGATTGTAAATGACCGCCATTTAAAACGTATTCAAGATATTTTGATCGATGCACAAGAAAAAGGTGCACGCGTTATTCCTTGTGACACTTATAGCTTCGACCAACAAGGCCGTAGAATGCCTGTACAGATTGTGCTGAATTGCACGCCAGACATGCGCATCATGAAAGAAGAACTCTTTGGCCCTATTTTACCTGTCGTGGCTTATGATTCTTTAGATGATGCAATTACCTATGTGAAATCGGACGAACGACCATTAGCTCTTTATTGCTTTACACATAGCTCTGTAGAACGTGATCGTATTTTACGTGAAACTCATTCGGGTGGTGTGACCATTAATGACTGGGGCTGGCATGTAGTCAACCACGATGCTCCTTTCGGTGGTATCGGAAACTCAGGCATGGGGTCATATCATGGCGAAGAAGGTTTTCGTGAACTTTCTCATGCAAAAACTGTATTTATTCGTCATCGGTTTTTCCCGACTCAGCTTTTCCACCCTCCTTATGGAACATTCCTACAAAAGTTAGCGATTCGCTTTTTCTTAAAAAAAGGCGATCCCAATATTAAATAAAGAGTATAGAAAAAGCCTCGTTATGAGGCTTTTTTATAGAATCAAAGAATTTATTAATAAAATATATTTATATTTCAATAACTTACAGAAAAATTCAGATTTTTTTAGAACAGAGACCTAATGTGAGTAATAGCTATACTGTTCCTATTAAAGTAGTCAATAAAATGGTACATAATTAAAAAAAGCCTGAATTATCAGGCTTTTTTTAAATTAACTAAACTATCTATATTTAAATAAATAATTCTCTACAACTAATCATCAAAGTTTATTTACTCTCATTTTTAAAAACAATATAAATCCAATTACCATTCACTTTACCTCGGTATGCTCCATCAGCTTTTGCCAAATGTGCTGCTAAAGCAGTAAAGTTCCATGCTTCTTCTTCACTACAATAAATTAATTGTTGTTGTAACTGAGCAATTTCATATTGTTCTCCGTACTTTTTAACAATTAAAGCCACTTCTTGCAGATCCTGTGGAATAGAAGGATGTTCCCATGCCCACATAAATGTTTGGTTTCTCTCATCATAAGTTCCTATCACATTAATTTCAAAAAACTCTTGTCGATCACCAATATTAAATGTTATGCCCCCTATAACAAGATCAATATCCCAATCATCTACAATATTCATACCCCAATCATTTGATGCTTTTAAAGTCTTTAGCTCTAGCTCTTTACGACATGCTAGATAAATAGATTGAATATTTAAGCTTTTGACACCATCTTGATATGTATTCGACTGAGTATTATTATCTATTAAGGTTTCTTTTTTAATTTCTTCTTCAATGTCAATCATAGGATTATTCTCATACCATTCAGGCGCTCTTGGATTATACTCAACATTTATTTCTCCATCAGAATGCAAAGTAAAAGTAATACCCCAAATTATTTCTTTTGTTCTTATATAATTCTCTTTCTGAATTTGAATAGCCCTATCACACAAACTACTGGAAACACTATTAAAGGGATCTTCTCCATCTGCATATATATCCCCTGTTTCATCTATATTTTCATCAAAAACAAGAAACTGCTCAAACTTAGAAGAGTGAATAAACATGCCAATTTTTGTAACAATTGAATCCCACGGCCTATTTTTAACAAAAATTAAAGATTGCTTTTTAAATAATTCTATATCGGAACTTAATAATTTATACATTCATTTAATCTCTATTACTGTGAAAATTGATAATTAGTGGATTTTCCATTAATAGTAGCAGTTACTATAAATTTATTAGGTCTACTACTGCCAGTGGGATAACCTACTGCAACTTTCATATTTACATCCTTGCCTAGTTTAACCGCATTTGCTAATTCACTTTCCATAGCTTTCCAACTACCGTTATTTAATGTTTTGGCCATAGGAACTAAATTAATACGATCCCCTGAACCCCCAAGGGATGCAGCTATTAAATGCCCTCCTTGATCTCCAGAAATACCACTTTTACCAGCAATACTTTGTTGATAATTATTTCGATCCATTAAAATATTTCTTAAATTGGCAGTAACCTCTTTAACATTCCCGCTATTATCGGTAACATACGCAGCACCATTAGGTAACAAATAAGCTGAATTTCCTTCAAGCTTCCCATTAGCTTGCTTAGCCCAGCCACCTTTTGCCCCCACATCTATTTGATGAATTTTTTTAACGTCCCCCCGATTTGCAAGTTCCTCTATTTTTTTATCATCAAAAAATTGACCGTTTTTAATATTTGGTAAACGCTTCGCAATAGTATTCCTATCTTTAAGGAGATCCTGAACAATCTTGACATCTTTTTTATCAATTCCAGTTGCCAGATCAATTAATGCCCAAGTTCTTTCAAGAGGAGTTGAACCAGCACTAAATGCTGTTTTAAAAGAATTCAACATATCTTGATATTCACCTGTAGCAGTATCTTTTAAAATATCCTTCCAAACATTGGTATCATTTAAGTTCTTGCCAGCTTTTTGTAATTCAGTAGCTTTTTTAAAAATCTTATAGGCAGCTTTACCAGTAGATGAAAGTACTTTACCCCAATTGTTTTCTATAGCAGTTGATGCGGATTGCGAAGCAACAGTTACATCATATCCTGCTGAAGCAGCAACTACACCCGAAATCAATTGGCCAACATTTTTAACTTTATTTAGCTGAGCTTGACTATAATCTCCGTCATTTTCAGGTTCCATATCAAACGATCCAGCAACCATTTCTCCAACTACAGCCCCAATCGCTCCAGCTTCGCATTTTTCTTGTAATGAACTAGCAATACAACCAGCTGCAGCATGAGCTAGTTTATGCAAAATTTGGTCAGAAAGTTCTTTACTACCAAGATCAAGATTTTCACCAATTTCTCCAGCTAAAGAACCTTGTAATGCTACACTCAATCCTGCCACAAGACTTGCACTTAATTTTTCACTTAAACTACCTCCATTAATTGCCGTATCAACACTAGCACTAACAGTAGAATTAACCAAAGCTTGTCCCACTCTACCTGATAAATTTGTAAAGAATTCTCCAGACTTAGCAGTTTCCTGCAAAGCTTTCATCTGATCAATTGATGCAATTTTACTTAAAACTCCTGCTGTAACAATAGATGTTGCTAAACTCTTAACTGAATCTTTACTTCCTAAATCTTTAAGCGTCTTACCAATATCACCACCATTATTAATTAAGCTAACACCTGCTTGAGTTGCTAAACTTGTAATAGCAGCATTTGCCATAGCACCAAGGGTAGATGGAACAATTGCTCCAGCCGCAGTTGTCGTTATACCAGCAGAGCCAATCATACTTGCGCCCAAACCAACAGTAGTTCCACTTGCTGCTGTTCCTCCAGCCGCACCTGCAGCTGCTGCCGTTCCTGTGCCCATAGTCACAATTGTTATAATAATCACAATAATTGCAGCACCAGCAGCGGTAAGACCTTGCTGTTTATAGTCCCAATCTTTTTGAGTTAATAAAACTTTTTGCCAATCTACATCTTTTCGGTTTACTAATTCTTTTAAATATTCATTTCCTGGTTGCTTAGATAAATCAAGAATCGCATCACGTATCTCTACCTTATTAGCATCTTTTTCACTTATTGGAACTTGTACACTCAAACCACCTGCTGCCTTAAAGGTAGGTAAAACTGGTCCATTAAAACTTGGTAATTGAGCAGTTTCAGTAATTGAGCCTTTATCCTGCATAGCCTGCCAAGCTAATGAGCTTTTTTCTTTTTTTAAGAGCTCTGTAATAGATGTCTTAGCGGCTATTAACTCAAGTGTTCCTCCAGTTTCAATAGTTGCACCTTTTAAATACTCAAACTCTGTTCCAACAAGCTTCGTCTTATCAACCGCTTGCGTATTAATATAATCTGCTTTTAAAGTTGCAGGTAATTCACTAATTTGAGTTCTTGTTGTATTAGTAGTAGTTTTTGATGAGCCCAAAAGTGAGATAAGTTTAGAATATGAGGTTTTCTTTGTAACATCTACTGTACTGCTAGAAGATTCTTCCACAGTGTAAAAGTTAAGATTTCCACCAGATTTAATCGCAATTGTTCCACCCTCAGCAGTAAAGCGCCCAGAATAAATATCAATATTATTATCTGGGGTTTTAGCATCTACAGACGTATCTAATTTTTTAGTCTCAATAGAAATATTCTTTGCAGAAATATCAACTGAAGCTGCATTTGTTTCATTATTCTCAGCTACAGTCGTAATATACTTTTTCTTTAAACCGCCCCATGATTTTTTCTTTTCAGTAGTCGTAGTCAGATCATAGCTTTGCTCAATAGCCGCATCAAATAAAATACTTTTATTTGATTCTATTTTTACGTCACCATTTTTTGAAGTAATACCAGTAGCTTGTAAAACCAAATTATCATCTTTAGTTTTACCTACTGTTCTTATAGTAACTCCTTTATCACCATTAATAATGGTAGGGCTGACTAGTGTTCTGAAGCTATAATTTCCTTCACCTTCAGTACCTTTCTCATAAAAATCTGTATGGCCATCGATAATGATACTTGCATTTAATGATTTGGGTGGCTGATTAGCTCCACTATTAATTGTAGATTTATACTGTTCAGCTAAAACTCCACTTGCTTCTAAATTAACTTGTCCCGATTGAGCAGAAATATTTCCTCCACTAATAGATAAACCTTTAGCAGAGGTAATATTTATATTTCCTGATTTTGAATTAAATTTAGTTTCAGCATGTTCTGAGCCATTTACTCCACTCATAAAGAAAGACAGTTCATTATTTAAATTATTTCTTGAGTTAATTAAAGATATCTCTTTTTCCATTATATTTTTATATTTAATATAAAATGGATTACTCTTAAAACTTACACCATAACTGTCAAAGAGTTTAAACATAGACATAATCTGTAAACTAGGCTCATCCCAATTCATATTTTTTATAGCGGAAAATCCAGATCTAGCGTCCGAAATAAAATTCTTATATTCACTAGTGTTTTTAAAATCTTGAATTTCTTGATTAAATTTTAGCAAATTCTCTTTACTAATTTTAACACTTTCATTACTTGCAATATTATTTTTTAATGTATTTTTTACCCCATCAACTAGCACATCATCTTTACTTGAAACGATCTTAATATCTTTTTGTGCAGTTAACTGTGAACCTTGAATATCAACTTTAGCACCCTCTAAATTGATACCACCATTTGCTGTATCCAACTTAATAACTTGTTCTGATCCATTCCCCGCAGTTCCACCATAGCCCTTTAAGGTCAAAGTACCAGTTTTAGAAACAAGTTCAATATCACCTACTGCTTTTAAACTATAAACTTTTGGGTCAATGGTTAAGTTAGAATTGGTTTGAATTGTTAAATCACCATTCAGGCTATTTAACTTTGTATCATTTTTGAGTAAATCACTTCCGACTGCATTTAAGTTCAATCCAGTCTGGCCTGCAATAAAACCGCCCGCCTCTAATAAAACAGCCCCACCTGTTAAATTTGTATTTTGTAATACTTGGTTTCCTGTAGCCGTTACAGAGGTCACGCCCTTAGATGTTAAGTTAGTGACTTTATCCGCAATCCATTTGGTCGCTGGCGTATACTCAGCATTGCTATAAACTGTACGACCAGAGCTTACTGCCAGATGCTGGTCTGAAGTAGCATTCACACCCTGTAAAGTCAGTAAATCTTTTGCATAGAGTTCGGTATTACCTTTTGACGTTAATACGCTGTCGATAATTGTACTCATGCCCGCTCTACTATTGATCGCAAGTTTACCAACCGTAGAGCTGAGGTCTGTATTTTGGATTTTAATATCCGATTTACTATTTTCTATCGAAACAGTTTGTCCTTTTAAAACATTATTTACCGTTTTAACTTGGCCCTTATTTGCAGTAACAACTACATCATTATTAGCTTTTAAATTTATTCCATTATTACTCGAAACTAATATATCGCCCTGACTCGCATTAACTTGTACTGATTGCAAGTTAACGGTGCCATCACCAATCGAGCCAAGCGTTACGCCTTTTAAACCACTAATAACCGTCTGATCAGTTGTTAATTCATCTTTATCAGCTGAAGGCATCGCCTTGCTTGTCTGGGTCGAGTTTAAATTTATATTTTTATTCGCAAGTATAGAAATCTTTCCAGCCGAAGATGTGGCCTTTAAGCTATTTGCAGTAACTCCACCAGCAAGTGCGGTTAGATTAATATCACCTTGAGCCTTGAGTGCCTGACTTAAAACAAGATCAGCAATTTCAGAACTCACATCAATATTCTTTTGTGACGTCAGTGCACTATTGAGTGCTATTTGATTGGCATGGAGTTGAATGCTGTCTTTATTGGAAATTTCTTTTGCTGTAACGGTTAAATTATTGGCTGCATCTAGCTGAACCAGACCTGTAATAAGCGGAAGTGCCTTGTCAGCATTGTTCCAGACCAGATCACGTCCACTGTAGGCTTTAATGTTTTTAACTCTGGTTGCAGCGTTTTCAAGTGAAAATCCAAGATTCTTTAGATTTAGATCTCCTGAACTATACAGGTTTAAATCTTTACCCGCATAAATCGTTCCGCCTTGGAGATCAATCAGGTTTTGGGTATTAGCCGAATTGGCTTGTAGGTTGATTGAACCTAATGATGCCTGTATATGGTTCTCTGTAAGTGATAACTTACCGTTACTTAAAACATTTAAATCTTGGGCAGCAATCAGTTTTGCGCCTTTTGCTGCAACCAAGTCTTTTTGTACCTGTATGGTTGCTGTACCACGGTTACTTTTGAGTTCTGATCCAGCGGCAAGATTGATATTCGCTGCATCAATATAGACATCTCCACCTTGTGAGTCATCCATAATGCGGGTATCAGCAGCCAGATTGATATTACCTTTGGCATTAACGATTAAAGGTGATGAAGCCAGGCTACCGACATTAATAATAATTTCTTTAGCATTTACATTCAGGTTATTGCCTGAATCGATATTTAGCATGCTATTACTGTTAATACTGCCTGATGAGTTGATATCGGCAGCTGCACCAGTACCCGTTGTTTGTATGTTTATTAAACCTTGGGTTTTACTGGTCGAACTGATTGTGCCACTGTGTTCAATTTTTCCGGCACTGGTAATCACCAGATTGTTTACTGCCTGAATAGTCCCGGCGTTAGTCACGCCCAAACCTTTTTCAGTTCCCATCAAGTAAATATTATTGGCATACATTCCACCAAGCGCTTTAACATCTACCGCCAATGTCGGTGCGGTTCCTGTGCCAGTTTTAGCAGTAACATCCTGTAAATCTGCACTGACATTATTCGCCCCGGCAATGACCTGAATATCATTTTTGGCACGTAGTTCAGCACTGAGTTCTAATGCACGCGCATAGAGGTCCACATAATTTGCATCGTTATTATTTCCACCTAGTCCAAATTTAGAATTAGGGTTTGCTGAAACTGTAATTCTTCCTTGGTCAACCGTAAATTGCTTGATACTGCCATCGGCATTTAATTGGGGTTTACCTGTGGTAAAAATTGCCTTGTTGGCATTAATAAAGCCTCCACCTTTAATACTAATACCAGATGGGTTGGCAATAATCACATCTGCCATTTGTCCTGCAACTTCCAAGTTTCCTTCAAAGCGTGAAGCGGCTGATGAATTTACTTCATTTAAAATAACTCGTGCTTCACCTGTAGCTAAAAACGGGTTGGCTGCAACGTTTCCTACTGTTTGTGTCGTAGCCCCTTGGCGGCTGTTATTCAGGACAGCACCTTCAGCCAGTACATCAAACTGTTTATAAATATTATGAGATATCCCATTTTTTGGAGTTTGAATATTAACGACAGGAACCACTGTACCTGCTGAGTTCTTACCTGCACCAATGACTGCTCTATTCGCAGCATTTGCAGCACTGTCCGCTACAATACCTGCATAGACAGGTGCTAAAGGCATCCATAAGCTTATACTGGCAACCAGTGCTTTCACTTGCCAGAGTTGATGAAATGCCTGAGATTCAATGTTATCAATATTGCTCTGGGCACTTGCTTCACTTTGGCCTGATGCCTTGGTTTGGCTTCGTACATTTTCGGCCACCGCCACAAACATTTGACGTGCTTTGCTATAAATAATGCGATAACTATTCTTGTTCATGAATTAAGTCTTTTCTAAAGTAAATTAATAAGAAAGGTTGATACTAAAACCAGTAACCCAGTCTTTTTTTATGCTGTCAGGTGCAATTAGCCCCCGACCTGTAAAGGCATCCAGATAAAAACTATTTTGATAAGTGCGTAGCCCTAAAACACTGCCGAGTAAATAACGCTGACCCGGTATGCTATTACGCCCATTAACCCAGCCCTGATCGACCGCCATGTAAAACTGGGTATTTGGAATTGGTGCATTCAAGCTGATTTCTTGCTGTACATACTGCCCGTTATCTCCGGATAGCATGAGCTCACCATCAAAACCACGTACGCTATAACGACCACCAATATAAAAGCGGTCATTCGGTACTAAAATTTTCGGTGCATATTGTCCACGCCAGTTAAGGCGATATTGAGCTGGTTTTTCGAGCAAAAGGAATGGTGTGCTAAAACGTAAATCGGCACTTAAAAGTGGAGCACGGGAGTAACCTTCAACAGGAAGATGTTTTCCCTCAATATTGGTAATATTTTCTTCTGGTGCAGTTCGGGCACCTACTCCCATCCCACGACGGTAATCGATGCTGCCGTCTAATACTGCATTTCCTAAATATTGACGATGCTGAAACCCTAAATTCCAGCCTGAGGTTCTACGGTGTAAAACATTAATCTCAACATCATCAATAAAACTTTGGCTTTCCTTATGATAAAGTTTTCCATACAGACTAGTTTTATGCTGCCCGCTACGGCTAATCACACGAGACAAATTCAGGTTGGCTTGTTGGCTGTTACCATGGTAAAGCAGTGGACCATTCGCACCTAAGACTGTTTGCTTATATTGATAGTCATTGTAGCTAAGACCTAAATCATAATAACCAACAGGCAATTGATAACTAACAAAATAACTTCGGTTTAAGTCTTCATGAAAGTCATCTAATGAGTGACTCACATTTAACGATAAAATATCATTTAAATGAAACGGGTTATTGACGCCTAACCCGATGTTTCCCATATAGGTACCGGTATCCTGATTACCCGAGTCATCTACACTTAAATTGAAATTAACTTTTTGTAGTGGCTGAAGTTTAAGTATTAAATCGCTATAGCCCGTTAATTCTTTATCTTGAACACTTGCAGGGGCAATTTGCATATCTACCGCGTAGACACGTTTGAGATTTTCCAGCCCCTGATCGAGCCTTTTTAGATTTACAATGTCGCCCGCTTTAAAGGACAAGCCTGTCTTAAGCTGTAATGAGGAAATTTTACCTTCCTGAATTATGATTTTATTCAGGCGACCAATTTGCACACTCAGGTTTAAATTACCCTGATTTAAGTCTTGCGGACTCACAACAATTTGACTGGTAATAAAACCCTTTTTTAAAAGTTCATTTTGGGCATAGTTCACGATGTTATGTAAACTTTGGGTTCCAATACATTTACCCAAAACATTCTGTGGGTGTTTTTTTATAGCTTTAACCACAAAGTTAAATTGCTGTAGCTCAGACTCAGACTGATCATTTAAAGGAATAAGACTAATTTTTTTAACCGCCACACATGGACTCTCGTCAACAACCAGATGCTTAAAATCCTGTAATGGCTTGGTGTTTTGGTAAGGAGTTTGCTGAGCAATTTGGTCTTGTATTTGCTGGTTAAGCTCTTTTAAACGCTGATCTTGAAGCACCTGACTGGGTAAAGAAACATCTTCAATGGCATAGACATATTGGTGAAAACCAGCAAAAAGAATAAGGGAAGAAGTTATAAAGCTCTTTTTTAACATCTCATATACAGAATTGTACGTATAGTCACACTATTTTACATAAACACAATATATATCTCAATATTTAAGAGAATAAAAAAAGCTAGGTCTCCCTAGCTTTAATATAAAAAAATTATATATTTAATTTAAATAAAATCAGCTTTTTGAGTTTTTAAAATGTCGAGCTGCAACATCTTTTTCTTTTTATATTTATAGGCAATAAACAAACCAATAAACCATACTGGTGAAAACTCTAAAGCAATCAGCGTATCATGATCTAAAGCTAAAATTACTATAGTAAAGACTAAAAATAGCATCGTCATCCATGCCATAAATAAACCACCTGGCATTTTATATTTTGACTGGATATGTAATTCTGGGCTTTTCTTACGATAATAAATATATGAAAGCACAATCAGCATGAATGTAAAAATACATAAAATTGAAGTGAGCGCTGAAATAATCGTAAATGCCGTCATAACATTTGGCACAATGAATAGAATTGATGTTCCAAGCGTTACGCAAGCCATTGAAAATACGAGACCTCTAATTGGAACCTTTCTTTTAGACAGCTTACTAAAGCTTTTAGGTGCATCATTGTCCAAAGCTAAACCATATAACATACGGCTGGTCGCAAAGATTCCACTGTTTGCCGAAGATAACGCAGAAGTCGCAACAACAAAGTTGATTAAACCTGCCGCAATTGGTAACCCAACTAAAGTAAACATTTCTACAAATGGGCTTTTATCTGGCGATACTTTAGCCCAAGAAGTGACTGCAATAATACAAACCAATGCGCCCACATAAAACAACAAAATACGTAAAGGAATAGAGTTAATTGCTTTTGGAAGCGAGGTATGCGGGTCTTTTGTTTCAGCAGCAGTTGTACCCACAAGCTCAATGCCCACAAACGCAAATATGGCAATTTGAAAGCCAGCCAAGAAACCTGTTACACCATAAGGAAACATAGATTGTGTTTCAAACAAATGGCTCATTGAGGCCTTAACCCCATTTGGAGAAGTAAATCCAGTACCAATTAAATAAATACCAGCCAAAATAAACAGAATAATTGCAGTAATTTTGATGAGTGAGAACAAAAATTCTAGTTCACCGAACAATCGAACGGCCACAAAATTGAGTATGGTTAAGACGGCCAATGAAGTAAATGCCGGAATCCAAACAGGTAAATCGGGATACCAAAACTGCATGTACCCTCCGATTACAATCACATCGGCAATCGCAGTAATAATCCAGTTACACCAGTAGGACCAACCAAGGAAAAACCCCGCCCACGGACCAAGATAAGCCGTTGCAAAATCGGCGAACGTTTTAAAATTAGTGTTCGCAAGCAACAATTCACCCATTGCCCGCATCACGAAGAAAAAGAAGAAACCAATAATTAAATAGGTTAAAACAATTGAAGTACCCGAAACACTTAATGTTTTCCCGGAACCCATAAATAATCCTGTACCAATTGCACCACCAATTGCGATCATCTGAATATGACGATTGGTTAATGAGCGCTGCAATTTCTCTTCTTCTTGTTCAGTCATATGTTGACTACCAAGAAGATCTCCTTCCAGGAACTGCTTTCCGTTATTCTTACTCATGTAATATTTACTCCAATTTATAGCAACCGTCGTAAATGCTTTAATAATAAATAAATTATATGATTATTAATTTAGTCCATTAAATCATGTTGAAAATATTATTAAACCACTTAAAACCTTATAAATTCCTTTTTAAAAGCTATTACCTATAACAATAAAAATTAATCATTAATCCTTTCCTTCATTATTATATTAGCCCGCTTTCCTCAATATAATTTCAACAAACAATTAAAATATATAAATTAATTAAATATTTTATTTACTTACTCTTTATATAGAAAAGCAGGCTAATTAATCCCAGCTCAGCGAGCAAGATTGTATTTATCCATATACCCATCTTGCGCTAGCGATAATATAGTATTCCTTCTTAAATTTGGTGAAATGTATAGTAATTTTTGCTTAATTAACAGCCATTCGAAAATCTTCAGTCGCTTTGAGTTTATTGACCACTTCTGGACTCGAAACTTGTTTAACTTGAACACTTAGCACCCGAACTAAAGAGCCATTTTCAACATTCAATTGTTTTGCTTGTTCTTTCGTTAACTGCAATATGTTTTGATGAGGTTTGCTATACACAAGAATGGCACGATAATTTTCATAGTCATCATTAGCCACAATGTAAGCTTCATCACCTACTGCAATATTTTCAGGTTGTTCAATTTGTACTGCTACAGACTGACTTTCTTTAATTGCCCGTAAATTTTCGATATCTGCTTGCAGCGTCGCACCACCATCAAAAATATCGACATAGCCTTTATAGCGTAGTCCCTCTTCAAGCAAGAGGTTGTAAGCTGGTCGAGTATTTGGGTGAACAATGCCAATCGCGGCTTTCGCATCATCAGGTAACATATCGACATAGAGTGGATGTCTTGGCATTAGCTCAGCAATAAAAGCCTTTTGCCCGACTCCACTCAAATAATCAGCTTTAGTAAATTCAATATTAAAAAACTTATGCCCTACAGCATTCCAAAATGGTGATTGTCCATTTGCATCAGAGTATCCACGCATTTCAGCAACAATCGTTTCTTCAAAGTATTGACGAAATGCTGACAGAAACAAGAAGCGAACTTTAGATAAAAACTTGCCATTTTTATTTAAGCGATAGTCAGGGTCTAAAAATAAAGTACAAAGCTCACTACAGTTGGTATGGTCATTACTCAAATACAAAGTAGGTAAAGCGTTATAAACACTTAACGGTTCTGACGCATGAACTTGGGTTCCTACATGAAAGTTGTACCAAGGCTCTTTTAAACCAAGTGCGACTTCAATACCGCAAACACCAACGACTTTGTTGAGTTCAGTATCTTCTAAAACAAATAAATAGACCTGATCTGCTTTTGATAATTCGCCTGCAACTGTTTTACATGCCCGCTCAATACGAGCAGCGAGTTTTTCCATATTGGGCTGCAAAGATGTCAAACCAAAACCCGCTTTTTGCGCCAACAGGTAAAGGTCATTAACATCTTTAGGTTCGATGTAGCGAATAATCATCATGCTGCTTGTTCGTCCTTTTGAATTTCCACAAAGCGAGCAAGCGCACGTTCGAACCGTTTTAGACCTTCATCGATATCGGCAAATGGAATAATCAAAGACGGCGTAAAACGTAGAACATTTGGACCAGCAATCAGACTCAGTAAACCTTCTTCACCTGCAAGGTTATTAATATCTTTTGCTTTACCAGCAAATTTGTCTTTTAAGGCACAACCAATCAGTAACCCTTCACCACGAATCGTTTCAAAGATTTCATATTTTCCATTTAATTTATTTAAAGCGTTTTTATAGTAGTCATGACGCTCTTTAACGCCTTTAAGCACTTCGGGTGTATTAATAAACTCAAATACTGCACCTGCAACCGCACTTGCTAACGGGTTACCGCCATAAGTCGTGCCATGTGTACCCACTGAAAAATGTGGAGCAAATTTATCAGTTGTTAACATTGCACCGACTGGGAAGCCACCGCCTAATGCTTTTGCAGTTGTTAACACATCTGGAATAACACCAGAGTTCATGTAGGCATAAAGTGCGCCTGTACGGCCTACACCCGTTTGCACTTCATCAAAAATAAGTAACGCACCAAACTCATCACACAGTGCACGTAAACCTTTTAAAAATTCGATGTCAGCAGGAATAACGCCGCCTTCACCTTGGATCGGTTCAACAATGACTGCACATGTTTGCTCATTAATCACCGCTTTTGCAGCTTCTAAACCATTAAAGGCAACGTGATTAATACCGTTTGGAAGTGGTGCAAAGTCTTGTGAATATTTAGGTTGACCACCCGCTGAAACGGTAAATAAAGTACGGCCATGGAAAGCATTATTAAATGCCACAATGCCACTTTTACCGGCAACGCCGCTGTCTAAACCAACTTTACGAGCCAGTTTTAAAGCAGCTTCGTTCGCTTCAGCACCTGAATTACAGAAGAAAACCTTGTCTGCAAATGTATTATCGGTGAGTTGTTTTGCAAGGCGTAGAACGGGTTCATTTGTATAACCGTTACCTACATGCCAAAGTTT
>Ga0105244_10002192_pt1 | contig 14946 bp, 14 predicted proteins | sample KBSM44metaG_FD_80423 | JGI IMG/M metagenome (GOLD analysis project Ga0105244, IMG submission 80423) | Miscanthus rhizosphere microbial communities from Kellogg Biological Station, Michigan, USA - KBS M4-4 metaG | ecosystem: Host-associated > Plants > Roots > Rhizosphere > Soil | place... | reverse complement strand
TGCCGGCAAAAGCACTATTGGGCGTCAGTTAGCTCAACAACTCAATATGGAATTTTACGATTCTGATCAAGAGATTGAGAAACGAACCGGAGCTGATGTGGGCTGGGTCTTCGATGTAGAAGGTGAAGAAGGTTTCCGCGATCGCGAAGAAAAGATCATCAATGAGCTTACGGAAAAGCAGGGAATTGTCCTGGCGACCGGCGGCGGCTCTGTGAAATCTCGCGAAACCCGTAATCGTCTCTCCGCCCGCGGTGTCGTGGTTTATCTGGAAACCACCATCGAAAAGCAATTGGCTCGTACTCAACGTGACAAAAAACGTCCACTTCTGCAGGTGGAAACGCCACCGCGCGAAGTGCTGGTGGCGCTGGCTGATGAACGCAATCCTCTCTATGAAGAGATTGCTGACGTTACCATTCGCACTGATGACCAGAGCGCAAAAGTTGTCGCAAACCAGATTATTCATATGCTGGAAAGCAACTAATTCTGGCTCAATTCACAGGCCTGCGGGTTTAAGCATTTAAGGTGGATGTCGCGTCATGGAGAGGATCACAGTCACTCTTGGGGAACGGAGTTACCCTATAACCATCGCGGCTGGTTTGTTCAACGACCCAGCTTCCTTCTTGCCCCTGAAGTCCGGTGATCAGGTTATGCTGGTCACCAACGAAACACTGGCACCCCTCTATCTCGACAAAGTCCGTCAGGTGCTGGAATCAGCGGGTGTTAAGGTTGACAGTGTGGTCTTACCGGATGGCGAGCAGTATAAAAGCCTGACGGTTATGGACACCGTGTTTACCGCCCTTTTGCAAAAACCCCACGGTCGTGACACAACGCTAGTTGCACTGGGTGGCGGAGTGGTCGGTGATCTCACCGGCTTCGCTGCGGCCAGCTATCAGCGCGGCGTTCGTTTTATTCAGGTTCCTACTACTCTGCTTTCTCAGGTCGACTCCTCCGTCGGCGGGAAAACAGCGGTTAACCATCCTCTTGGCAAAAATATGATTGGCGCGTTTTACCAGCCGGCTTCGGTCGTGGTGGATCTTGACTGCCTTTCTACCTTGCCTGCACGAGAATTATCGTCTGGTCTGGCTGAAGTTATTAAATACGGCATCATTCTTGATGGCGCTTTTTTCGACTGGCTGGAAGAAAATCTGGATGCATTGCTGCGTCTGGATGGCAAGGCGATGGCTTACTGTATCCGCCGTTGTTGTGAGCTAAAAGCCGAAGTTGTGGCAGCTGACGAGCGGGAAACAGGCTTACGTGCTTTACTCAATCTGGGACATACCTTTGGTCATGCAATAGAAGCCGAAATGGGTTACGGCAACTGGCTGCATGGTGAAGCTGTCGCAGCAGGAATGGTGATGGCGGCGCGCGCATCTGAGCGTTTGGGGCAGTTTAGCCCACAGGATACGCAACGCATTATCACCTTGCTCAAACGTGCCGGTTTACCGGTGAGTGGGCCGCAAGAGATGTCTGCTCAGGCATATATTCCGCATATGCTGCGTGACAAAAAAGTGTTAGCAGGCGAGCTGCGTTTAGTGCTCCCGCTGGCGATAGGGAAGAGTGAAGTTCGTGGCGGAGTGTCACAAGAGGTCGTTCTTGGCGCCATTGCTGATTGCCAGCAGGCGTAACAATTAGAAAGGTTTGCTGCGCGTGCGCGGCGTTTAAATTCGGGTTTTATGCACGGGTGGTCGGCATAAACCTTTGAGTGGGGTGTTAAATGGATGAATTCAAACCAGAAGACGATCTGAAACCCGATCCAAGCGATCGTCGTACTGGTCGTTCTCGTCAATCTTCTGAACGTGTCGATGAGCCGCAAATCAATTTTGATGATGTTGAGCTTGATGCTGACGATCGCCGTCCTTCGCGCGCGCGTAAAGTGCGTGATGACCGTGATGATTACGAAGAAGAAGATTACGAAGCGGAAGAGGAGTCGCTTGACGAAGAGCGTGCTGAACGCCGTCCGCGCAAGCGTAAAAAAGCGGTTGCAGCGAAACCCGCTTCACGCCAGTACGTCATGATGGGAGTGGGCATTCTGGTGCTTCTGCTGCTCATCGTGGGTATCGGCTCTGCCCTTAAGGCGCCGTCCGCCCCCGCAACGAATGAATCCGCATCGACGGAAAAAAGTATCGATCTTTCTGGCAACGGTACGAACGCAGCCTCCGAGCAGGCCAACGGCGCGCAACCTGCCCCAGGTAATACGCCAGCACAGGATACCGCTGCGAATACGAATGGATCGCGCGATGTCTCTTTGCCACCTATCTCTTCTACGCCTTCTCAAAGCCAAACGGTTGTAGCACCGGAAGGTCAGCAACGGCTGGAAGTGCAGGGCGATCTGAATAGCGCACTGGCTTCTCCGCAAGGCCAGAACCAAATTAACAGTGCCGTCGCCAACAGTACGTTGCCGACTGAGCCTGCAACCGTTGCCCCGGTACGCGGCGGTAACAGCAATGCAGCACACGCAACGGCTGAAAATAACACCAGCGCTTCGCGTCCTGAACGTAAGCAGATGGTTATCGAGCCGAAGCCGCAGGTTAAACAGCCTGTTGCTAAAGCAGAACCAAAAACTGAACCAAAAGCGGTTACGCCTACTGCCCAGCAGCCGAAGCGCACTGAAAGCGTAGCCGCCGCACCGGTGAAAGCGCCAGCAGCAACTGCGCCAGCACCTGCCGCGACACCGAAAGCGACAACCACGGCGCCAGCAGCCGCACCAACGGCCACCGCCGCCGCGCCTGCTGCCAGTGGTGGCGCAACGGGGAACGTGGGTTCACTGAAGTCTGCACCGGGTAGCCATTACACTCTGCAACTGAGTAGCTCATCAAATTCCAATAACCTGAATGCTTGGGCGAAGAAAGAAAATCTGAAAAACTTCGTGGTTTATCAGACGACTCGCAACGGTCAACCATGGTATGTGCTGGTGAGCGGCGTCTATGCTTCCAAAGAAGATGCCAAACGTGCGGTCGCTACGTTGCCGTCCGATGTACAGGCGAAAAACCCGTGGGCGAAACCGCTGCATCAGGTTCAGGCCGATCTGAAGTAATGTTTAAAGCGCAGGATGCTGTCGGAGCTGTCTCCACAGCCGGAGAGAGTGTAATCAATCATCCAGCATGAAAAAAAATCGCGCTTTTCTGAAATGGGCAGGGGGGAAATACCCCCTGCTTACCGATATTGAACGACATTTGCCTGCGGGCGATTGTCTTATCGAACCCTTCGTCGGTGCGGGTTCTGTTTTCCTCAATACTTCGTATTCCCGTTATATTCTTGCGGATATCAACAGCGATCTGATAAGCCTGTACAACATTGTTAAAGACAATGTGGAAGGCTATGTTGATGCCGCGCGGCTGCTTTTCACCCCGGACAACAATCAGTCAGAGGTGTATTACCAGCTTCGCAGTGAATTCAACCAGAGTCGGGATCCTTTCCGTCGCTCGGTGTTGTTCCTGTATCTCAATCGTCACGGGTACAACGGGCTCTGTCGTTATAATTTGCGTGGGGAATTTAACGTACCCTTTGGTCGTTACAAAAAGCCCTACTTCCCCGAGGCGGAGTTGTATCATTTCGCCCAAAAAGCGCAGAATGCCTTTTTCTACTGTGAATCTTACGCTGACAGTATGGCGCGCGCGGATGCCCGTTCCGTGGTGTATTGCGATCCGCCTTACGCGCCGCTTTCTGCTACGGCAAATTTCACGGCTTACCACACCAACAGTTTTACTCTTGAGCAGCAGGCCCATCTGGCCTCTATTGCGGAGAGCCTGGTAAGCAATCGAATTCCGGTATTGATTTCCAACCATGACACGGCGCTGACCCGTGAGTGGTACAGTCAGGCAAAACTGCATGTGGTAAAGGTGCGGCGCAGTATCAGCAGCAATGGCGGTACACGCAAAAAAGTGGATGAATTATTGGCGTTGTATCGTCCGACGACCGTGTAGCCCGCTTGTTCTCGCCGTCGTTACGCGTTCACCTTAGCCTGTAAAATGACTTTATTTTCTTCTCAAGGAGATGCGGATGACACAGTATTTGATTGCCCCTTCGATTCTCTCGGCTGACTTTGCCCGTCTGGGTGAAGACACGGCAAAGGCGCTGGCCGCAGGTGGAGACGTGGTGCATTTTGACGTGATGGACAACCATTACGTGCCCAATCTGACCATGGGGCCGATGGTGCTCAAAGCACTGCGTAACTATGGCATCACCGCACCGATTGACGTGCATCTGATGGTGAAACCGGTCGACCGTCTGGTCCCTGACTTTGCCGCCGCCGGGGCAAGTATCATTACTTTCCACCCGGAAGCCTCCGAGCACGTTGACCGCACCCTGCAGCTGATCAAAGAGCAGGGCTGTAAAGCCGGGCTGGTTCTGAACCCGGCCACGCCGCTGAGCTATCTCGAGCACGTGATGGATAAACTGGACGTTATCTTGCTGATGTCGGTTAACCCGGGCTTTGGTGGTCAATCCTTTATCCCTCACACGCTGGATAAACTGCGTGAAGTGCGCCGCCGCATTGATGAATCCGGTTTTGATATTCGTCTCGAAGTGGACGGTGGTGTGAAGGCCAGCAACATTCGTGATATCGCTGCCGCTGGCGCCGATATGTTTGTTGCAGGCTCTGCTATCTTCGACCAGCCGGACTACAAGAAAGTGATTGATGAAATGCGCAGTGAACTGGCAAAGGTAAGTCATGGATAAATTGCAGGCAATTCGCGGGGTCGCATTTGACCTCGATGGGACGCTGGTCGACAGCGCACCGGGTTTAACCGCCGCAGTGGATAACGCGCTGTATGCGCTTGAACTGCCGCAGGCGGGTGAAGAACGCGTCATTACCTGGATTGGTAACGGGGCCGATGTGCTTATGTCACGGGCGCTCACCTGGTCGCTACAGGAACGTAATGCACAGCGTGCGGCGTCAGGAAAACCGGCGGTGAACGCCAATGATATCCCCCAGGATGAGCAGGCCTTCATGCTGCGTAAGCTGTTTGACCGTTACTACGCCGAGTCGGTCGAAGAGGGCAGCTTCCTGTTCCCGGACGTTGCCGAGACGCTTGAGGTTCTTCATGCGAAAGGCTTGCCGCTGGCGCTGGTAACCAATAAACCGACGCCGTTTGTCGCCCCCCTGCTTGAAGCTCTCGGCATTGCCCATTATTTCAGCGTGGTCATCGGTGGTGACGACGTGCAGAACAAGAAGCCTCATCCAGAGCCGCTGCTGCTGGTGGCGGATAAGCTGGGTATGGCGCCCAATCAACTCTTGTTCGTCGGGGATTCCCGTAACGATATTCTCGCGGCCCAGGCGGCAGGCTGTTGCTCTGTTGGCCTGACGTATGGTTACAATTATGGCGAAGCGATTACCTTAAGCGAGCCGGACTACGTGTACGACCGCTTCAACGATTTACTGCCCGCTCTCGGGCTTTCGCACAGTGAAAATCAGGACGTGAAACATGACTAAGCCCATCGTATTTAGTGGCGCACAGCCCTCAGGTGAATTGACCATTGGTAACTACATGGGTGCGCTGCGTCAGTGGGTAAACATGCAGGATGATTACCACTGCATCTACTGCATCGTTGACCTGCATGCCATCACTGCGCGTCAGGACCCTGAGAAGCTGCGTAAAGCCACGCTGGACACGCTCGCACTTTACCTTGCCTGCGGGATCGATCCTGAGAAAAGCACCATCTTCGTTCAGTCTCATGCTCCTGAGCATGCACAGCTGGGCTGGGCACTGAACTGCTATACCTACTTCGGCGAACTGAGCCGCATGACGCAGTTTAAAGACAAATCAGCGCGTTATGCTGAAAACATCAACGCCGGTTTATTTGACTATCCGGTGCTGATGGCGGCGGACATCCTGTTGTACCAGACTAACCTGGTGCCGGTGGGGGAAGACCAGAAACAGCATCTGGAGCTGAGCCGCGACATCGCGCAACGTTTCAACGCCCTTTACGGCGATGTCTTTAAAGTGCCTGAGCCGTTTATTCCGAAATCCGGTGCCCGCGTGATGTCTCTGCTGGAGCCGACCAAGAAGATGTCCAAGTCTGACGATAACCGCAATAACGTTATCGGCCTGCTGGAAGACCCGAAATCGGTGGTTAAGAAGATCAAACGTGCCATGACCGACGGTGATGAGCCGCCGGTGGTGCGTTACGACGTTAAAGAGAAAGCGGGTGTCTCCAACCTACTTGACATCCTCTCTGCGGTGTCAGGCAAGAGCATTCCTGAACTTGAGCAGCACTTCGAAGGCAAAATGTATGGTCATCTGAAAGGTGAAGTGGCAGAGGCCGTTTCCGGTATGCTGACTGAACTTCAGGAGCGCTACCATCGTTACCGCAACGATGAAGCTTTCCTGCAAAAGATCATGAAAGAAGGTGCCGAGAAAGCCAGCGCACACGCATCTCAGACGCTGAAGGCCGTGTACGAAGCGATTGGGTTTGTCGCCAAACCATAACGGTACACTCACCAACATGAAGAGGGCTCAGGCCCTCTTTTTTTGTATTAAATTCAGTGAATTAATGCCGATGGTTATTAATGGTTAGCGTGACGCGGTTGGCACGACAAAACAGTTCTGAAACGTGCACCGGTTTACTGTTCTGGTCGAAGGCAATTTTACTGATGCGAAAAAGAGGCTCCCCTAGCTCACATTTGAGCCATTTCGCCTGAGAACGGGTCGCGGCAAAGATATCAATCGTTTTGTTGTCGCTAATGACCTGAGTGTCGTAGTGCTTCTGGAAAATCTGGTAGGTCGACAGGCCATCGTTGTAATGGTTATCAAATTCCGGGTAGCGCGACAGGGGTATCCATGAGCTGTCGATAAACAGCGGTTCTTTATCGAGATACATGACGCGGCTTAAATGGAACACCTCGCTATTTCCGGGAATATTGAGTTTCTCGCAAAAGGGGGCCGCGCTTATCCGCGCCTGCTCAATCACTTTCTCTTTGGTGGGTTTCCCCTGTGAGACGCCAAAATCGGTAAAACCACTCACGGTCAGGAGCGCGTTCTCCACTTTTTGACTCTGCACGAATGTCCCTTTACCCTGCCAGCGAATCAGCACACCATCTGACACCAGGTCGCTTATGGCTTTACGTATCGTAATCCGGCTGACGTTGTAAAGCGTACACAGTTCGGTTTCGGTGGGGATCTGCTGCCCGGCTTTATAGATTCCCTGCGCAATATCATCCAGTAAACGCTGGCGTACCGTGGCATAGAGTAATTGATGAGAATAGCGATCCGTAGCTGGCATGACTCAACCCTGATATGAAGAGAATAGAGCGATTATAGGGTTGTTTATCAGCCAGTCATAGATCGCAGGCATGAAGTTCAAATCCCCCATGCCTGCGTTCCACTACCATGCGCCATGGTACTGAATGGTACGCGCCGCACTCTGCGTACCCTGTTCCATGGCCTGCGAAAGCGAGTTGTTATTCGCCACCGCACACAGGAAGCCCGCAATATACGAATCGCCTGCCCCCATGGTATCGACCACCTTTACCTCGAGGGCGGCCTGACGCCAGAACTGCCTGCCGTCCCAGGCGATACTGCCCTGTTCACCCAGCGTCACAATCATCATGCCTGCCCCCTGTTCAACGCTTGCCTGCATGCGTGCCTGTAAATCAGCATCTTCCTGCTGCGCCGAGGCGAAGACGAAGTCGAGATGAGGCAATAGGGAAGGCCAGAGCGGACTGTCCCATTTATCGGCGAAGTCAAAGGCGGTGAGTTTACCGGCAGCATGCAGTCGGGGAAACGCACTCTCCGCATGCCCCCAGATAGCAGAGTGAATAATGTCATAGCCCGCAAGCCAGGCGAAATCGTGCTCTTCCAGGATGAAATCTGCCATGACACCTTCGGTGTACTCGCCCAGCACACGATCGTTACCTTTCATCTCCACCTGTGTTTGCGCGGTGACGCCACATTTCACATGCACGTGACGAGTGTCGACGCCCGCTCTGGCCATGTCCGCTTTTAGCATCCGGCCATACTCATCTTCCCCAACCCAGGTCACGCAGCCAGGCTTCATGCCGTAGCGGGTACTGTAAACCGCGACGTTCACGGCATTGCCACCGGAAAACGCTTTGCCGAGGTGCGGGTAGATATCGACGCAATTATCGCCGAGGGTAGCCAGCCGTTTCATGCATTCGCCTCCGGCAGTAATGCGCGAAAGCGCGCCAGCGCCTGGCGGGCGAACAACCGTGGCTCATTCATGTACATGGTCACCAGCTCTATCGTGCAATAGCCTTCGTAGCCACTGGCAATGACATCGCGCATCAGTTCGGTCAGCGGCATTTTTCCTTCGCCGGGAATATAGTGGCTATCACTTGACCCATCGCTGTCGACGATATGCAGGTGGCGAAGTTTTTTCCCCAACTTGTTGAAGTAGCTCATTACCGGTTCGCCCTGCACCCAGGGGGCACAAATATCTATCATACTGAACAGACGCGGCGAGGGGACGAGGGAGAAAGCGCGCAGTACGTCATTGGCATTGCAGACCACGTTTGATTCATACGGCGTGAGCGGTTCAAGCACCAAATCCATTTCAATCTCCTGCGCATAGTCGCACAGCTCGTGCAGATTATCGGCGAGGCGCTGCCAGATAACCTCGGGTGTGGTTAAGTACCCTGCGTGTGCAGCGGAGATTAGCGTGAACCCCGCGTTCATCTCTTTAGCCATGTCCATTGCCAGCTTAATCATATCGAGACTTTCACGGCGCATCCGTTCGTCCCCCAGCATCATATTCCACGGATAGCCGTTGGTTTCGGGGGTATAGCCAATGATCGGTAAATCATAGGTTCGGGCAAGGTCTTTGATTTGCTTAATCCCACCCGCTTTCAGATCGGGGGCGAAGGCGTGCGGACGCCCGCCCCACAGCTCGATGCCGTCATAGCCCAGTTCATGCGCGTCGCGAAAGGCGTCTTCAAGTGGTAAACGCTGGTGACCGCAGGTAAACATGCCTGTTTTCATTGCTGTTCTCCTTTTAAAGAAAGCCGGCCTCTGATGGACCGGCCAGTTAAAATCAGTACTCAACCAGACCGCCGTAATAGCGGCGTTCATCCGGGTTGTGATCTTTGTAAATGGACAGGTAGTAGCAGAGCCACTCCATGGGAACGAACATCAGGAAAGGTGCCAGCCAGGGGTGCAGGCCCTGGGCAATGTCGGCGTAATCAATGACGATGACGTTATCGGTACGCGCTTTCACGAAGCGGATGGCGCGCTCGGTGGTATGGCGACTTTCATCGTTGCCCAGCAGGAACAGGAAAGGTACGCCAGGTTCAACGACCTCGAGCGGGCCGTGACGGAACTCACCGCTCTCGATGACCGAGCCGTGGGTCCAGGTAAACTCCATCAGGGTGACAATCCCCTCTTTGTAACCCAATGGACGCAGCGGACCGGCGGAGACGGTGTAGATCATCGGCCATGAGCTTGCCTGCTCGCCCAACTGACGACCTTTCTCTTCCCAGTTGCGCACCAAATGACCCAGCGCCTGCGGCAGTTTTTGCAGATCGGTTTTGATTTTGCCGATTTCCGCGTGCGGTGCGCGGCGGGTGATCATCTCCAGTACCACGCTGTAGCAGAGCAGCAAGTGGATTTCCCAGATGCAGTCAGCCTGGTAATCCACGACATACTCCACCGGCTCGGCGATCGGGCTATCCGCTTTTTTAGTGATGGCGGCGGTGAGCGCGCCGCAGGCACGACCTAATTCCAGCGCTTTAATGACTTCTTCGGTTTTGCCGTAATCCGACACGCCGATCACTGCACAGCGGCTGTCCAGACGATGCGGCGTGTTATCGCAGAACTCCCAGCCTGAGAGAGCATAAACCTGTAAATCTGAAAAACGATCTGCAAGGTGCTTCGCCGTTTGCGCAGCATTGAGTGGCGATCCGCAGGCAACGAAGTAGATCCGGTCGATATCGCGGTGGATCATCTCATCGACGATGCGATGAACGCGAGGAACGTCCTGCTGCAGAACTTTCTCCACTTCCGCCACCATATTCTCAGTGACCAGGAAATCCACGGTGCTTTTATCAATATCCAACATGTAACGTTTCTCCAGATGGGTTTACGAAAGTGCGGCCAGACGACGATTGCGCCTTTCCCAGAAGGCATAGGCGGGCAAGCCGGTGGCGATAACAATCAGGGCGCAGACCAGACCAGGAATGGGCGCCCAGACAAAGGTAGAGGCGACAAGGATCAGGCTTGAGCAGATGGCGAGGAACGTCATCAGGCCAAACAACGGGGTACGCCAGAGCGGTTTGTAGTTGTCGCGTTTGCGACACCAGATAATCGAGCCGAAGGTGAGGGTGTTTTTAAAGCACATCACCAGCGTGAAGTAGCCGAGCAGGCTGGTCAGGTCGGAAACAAAGATAAAGAAGATCCCGAGCGCGCCCTGTAAAACGATCGACACATCCGGGGTGTTGTATTTCGGGTGGACGTGAGCGAAACATTTAAAGAAGAGCTTATCCTTCGCCATCGCGTACTCCAGTCGCGGCTGATACATCACACAACTGGAGAGAGAGCCGAGGATGACAATCATCGCGGTGATAGCCACAAAGATGCCCGCGGTGCTACCCAGCGCAGGGATATAGGTCAAGGCATCAGAGATGGGCGTTTCTGAGGCCGCCAGTTTTTCAAACGGCATCAGGCCGGAGATAACCAGTGCCAGCAGCGAATAGAGCACCAGTACCAACAAACAAGAACCAATCAGGGCACGCGGCATGGTCTTGCCAGGGTTTTTGATCTCCCCTGTCATGTAGCAGATAGACGCCATGCCGGTATAAGACCAACTGGTGGCGGAAATCCCGGCCAGTAACGCCATGATGCCGGATGCCGCAGTGACGGTCCCACTACCGGGCGCAACCGTAAAATTATCGGACTTGAACCAGAAAATGCCGATGCCAATAACAATGGTGAAGGGAATTATCTTGGCGATAGTGATCAGCGTCTGAAACGCGGCGCCCCCCTCAACGGAGCGCAGATGGAGCAGCATAAACATGATGATGAGCGCCGTTGCCAATAGCTTGCCGGTCAGCGGATCGAGCGGTATCAGGAAGCCGAGGTTGCTCACCACCGCCAGCGCCATAATGGAGAGCGAGGGAGCGTCATTCGCCCAGAAACTGGCCCAGCCGGAGAGAAACGCCAGCGGGCGGCTGCCTGCATTTTTTAAATAGACATAATCTGCACCGTTTTCAGGGTAGGCAGTGGACAGTTCCGCATAAACGCACATTTGCGGAATGACGATCAGGCCGCCGATCACGAACGCGAGCACGGTTAACCATGGTGTACCCGCCGCTTTTGCGACTTCACCTACTGAAACGAAAATACCGGATCCGACGGTGGTACCGACGGCTATAGCGAGCACGGCCCAAAAGCCCAGCTTGCGTTGGAGTTCCTGGCTTTCCATATCAATACCTTTTTTAGAATGTTGTAGGGTCAAGAAGGGTCGCCGAAGCCATCAGACATCAAACCGACTTTTGCTATATGACGACACATAATCAATATAACAACACATGATGAATTGTGATGTGGAGAAAGATCACAAAAACGACAGTTGTGGAGGGCGGAATAAACGAGATTTTTTTAACTAGATGATTTTATGCAGAAAAAAGGACCGCTGATGCGATCCTTTTTTGGAGGAGGGCTAAAACCACTTCAACTTATCGCGCAGACCCACCACGCGGCCAACGATAATCAGTGCCGGGCTGTCTACCTGCTGCGCCAGTTCGCCGAGCTGTGTTAACACGCCGCTGACGACACGCTGCTTCACGGAGGTGCCGTTTTCCACCAGCGCCACCGGCATATCGGCCTGCATGCCATGTTCAATCAGCTTCTGCTGGATGGTGGCGGCCTGGTTCAGCCCCATGTAAAACACCAGGGTCTGCTTCTCTGCGGCCAGGTTGGCCCAGTCCAGCTCGCCGCCGGTCTTAAGGTGCCCCGTGACCAGGCGAATGCTTTGCGCATAATCGCGATGCGTCAGCGGAATGCCAGAGTAGGCGGAGCAACCGGATGCCGCAGTGATGCCCGGTACTACCGAGAAGGGTATCCCGGCATGGCACAGGGTTTCTAACTCTTCACCACCGCGCCCAAAGATAAACGGGTCGCCGCCTTTGAGGCGCACCACGCGTCTGCCCTGTTGCGCTTCGCGCAGCAGAATCTGGTTGATCTCTTCCTGCGGGACGCAGTGATATCCGGCGCGTTTACCGACGAAAACACGGTCGGCATCACGGCGCACCAGATTCATAATTTCATCGGAGACCAGGCGGTCATAGACCACCACATCGGCCTGTTGAATCTGCTGTAGCCCCTTCAGCGTCAGCAGACCCGGATCGCCAGGGCCTGCCCCCACCAGCACGACTTCACCGCGATGATCCAGCGGTTCGGCCAGCAACTTCTCGGTGATTCCTTCAACCGCCGCGCTGTCCTGGTTCGCCAGTGACTGCGCAAGCCTGTCATTCACAAACAGCTTTTCCCAGAAACGACGGCGTTCAGCGACGCTGGCAAAGTGGTCTTTCACCCGGCGGCGCAGTTTACCGGCATAGCGGGCGACGTGCCCAAGATGCTGGGGCAGAATCGATTCGAGCTTTTCACGCAGCAAACGGGCCAGTACCGGCGAAGTGCCGCCTGAGGAGACGGCTACCATCAGCGGCGAGCGGTCGATAATCGAGGGCATGATGAAACTCGCCTGTTTAGGCGCGTCTACCACGTTACAGAAAATGCGGCGGGCTTCGGCTGCATCGCTGACCTGCTGGTTAACCGCTTCATCATCGGTCGCGGCAATCACCAGCCAGCAAGGATCGAGGAGGCTTTCGTTAAAATGACCTTCTACCAGCGTTAACATTCCTTCGCTCGCCCAGACATGAAACTGGGGAACAAAGGCGAGCGAGTTCACGGTGAGTCGTGCACCAGCGTCCATCAAAAGTCGGGCTTTACGTTCTGCGACATCGCCACCGCCGACCAGCAGGCAGTCGCGTTCGCGTAATTGACAAAAAATGGGTAAGTGGTCCACGACATCACCTCAAATACACGTCATTCTGCGAGCCGCAGAGGCATTGGCTACCTACGGCTCCCGTTATTCGTGTCTTTATTAGTTGGTTGTAATTGGTTGGCTCTTCGCTGTCTTCTCTACGGACGGGCGTTCGGCTTTTGGCGTAGCATACCAGTAACCCAGGCCCATAAACACGGCGCCGGAGAAAGTATTCCCGAGGGTGACCCACAACAGGTTGTGACCAATACCGGACAGGGTATAGGCGTCGCTGTGATGACCAAACCAGGAGAGGGCGAACAGGGTCATATTGGCAACGGAGTGCTCGTAGCCGGAAGCGATAAACGCCAGCAGACACCACCAGATAGCGAGGAATTTGGCCGCTCCTTCAGTACGAATGGCCATCCAGATAGCAAGACACACTAACCAGTTACACAGTGCCCCTTTGAAGAACAGCACGCCTGCGGGCGCACTGGTTTTTGCCAGCGCAGCGGTGTGGACAAGGCTGGTATCGAGTGGCAACAGACTACCGCCGCCCCAGTTGTACAGCAGGGCCACCAGAACAGAACCTAACAAATTACCCAGCCAGGTTTGCGGCAGGATGGTCCACATTTGCCCCTGGCTGATGGTGCTTGCTTTAACGCCCAGGGTCAGGAACATGGTATGGCCGGTAAAGAGTTCGGAGCCGGCGATAATCACCAGCGTTAACGCGATGCCGAAGGTTGCTCCCATCACCAGCGGACGCACGGCGGGGTCAAGCAGGTTGCCGAGGGTAAATATTAAAATTATCCCTAAGCCAACATAAGCGCCTGCCATGGCAGAGCTTATCCAGAAGGAGAGGGGGTTATTGGCCGAGAGGCGTGCAATGCGCGCAGCGTTAGCCGCACATTTATTAATCGTGTCTGTAAACATTTGATTATCCCTTACACTTTATCCTTCGCGCTGCCTCTTTGTTGGCTGCCTTCATTCATCCCAGTCATAGAGTTAGCTATGCTCCTGGGGATTCGTTCAGTTGCCGCCGCGATGCAGCACAAATGATTTCGTGTAAAAAGTGGAAAAGCTCCCGAACGGGAGAACATTTTAATACGGGGGCATTGCACCCCCGCTGAAAATTACGCTTTAAGCTGCACCACACCGTCTTTTACACGGGCGTCAAAATGGGCCACAGAACGCGTTTCGTCTTCCATGCACAATCCGTCACGTAAACGGAAATGCTGTTTTTTCAATGGACTGGCGACCCACAACTCGCCATTGTGCTCGCCAATCAGGCCGCGAGATAACACGCTTGCCTGGAAGAACGGGTCAATGTTACTGATGGCGTACACCTGCTCGTCATGGCGCGGGCGGAAGATGGCCACTTGTTTGTCATTCAGCAGGGCGCAGACCCCTGTTGCCGGGACGATATCGTCGATTTTGCAGACCGTGTTCCACTGGCTCATACGGTTTCCTCCACTAACATAACCGGAATACGTTCATACGGGGTGGCAGGGCGATGTTGTTCACGCTCTGGCACTACCTGTACCGCCGGGTCGCGTTTGTCGCTGTTGATAAAGTGTTTGAAGCGAACCTGCGCCTGCGGATTGTTGACGGTCTCCGTCCATTCACAAATCACGGCGTCGCGCAGACGGGCCATTTCGGCTTCAAGCTGGTCATTAAGACCCAGTTTGTTGTCGATGATGACGCTCTTCAGATAGTCAATGCCGCCTTCCAGGTTATCCAGCCACGGCGCGGTACGGGTTAGTTTGTCCGCGGTGCGAATGTAGAACATCATGAAGCGGTCGAGGTATTTGAGCAGGGTTTCACGGTCGATATCCGCCGCCAGCAGATCGGCATGACGCGGTTTCATCCCACCGTTACCGCATACGTACAGGTTCCAGCCTTTTTCCGTCGCGATGATGCCGACGTCTTTGCCCTGCGCTTCCGCACATTCACGGGTACAGCCGGAGACACCAAACTTCATTTTGTGCGGGGTACGGATGCCTTTGTAGCGGTTTT
>Ga0105244_10002191_pt1 | contig 14946 bp, 17 predicted proteins | sample KBSM44metaG_FD_80423 | JGI IMG/M metagenome (GOLD analysis project Ga0105244, IMG submission 80423) | Miscanthus rhizosphere microbial communities from Kellogg Biological Station, Michigan, USA - KBS M4-4 metaG | ecosystem: Host-associated > Plants > Roots > Rhizosphere > Soil | place... | reverse complement strand
GACTCCCGCGGTCCACCGCATGTTCGAGCGCCGAAAGATCCAGAAGACGAAGAGGGCGTATGAATCTGAAAGTCGCTAGCGCAACCTGGCTACCCACGGGCGGCCGAACCTCTGCCAGCGCCACATTTGAGGAGGTAGCACCATAAAATACCGAGATACCTCGGGCATTCATCCTTCCCGCTGTAGCTACGCGAGCGGGAGGTGAGCCGAGGTGCTGGTCGGGCCGACATAGTGCTTCTTTGAGTGGCTCATCCGACTGGAATACTCTCGCCCTGAACAGAACTTCAATGGGTGTATCTGGCCCTGCGTCTACAACGACCGGGGTGTCGTTGAAAGTCAAGAGCTGGTCTATTCCCCCAAAAACCGCAGCCAAGTAAGTCGTTGCTGCCTTGGAAAAGTACCTGGCCTCTTTCTTTAGCGTTCGTTCGAAATCTCTCCATTCGTGCTCCAAGGTAATGTGGCCTGAGTATTTCCGCTGGTAGTACGATTCAACATCAAATTCGCATTCAGAGCCCATAGCCCCGGCTTCGAAATCAAAGTGCTTTTCACTCAGAATCTCAAGTACCTCCTCGACAGCCTTGGCAGGAATGTCAGCTGCACTTTCAATAGCGTCTTGAATGGGTTCACCACTCCGCAGCCAATCGAATTCTGACTCTTTGTCCCTGAGTTGGCTTTGCTCCCAATCATCCGGTTCACTGGGTGTCCGAACGTAGTGCTCGGCAAATGCTCGCTCGATCCGGTCCGCCAGCCTAAAGATCGTCCAGCATTGACCTTCGCTTTCGCAGAAGGAGCACTCAGCGATGTCGCCAGTGATTGTGATGCTGTGTTTAAGGAAATGCTCACCCACGCACTCGGCGCAGATCCACCGCTGATCAATTTGCGAAGTCATTGAGCATCCTCAAAACCTCAGATAATCCACTCACAAGCAATGTTCGGCAACGGTTTTTGCGGCGCTGTTTCGAAGGTCTGAGACGTCCAACCCGGGCAGGCGTAGTAAACGTGGAATCTTCAAGTCCAACCGGTTAGCCACCCAATGCCAGGTATTGATGGTCACGATCCGATTTGAGGAAGCTGCTAGGTCGGTTTTTCACCCAATGTGCGTGCAGCTTGCACTCCTACTCGGATGAAATGTAGCCCTACGTGCGACCAGAGAACCGAAAATGTAGAATGTGCCTCTAATCCCTGTTGTCGGGGTCAACGGACGAACAGAGGCGGCTGCATCGCCTCATGCAGAGGGCTATCCACCAATGGCTGGTACCGGAAAAAAGGGCGAAGCAACATCCATCCAAAAGGGTACCGTCAAGAGCCCACAACTAGCCCTCTTCGAGCTGCTGGACTCATCGGAGTCGGACTACAGCAATACCATCGAGCTGTACGACGCGCTCCCCAAATATGTTTGGTCTGGCACCACAGGGCTCGATCTGAAAGACAACAGCGTGATCACCCGATACCTGAAATCCAGAGGAACCGTCTACACCATCAAAATCAAGCCCGCGGTGATCGAGCGCCAGAACGAACACGGCGAGACTGTTAGCGTTCTGTGCTATGCGGGGGTAAGGGAAGAAATCGTCGAGGAGGCGTTGCGCAAGATCGCGGTCAACGGCAACTCGTTCGAGTCTCAGAATGATCAAGAAGTGGGCGTCTATTTCACCATCAGTCAGCTTCGCAAGGAGCTGGCCAGGACGAAGCACACATATAGCGCCCAAGAGATTCACGAAGCCTTGGACGTGATGAGCTCTACGCTTTTGGAGGTGTCGACCGGCGCCGGTAAGGTGCGTGACAGCTACCGAGGCACACTTTTACCGAAGCTGGCGACGACGTCACGCGAAGATTACTTGGCCGATGGTTCCACACGCTGCTTTGCGACCTTCCATCCCCTTGTGACCCAGGGCGTCAAGACCCAGGCATTCCGACTCTACGACTACAGCATCTCAATGGGCCTGAAATCCGACCTCGCACGGTATATCTACAAGCGCCTCTCCCACTACTGGACGCAGGCCTCGCTGAAGCATCCCTACCAGCCCAAGCTGGTTTCGTTTCTTGACCAAAGCCCACGGGGTCTGTCTGAGCGGTTGAAGGACAGCGCGCGAGCTATGCGAACGGCTTTGAAAAGTTTGGTCGACCAGAACGTGATCCTGCCAGATTGGACCGAGATCATGATCAAAGACGAAAGCGACAAGCGCGTAACTAAGGACATCCAGTTTGAAATCTATCCGCATGACAACTTCATCAAGCACATGATGAAGGCAAATCATCGCGCTAGTGAAATCAGAGGAAAAACCGGAATTGCCGATGCGCGCGAGGGCTTGAAAGGGAAAAAGCTTCATAGCGCAGCCGATGCATCTGGTGGGCAGTATGACAGCGATGACACTCGTGAAGGCTACGCCTCAGACAGCGTATTCTGAAAGGGCGCATCTGACCTACAACCTCTCATTCGCGGGCAATATCCGCAGCCTTAGCAAAAAGAGTCAAAACGCCTAACCACTGAAATGGCAACCCTCGGCGGTCATTCGATAACTAGATTGAGCGCAACGTACCTACAACATTCCTTGTCCCCAAAGGTGATCAGCAAGGCACCAGCAATCGATAGAGCGTACCAGACCTACAACCTCAACCCGCTGAGGCGTCCGAACAGGGCTCGGAATCGAGCGCACTCTACCTACAACGAATCGAGGTAGGGCGCAATCAACCTCCAACCTTCATCCCCCGCAGCGACACCAACTAGATGCGCTCACCACGCAAACGATAAAAGGGATGAGTTGCCACGATTATCCTATTGATAAATAAGGAGAAATCAAGAATTACCTATTTGGTGGCAACTCATGTTGAGCGCATCGAACCTACAACCTGTCCACAAAAAGCTCTGAATCAGCGCACTCTACCTACAACGCCTGCAGCCCAAGGCTCTGTATACCGGAAAGGGACGGTAGATGAATCCCCATCGAGGAATCGTTGCTATCCCATTGATCTGAAACCATATTGGTTAAGAGATTTCCCATCAGAGGGCGTCAATTTACTGAGATAGGGCGCACCAAACCTACAAGTTTGATAGCAGCTCACCAGGTTGAGCGTGCCAGCCCTACAACTCACCTACAAATCATTGCTGACATCAGCGCGAGCAGAGCAGCCGCTAGGCCTGTGACTAAAGCTGTGGGTAACGCTTGAAATGTAGTAGGTTCGATGCGCTGGATCTTCGCAGGGTTGTAGGTTTGACGCGCCCAATGCCGATTTGGCATGACTGCAGTCCCTCAGAGGTTGTAGGTTTGATGAGCTCAAGCGTCGATTTAGCTTCGCTCACCCAATTCATGGTCGTCAACGATGTAGGTTTGATGCGCCCGATCTATGAAACAAGCGCATCTATAGGGCTTTTTGTGGATATCTCTGTGGATAAACCAAGCAGTAGAATCAGGGTTGTAGGTTGGCGGGGCTCGATGTTGTAGGTCACCAGCGCCACATGATGTAGGTTTAGTGAGCCCGACATGAGGACGTCGCCCCTGCATCCGTTGGGCTGCGACGCCATTCCTTGTCACCTATCCGTTCTTAGCCCGCTCTTAGCCTTCTTAACCAAGAACAACAACTCAGCTTCGCAACCTGGACAGGCTGTAAGTGCCCATCCATACCTTTCAAGAGAGGACGTGCTCATCGCCAGCTGCAATCGAGCTCCAGTGGGGGATCAAGCTCCGTACGTACCAGATAGGGCAAATGATCGCACGATGATGGGGCTAATCCCTCGAATTACGACATTCCTGGTGCTGAGTGAGCATCGATAAAATGAGCAGTGATCCCTGCTGCATGATCACCCTCACCACTGGCATGGAGACAGCCCGCTGTCACGCCTAATCCATTGGTGAATGCTAGGGCGCAGAGAGGTTGCTAAGTCAAACGAGGTGGCAAAAAAAAGCCCCGACCAGCGTTGCCAGTCGGGGCCTGGTAGTAGGCGCTACTGAACTTCACGTACCAACACAGCACCCGCTTTCATGCCTGGAACCACCTTGCTTGCAATGGCAATTGGCAGGCCTGTACTTGGATTGCGACCAGTGCGAGCCGGGCGCTCCTTGACGGTAAACGTCCCGAAGCCAACCAAAGTAACCTGGCGCTTGGCGGCCAGTTCACCTGTGATGGTCTGCAGGAGCGCGTCGAGGACTTGGCCTGCTTTCTGCTTCGTCATGTCGCTTCGATCTGCGATGTCATTGATTAGGTCGGTCTTGTTCATTGCGTTACTCCTTTGAGCTCTAAGCAGCGTTATTTGGACTTTAGGGACTTCTGGTAGAGAGTGCGGCCGCCGAAGGCGATAGCAAGGCCGCCAAGCAGCCCCGCCACGATCCCTCCAGTGTGGTTGTGCGGTAGGGTGCCAAACACGAAGTAGAAGACGCAGGCGGTAACTACGGCGCTTTGGATGATGGACGCCCATGCGAATAGGGAAGGGCGCCGAAGAACCCATGACAGGAGCCACAAGGCAACCGCCGCTGGGACGAAGAGCAACGGCGCGAAGAGAATGGTGAAATCGTTCGGTGACAAGTGAATAACCTATGGTTTGCGCTGTGGCGTCGTATGGGATCGTTTGGGAAGGCCGCCTCACTAGCGCAAGGCAGTGCAAGGTTAGCGGCCTCTGCCACGGTGGGCGAGCCCTAGCGCATACCTGGACCTGGCTTTGGAGTGCGTGTTGCTTGCTCTCGTTGCTCGATCTTCGTGTTCATGTTGCCGAGGCCGGTGCTAAGCCGGTTGGCGAGTGTATCTTGGGTGCGATCAGAACCCGCGCGGTTACCCACGTATTCACGGCGCAGCATCTCGTTCTCCTTGCGCAGATGGCCCGCCTCCTCACGCAGGCTACCGAACTTTTCGATGACTTTTGACAGGCTGCCAACCGCTACGCCTGTTGCTACTGCGCCCGTTGCGTACTGATATGCCCGATTTGCCGCCTCGAAGGGGAGCTCACCAGCCAGTGCTGCTAGCCAGGTTGAAGACTCGGGGTTGTTGATCGTGTGATAGGCAGCCTCGACAGCAAGCGGATCACGGTTCATAACGCCGATAGCAAACATGGCACCGGAATAGGTGGCCATAGCGATCATTGGCACCGCAGCGACCGCGGCATTGGTACCCGCAGCGGGCAACGTTTCTTTGGCGAACTTGAAAAAGTTGTCTGCGGCCTTCTGGAAAAATGACAATTCAGCTTTATTCACGATGATGTCCTTCAGGCAGCGATGGGGAGGTCTGATTCGATCTGGTCGCAGTGCCGCTCGATGGAAGCCAGACCACCTTGAATTTGCTCTGCGCTCAGCTGAGAAGTGCCATCAGCTACGTCAACCAGAAATACTGCGAAAGCGAGACCCATCTTGAGCAGACCGTCGATGAACTGCTGACTGGCTCGTGCGTTCAGCACCTTGGCATTTGCAGATTCAAGCCGCCCGATAAGCTCGGTGGCCGCCTGGGACGTTGTGGGGTCAATCTGATGAATTGGCATGCGTCAGTTCCTTGCAATTACATGCGTGGGCCAGAGTAGGGGCGTTGGCGCTCCTGCTCAGCAGGTTGGTTAAACATGGTCATTTGCTGGTCGCTAGATTGCTGGGCCCCTTCCAGCGCCGCAGCGCGCTGCGCCTCGATTAGCTCAGCTGTTTGATGTGGGGCTGGTGTGTCGAGGTGATGGATCTCGGGCAAGGCTGATTTGCCTGGATACTTCACCTGTAGTGTTTCCCCCAATTTGACCGAGTCGAAGGCGCTGGCTTTGTGAAGGATGCCAACACCGTTCCCGATATCCTGGATGATCACCCCGATATCATTCACGGTGACGGGGCCTTCGTAGATCACGCCTGGTTGGGGCGCACGAATCTCACTCACAACCATCATGGAAGCGGTGTCTTCTATCCCCTGTTGGATGACATGCACAAATTCGCTCCGGCTGAGTTTGCTGCCGTTCTGCGCGTAGTCGAGTAGTGATTCGCCAAGCAATTTGGCCGCCGCAACAAAGGGATCTTTCTGAACGCCTTGGCCAAGGATCTCGTGAGCAATGGTCTTAGCGATTCCGTCAAACAGGTGGGGTGGCCACTGCTTGACCCTAGCGTGTTCCGCGACAGTGACCTGCCGCAGAAGGTCGGGATCACTGGGGTGCCGAATCTTGGCATCGGTTGATCTGACCTTCGAATAGCCCTTGGTCAGACAGGATATTTTTCTGTCCTCAGGGCCGAATACCTGCATGAGAAAGCCTTTACCTTCGGCAATATCTCGCTCTTGCTTCGCCTTCAGACCGCGCATCTCTGACCAGAGCGGGGAATCCTCAGGAATGTCGTCCATAATGTCGGACAGTGTCATATCCCGTTTGGCAGGTAACTGCAGCATGTCCCAATCGAAATGCATACCTTCGGTGACCGCGACCATGCACCAACGCTTACGGTCCTCAAGAGCATTGAAGTCGGAACCAGCGAGTACTCGCTCATGGGTAACGTAGCCCAAATCACGCAGCTGATTGCGGAGGATTGATGCGCTAGCGGTCGAGCTGTACGGAATGACGTTCTCGAACACAAGCGCCGCTGGGTTCATCTGAGCGATGATCATGAGGGCAGCTACCACCAGATGACCTACCTCTGGGTGCGCCTCGGCAACCTTGGTAGCCCTTCGCGCTCTGCCACTGACGCTTGCACCTGAGCATGGAAGACCTAGCTCGACCACATCATGTTGCCCAACGTGCCGCATTGCTGCCTGGTCAAATGCGAATGCTTGCATAGGAGCAGCAACAGGTATGGCGGATTTATCCCATGATTGACCCTCGCTTGCTAGCTCAAGCAGTTCTCCGCGGATCTCATTGGTAATGCCTTTTTCGACGCGAATGCCAGCGCTGTTGAGGCCCTCTTTCGTTCCCATGGAGAGCAGCCCCATACCGTGGGAAAGGGAGCCCATCGTCAGCGGGATATCATTATTGAGCTTGTGCCTTAACCGGTTGAGACGTTGTTTCTTTTTTATCTCCGTCGCGAGGGGGAGAAGATAAATCTCGCCTTTGCGTTGAACGAGACGAATCGCGTTCATGCCTTCGAACAGCGCCAGCAGCTCACGACTGTTGATATCGATGATCGGGACGGATTCGCCTGTTCGTTTACCCGTCTTTGAACTGACTATTCGGCTACCGTCTGGATTGGCCTGGAGCGAGATGACACCGCCCTTTACCCGCACGTCGTATCGGTCGCCCGGCTTGAAGTCGGCCGTGGAAACCTCAAGGTTTTCGAGCCAGATTCGAGGCTTGCCCCGGTTCTGGCCAATGTTTTTGATGAAGTAGCCCTGCATAGCGGTAGCCTGGTATGGATTTCTACTCGGTAGAGTAATATTAAACCGAGTAAATCGCTATACAGAGTGCCCTTCTTCCACGCCCAAAAAATTCCTTGCACTCGGTAGAGTGATATTATACGTTGACACCACTATCGAGCTTTTGTATCACAGCTCAGCACTCACCAAAAACTCTGCGGTGAGCGACATCCAGGATGTTACCCAAGGAAACGAACATCATGACGGAGTCAACCAAAGTAATTGCGATGCCACTCTCTCAGCTGTCAGGCGGAACTCGCTCCCCAGCTGCAATCGACGCGGTGAACAAGATCAAGGGACAGTTCACCCACCTGGTAAACGACGCCGTATCCGGTAAATGGATGGACGGTGAAGTCGAGCGTTCCCGCAAAATCACCTACGGCGCCTACAACCAGCCGACTTTTCGCGCAGCTGATGGCACCGTCAGTCATGGGTGCGGCAAGGCGATCAACGACATGCGTGGTGCGCGGCAGTACACCCTCAACGCTATCGAGCTACGATGCGATGCACTGGGCCTGGCTGTTTACGTCAGCGGCTTCACACAGATCAACCCGGTAACGAAGGCGACTGCCCAAGGCGTTCGCATTGCTGCGTATCAGCACCTTGCCGAACGGCCGAGTCTGAGCGTCGCTAACGACAGCAGAGCTCTGTACCAGAACCTGCATAACCTGTTGATCACCAGCTACAACAAGATCCACCGCGATTACAACTTGGCAGGGCTCACTGCTGCAGATCTGACCCTGACTTCAGAGCGCCCAGATCTGATGCCAAATGTGTGCATCATCAATCCGCTTTGAAGCGCTGCAGATGGCGGTTACTAGGATTCGTCGGGAACTGTAGGGATTGTCGAAGCTGTGAAACCCTGGTTCAACCCGAATGGGTAGGGTCTGCAGGGCGTCTGTGCAGTCAATACTCTGGTACCATGCTGAAAACAATGTTTAGAATCACTGTACGTTGTTGACTAACAATCATCAGTGCGTGCTCACCTGCTTGTTATTCTTCGTTGGTTCACGTATGTCCGGAGCTCTAGATGCGTCACCCACTGTCCGTAATCGCATTTGCCATTGCCGCGTTATCCATTAACGGCTGTGAAAGCACGGGCGTGCAACACGATTACCAGCGCTCTACGTATGGAATGGCAGATCCAGCTCCGTCAATCACTGATTCTGCTGTCGCGCCATCGGCAGAAGAGGGGACTGTGAGCTTCGGTGCCGCGCCTGTTTCGGAGGGCGATTGGTCTGAAAGAGGCGCCGTATGGACGCCGATCGAACTCCAGTCTGTCCTAACCAAAGACCCCTCACAATCTGCATACGCGGGTCCGCAGTCGTCAGGCGATACCACCTCACAGCTAGCCTACCTGGATCAGGCAGCTGCTAGCGGCGTAGCGAAGGCCCACTACGATCTGGCTAAGGTTTACACCGAAGGGCAGCAACGGCCACGTGACCTGGATCTTGCTCAGCAGCATCTACAAACGGCGGCAAGTCTTGGCGATCCTGAAGCAACCCGAGTCGTAGGCTGGCAGATGATCAAAGGTGACGGTGTACGGCAAAACCTGAACGGCGGTATTGCGATCATGGCCATGGGCGTTCAGCAAAGTGTTCGTGCGCAACGTGAGTTGGGGATGCTCTACGCGAACCTTTACGACGACTACAAGGCTAACGACCCGGAAAAAGGTGAGCTTCTGCTGGCGGAGGCCTACAACGCTGGCGACGTTCAGGCGGCTGCTGCTCTCGGCAAGTTGTTCATCAGGGAGGGGAGGCAGATCGAGGCGGTCGCGCCGCTGACATTTGCAGCCAACCAGAAGGATGTAGGGGCGAAAAAATTATTGGCCAGCCTTAGTGGGCAAGAATCGTCCATAGGCGCCGCTCACGTTACAGCGTCCCCTGCGGATGGTGAAACCTATTACCAACAGGCCAACGCGATCATGATCCGCTCGCATAGTGATACCGAAGAAACAAAGGCCTATGCTATGTTCAGTATCGCCAGTGACATGGGGTACAACTTGGCCAACGCTGAACTTGCTGCACTGCAGGGCGTGAAGGCCCAGCGTGATAAGTCGCTCGGTGTTGGTTGGCTTGAGAAAGAAAAGCGGCTGATACTCGGACAATAGAACGGGGGAACAACTGCTCGCTGTGCTCCCAGGGTAGCTCCGAAGCTCGGCTACAAAAATCTCTAGGGGCCTAAGTGAGGAATGTGAGGCGTATTATCCCTTTGGTTCGTACGATCCAATCATTCATGAAGACGATTGTAGTTGCTTGAGCGCCATCTCAAGACTGCTATTTGCGCGGGCTGATCTATGCAACTCCAGCCTCTGCTCATCGATACGACCACACAGCTCTGCAATGCGTTTTTCATTGACCTTGTCCCGCTCCTCCAAACGCTCCACCAGCATCTTCGCGCCGTTCAATTGGTCGGTCACCGCATGAAGAACGATCTCAGCTTGGTCGGCCTTCTTCCTATGTGCGGCAATCTGCTCCTCCAGCCCTTGTATGGTGACCAGGGCTTCATCTAGCCTTTTTAAGGATTCCGCCAACATATCTACTGTCTGCTCTTCGGCCATTGTGGGGGCGCCTTGCGGGACTCCACCGTAGCATTCCCATACCTTTGCCAGTCTCCTTGGATTGCCACCTTTGAGCCTATCTCTCAGCGCATTGGCAGTGACGCGACGGCCTTCAGCCTGGAGGGCCAGACCGGCCGCAATTATGTCCTGATCGGAGGATTGCGCGTGTCGCATGCGGGAATCTCTAGGAAAGAAAGGTTAGCCAAGTTACTTGTTGTGGCGAAAATTCCATGGCTCAACTGGGTCAGGGTCAACCCAAAGGCCTTTTTTACCTTGTCGGGCCTGTGCCTGGATCGCGGGTAGGGCAGGGTTATGATTATACCGCGTATAGACCCAAGCCATTCCAGCGCGGACCTGCTCAGTATTCGCTTCGGTGTTGCCGACATAGATTCGGCCGATACGGCGGCCGTACTGATCACCACCCTCGTCGAGCACATCGACCTCCTTACCAGCGATTAGCTCGGTGAGACTTTGCTTCGAGCGTTGGCCGAACGCCTGCGATTTCTCTGGTGCATCGATATTGGCGAGACGCACACGAATGCGCTGTTTATCGCTCGTCAGTATTTCTGCAGTGTCACCGTCCAGCACGCGCACTGCCATGCCGGTGAAGCGAGTATCGGCGTGCGCCCCGCCAGACACAGCCAGGCTGATGATAAGTGCTGCGAGCGTTTTGCCCATTTCGATTCCTCAAGCGTGATTAGTCGCGCGCAGGGCAAATGCCCCCGGATCGACATTTTAGGTGGCGCGAAGCAGGATGTAAACGCGGTAAATACTAGATGATAGGAGTTTACAAGCTTAAAAGCTCTGCCTCTCTCAAGCTCGAAGGCTCAAGCCGACAAATGGGAATAAGAACAGAGTTTTTAAGTCCTTCACATTTTGTTACTCGACCTATAGCTTATGGCCATCTATAGCCATAGACTATTGACGTCTGTCGCAAAAACTTTACACATAAGAAAATAGCGTCACCTAGGAGCTTGAGCATGCTTAAACAATCCCTTCCGCTGGCAGTTGCGCTGGCAAGCCTTTCCATGGGCGCGGAAGCTGCCGATTCCAAACCGCACGGTTTCATTGAAGACAGTGCCTTGACACTTCAAGCGCGGAATTTCTACATCAATACTGACAATCGGGAAGGAGTTGCCAATCCGTCTCGTAGTGAGGAGTGGGGCCAAGGTTTCATCCTCCAATACACCTCTGGCTACACTCAGGGGATTGTAGGGTTTGGTGTTGACGCTATCGGCTTGATGGGCGTCCGACTGGACTCTGGGAAGGGTACGGCGTACAACGCCACCAATAGCTCCACGGGCGGCACTATCTTCCCTAGCGAAAGCGACGGTCGGGCTGTAGATGAGTTTTCGCACTTGGGCGCTACAGCTAAGGTGAAAATATCGAAGACTGAGCTGAAGCTTGGTACCTTGCAACCGAAGTTACCAGTCGTCAACTTCAATGACGGCCGGTTGCTGCCACAGACCTTTGAAGGCGGCCAGATCACCAGCAGCGACATCGAAGGCCTGACCCTAGTTGGCGGTAAGCTCGAACACGCTCGCGGTCGTAACTCCAGTAACAACGATTCTTTGTCCATTGCCGGTTCGAACGGTCGCTCAGCCATCGGCCAGCGTAGCAATGCCTTCTACTACGGTGGTGGTGACTACAAGGTAACCAAAGATCTAACGCTGAAGTACTACTACGGCAACCTGGAGGATTTCTACAAGCAGCACTTTCTGGGGCTAACCCACACGCTAGAGCTTCCCGTTGGCTCTCTGGCAACCGACCTTCGCTACTTCGATTCACGGTCAGACGGAAAAAATGCTAGCCAGGAAGGCCGGATCGCGGGTTATCGCGCGAGTGGCTACAACAATAATTTTGAAGTAGACAACAAAACCTGGTCCGCGAACTTCACCTACAGCCTGGCTGGCCATTCGATTGCTGCCGGGTACCAGCAGCTGACCGGAGACAGCGACTTCCCATTCTTGAATCAAGGTGATGGATCTTCAGCGTACCTGATTACTGACCGCCAGATCGCCAAGTTCAACCGTGCGGGTGAACGCACGTGGCTCGTAGAACACAAGTATGATTTCGCCGCCATTGGTGTGCCAGGCCTAACAACTTCCTTGGTCTATCTGAAAGGCGACAACATCCAGGCAGCAGGTGGTGACCGTAGTGAGTGGGAGCGTGACTTGACTGTCGCCTACGTGATTCCGGACGGTTCGTTCAAGGGTGTTGGCGTAGCTTGGAAAAATGCCTCTCTTCGTAGTGAAGTGGCGTCCCAGCGTAATCAGGACGAAAACCGCCTGATTGTGAGCTACACCTACAAATTTCTCTAATGTGGTGATTTGAAGCAATTGGACCTCAAGGTTTCGTACGACTAAACCAGAAAGCCGCCTTATGGCGGCTTTCTCGTTAGTGAGGTAAATTACTTATACTCAATGCAAATATTCTTCATGCCGTTTCAAGCGCCGCATCACCCCCTCACACGCGCAAAACTGGTTAAGATAGGTCCAGCCTTTGATTCGGTAAGATTTAGCCTTTAGACGCAAGCTTAGGGCCTTCCTAGGTCATGAGAGAGATTATCTATCGGTAGCTTGCTTGGTAAGCTCGTTAATTGACGCCATAAGAATGCCGCGCTATTGCGTTTTCGATAGGTCATAGCTATGATCACCCCCGCCCCAGCAGCTCCTCTATAGATGCTGGGGTCGTTTCTACCCGGCCGCTCATGCAGCCGGGTTTTTTTTGCCTCGATTTCGCCGTCTGCAACAGTGCAAGCCAAAGCCCGCGATATGGGTTCAAAGTCGCACTATTCAGGAGGGCGCTGGTGATAGAGTTCTGATAGCGTTGGCGCAGGGCAAGAGTTTAGTTACAGCCGGATCGCCCCTCAGGTGAATCTGGGAGCGTCTTGTGCAACTAAATACAGGTGTAGTCTCGCACACGCGGTGCAAGAAGGGCTTTTGGATCACAGGCTGGATAGAATGATCGCGCGCTAAACGGGCTTCTTGTCCCAGGCCTTGAGAATGGTCGCATTTGTCTCGCGAATGCGCTTCAGCGTGCGACTCAAGGTCGACCTGGTCTTCAACTCAACCTCAGCGCGCGCGCTGATGGCGCTTGTACCATCTACAAGAATTAGACGGGCGGCTTTCGAGTATTTCGCGTCAGTCTTGAATTTGAGAATCTTGATGATGGCATCAAATTCTTCAGCGGTGAGTTCTTTGGCCATGTCGGATCTTCCTCAATCAGTTTGCGAGCAGCAGGCTTGTATCGAAGGCATCATAAGGCACTTCTATACACCACCACTCTTTAGCCTTCTCACGAAACAATGCCCAGTCATGCACAGTGGGCTGGCCATGAGTGCAAAGGCGACACTCTGGCTTCCCATTCATTTGCTCAGTGACAGTGTTATGTAGGTCTATACCCATGCGCCCAAAACGGCCTACTGTCGAACCGTCCGAAGCGTGAATCCACACTGCGGTTCTTGTGTCCGATAATTGAACCTGGTATCTGAGCTCAGAGACGGTCATCTGCGTTGTGTTCCTTCGAGTTAAGGCTTGAACTGCTCAGCCCAGAGTTCTACCTTTCCACCGACTGCTTTAACATCTGCTGCACGGGTAGGCGTTTTCCGGTTACTTGGTGAAGGGCCAGCTGCGGGACCGAGGTTCGTTCGCACTCGGAGGCCGCTGCATCGCTTTGTAGGCCGACTCGGCCCAGTCCAGGTATTCGCTACCGGGGCCAATCTGGTCTTCGAAATAGACGTCCTGCAGGGCTTCGTCTCGCCCATCCTCATACAGCCACTCGTTGAACGTTTTTTCTGCCACAACCTCACTCCCTAGCCGATATACAAAAAGGGTGTCCCACTACTGCCGCTGCCCAGCATGGGCTGGGCTTGGGCGGTATCGCGATTTCCTCTAACTCAGCGCTTGCTCGGGTTACAGCCTTTTTTCAAATATGTTTTGCTTTCGGACTGTCTGGTTACGATGACAATTTGCTCCGGGCAGGACAGCGCCACTGGGACGTCATCTGACCCTATACCTTTGAGTTGGCCGTTATCGACCACCATTTGAATGAGCGTCGCTGCTAGTTGGACGGTATGACCCTTCGGTAAGGCACCTGCTTCAGACACCTGTTTTTCACTCAGTTGGAAATCCATATCCAAATCCCACACGAGTTTCTGGCCGCTGACTGCCGCGTCGCGCTTCAATATCCCCAGCGCTGTTTCAGTCGCAGCGAGGCACGGAAACGAAAGGAGTAGAAGTAGAGGAAAAGTGGCTTTCATGCCGGTTCTCTGTCTGTAGTCCAGGACGCGAAAATTGGTGTCCTTCTACTGCCGCTGCCCAGCTCGATGGCTGGGCTTATGGTGTACCTGGGCGTTTTCCCGGATCATCTCTTGTAGAGGCGAATCCACTCGATAATCTCATCCAACTGGCGGTTATCCAGCTGGGCGCAGTTCGCGTAGATCGCGGCGGCAACTTGGCCCTGGTGTCGCTCAGTCGTTGAACCAATGCCCTGCTTACCGTGCATGCCCTGCTCGCCGTCATCGGTCAGCACCCGCTCATTGGCACTGGTTACGAACTGCTTTGCAGTGACTCCCTCGGGATAAAGGCGCTCCAGCTGTGCCTTGTCCTGGACGCCGGTCTTTACGAGTACCGGAAATCCTTTGTGCATCTGCGCGGCGGCTTTTGCGAACAAGTCTTGCTCTTTGTCTTTCATGCCGTATAGCTCCTTAAACACCACATGTTGTGTTCGATCAGCTGGTCAGCGACACCAGATGTAGTGCCGCCACGTTTCCCTCGGACTCATTTTGCATGTTCCAGATCGGAGCTCGGAACAGCTCTAGGGACGCTGGCATCTCGTAACGCGATTACTCGTTCTGGTCGTAGCGCCGCCCTTCGGCGAGATTCACCAAGGCTTCGGCACACCCGTACAGTCCCAGCAGCGACCGCTCAAAGGCTTTTTCCGTCTGTTCCGCGCTTGCCAGCGCCACGGACCGCTCTTGCGGCGTGGCGGCCTGCAACGCTTCCACGGCGCGCCGGTTTGCGAGGTCGGCGGCTTGGACCGCCTGCAAAACGCGTTTGAGTTCGTCACTGTCGATCATCGGCATGGCGGGTTTT
>Ga0105244_10002188_pt1 | contig 14975 bp, 11 predicted proteins | sample KBSM44metaG_FD_80423 | JGI IMG/M metagenome (GOLD analysis project Ga0105244, IMG submission 80423) | Miscanthus rhizosphere microbial communities from Kellogg Biological Station, Michigan, USA - KBS M4-4 metaG | ecosystem: Host-associated > Plants > Roots > Rhizosphere > Soil | place... | reverse complement strand
TCACGCGTGATGTGCCGTAGCGACCGATGTAGCGCGACACATCACCGCCGCCCATCGAGAAGCCCACCAGCGTCACGTCCTGCAGATCCAGCGTGGTGATGAGATCATTGATGTCGGAGGCAAAGGTGTCGTAGTTATACCCTTCCCATGGCTGATCAGAACGACCAAAGCCGCGACGGTCAAAGGCAATGACACGGTAGCCGCGCTCGGCGAGGAAGTTCAGTTGGCTGTCCCACATGTCGCCATCCAGCGGCCAGCCGTGGCTGAACAAGACCGGTTTGCCTGTGCCCCAGTCTTTGTAATAAATCTGCGTACCGTCCTGCGTTTTGATGGTGCTCATAGCTCAATCCTCACTGTCGCTTTACTTGGGTTTTAGGGAGAGTGTTTACATTATGGGTGTTATCAGATAACGCGCCTCGGGAAGATGGCTGCCCCGGTGGAAAGCCTGCACTTTGCTCTGGATCAGCAGGTCGTTGACCGTGTGTCGCTCAAGCTGGCGCAGATGTTCAATCCAGGTGCCAACCACGAAAGATTCCACGAACACGCCCGGGCGCTGCATATCTTCGTATACCGACCAGCTCAACGCACCGCCGCGAACGCGCACTCGGCGGATTTCCTGCACGCAGACGACAAATTCGGCCACATCGTCGGGGTCGATAACGTAGTCGTACATCACCATCACCGGCCCGCGCTCATGGGAAATATCGAGCGACTGCGCATGGCTGTCGATGTCACGAATATCCAGATTCAGGTCGGGATCTTTGTTCAGCTTCCAGCGCAGGGCCGTCAGGCTTGCCAGCAGCATGCCCGCCGTTGCCACGCAGAGTGAGGCTGGAATACCAAAGTGCGAGGCCAGTTGCCCCCAGATGGCGCTGCCCAGCGTCATTGAACCAAAGAAAACCGTCAGGTAGACCGCCAGCGCTCGCGCTTTCACCCATTTCGCCGCGCTGCGCTGCGCGCCCACATTGAGCGTTGAGAGCACCGCGATCCAGGCAAAGCCGGTCAGAAATTCAAAGGCATTAAGCCACCAGACGTGACGGACAAAGGCTAACGCCAGCATGCTGACGGCAAATATGGCGCTGTTGAGCACCATCAATTTGTCGGGATCGAAGTGCTTACGCAGCCGTGGCAGCACAATCGCTCCGCAAATCGCCCCCACGCCAATGCAGGCCAGCATGATCCCGTAACCACCGGGGCCCAGACCCAGCTCGCGGCGGGCGACCAGCGGCAGCAATGCCCAGCCCGCACTGGCGAAGGTGAAGAAGGCCACGGTGCGTACCAGCACATTTCTCAGCACGGGTGCGGCATGCACATAGCGCAGCCCGGCGCGCACGGCAGAGAAGAAATGCTCAGGCGGCAGGCGTTGAATGGAGGGTTCCGCTTTCCAACGCCACAGCACATACGCCACGCCCAATACGGAGAGCGAGTTGAGGGCGAACACCACCCACGGGCCGGCAAAGGAGAGCACCAGCCCGCCCAGTGCCGGGCCGATGGCGCGACTGATGTTAATACCAAGCGAGTTAAGCGCAATGGCCGGGGCCAGCTCATGCTTTTCCACCAGGTCCGGCACGATGGCCTGAAACGGCGGGGAGCTCATGGCCGCGCCTGCGCTTAGCAGGAAGGCGGCAACTAACAGCACCATCGGCGTCACCAGTCCGGCAAACGAGAGCAGGGTGAGTCCGGCGGCGGCAATAAACACCCAGAGCTGCGAAAAGAGCAGGTACTTGCGACGGTCAACAATGTCCGCCATCACCCCGGAAGGAAGGGCGAAGAGGAACATCGGCAGGCTGCTCGCCGCCTGGACCAGCGCAACGGCGAGCGGGTCAGCGCTCAGCGTCAGCATGGTCCAGTTCACCCCCACATCGTTCATCCATGAACCGATGTTGGAGACCACCGTGGCAATCCATAGCATACGAAATACCGGCTGGCGTAGCGGCTGCCAGGAGGAGGTGCTGGCGGGGACAGCGCTCACACCTTCCTGAGCCGCCTGCGACGACGCCGTATGGATATCATTGACTTGTGCCATGCCCTAACTCCTGTTCCCCGGGCACGCGAACGCGCCAGTTACCTGCGCCGGTTAATGCCAGCGTGGTAAAGATGATGAGCAGTAACCAGCCAAACTGACCTTCGCCAATACTCCACTGCGGGTGCACCACCAGCATCGCCACCAGCAGCACAGCGATAATCGGCAGGCAGGCAAGGCGCGTACCGATACCGAGAATGATGAATATCGGGCACACCACTTCAGCAAAAATGGCCGGAAGCAGGCTCATCCATGGGCCGAAGCCAAACGGATCTTCGATTCGGGTGAGTTCTTCACTGAAGTTCAACACCTTCGGCAGACCATGCACATAGAGGAGCAGCAGGCTGCCGGTGAGGCGAAGGAAGAACAGCCCCGCGTCGATACGGGGCAGCATAGAGGTTGCGTTTTTCATAGGCATCAGAACGCGAAGCAGCTGCAGCCGAGCGCGCCCCAGAAGGCGTTGTCGTCTGAAACCGGAACGGAAGAACCGCGCGCCACATCGTGCTGGTGGCTATGCACGCCACAGGGGCCGCTACAGTGGTGAACGGCAGGCATCATGCCTACGCGCGTCTGTTGTGGCGGTGCGCTACGGTAGTGACCTGGCACGTTGACCACCGGTGACCACTCCGGCAGGACCGGAATCGACGGCGGCGCTTCGGCACTGAAGCTGCCTGCCGCATAGACGACCTTGCCATCCACCACGGTGAGCACTGACTCAATGCCTTTGATTTCTTCTTCCGGTACGCGGAAATAGTCCTTGCTCAGCACCGCGAGGTCAGCCAGTTGCCCGGCTTTAATTTGCCCTTTTTTGCCCTGCTCGCTGGAGAACCAGGCGCTGCCCTGCGTCCACAGCATCAGTGCGGTGTCACGATCCAGGCGAGCGTTGACGTCATACATCTGCATACCGCCAACGGTGCGCCCGGAAACCAGCCAGTAGAGCGCGGTCCAGGGGTTATAGCTGGCAACACGGGTAGCGTCGGTACCCAGGCCCACTGGCACACCGGTTTCGAGCATCTTTGCCACCGGCGGCGTATGGCGTACCGCTTCCATGCCGTAGCGCTCTGCGAAGTATTCACCCTGGAAGGCCATACGGTGCTGAACGGCGATGCCTCCGCCCAGCGCTTTGATGCGATCGATATTCTGCTGGGTCACCGTTTCCGCGTGGTCGAAGAACCAGTGCAGGCCGTTGAACGGAATATCGCGGTTGACGCGCTCGAAGACATCCAGCATTCGGCTGATGGATTCGTTATAGGTGGCGTGCAGGCGGAATGGCCAGCGGTGTTCAACCAGGTGGCGCACCACGCGCTCTAATTCATCTTCCATGCCGGGTGCCAGGTCCGGGCGTGGTTCAAGGAAGTCCTCAAAGTCGGCGGCAGAGAAGACCAGCATTTCGCCCGCGCCGTTGTGGCGGAAGAAGTCGCTGCCCTGGCCCGGGGTGAGCATATCGGTCCATTTTTCGAAATCTTCCAGCTCATGCCCCGGACGCTGGGTAAAGAGGTTATAGGCGATGCGGATCGTCATCTGCTTTTTGGCGTGCAGCTCGTTGATGATTTCGTAATCTTCCGGGTAGTTCTGGAAGCCGCCGCCCGCGTCGATGGCACTGGTCAGGCCCAGACGATTCAGTTCGCGCATAAACTGACGAGTGGAGTTAACCTGCTGTTCAAGAGGCAGTTTCGGCCCTTTGGCAAGCGTTGCGTAAAGGATCATGGCATTCGGACGAGCAATCAGCATCCCGGTCGGGTTGCCATTGCTGTCGCGCTGAATTTCACCGCCCGGCGGATTTGGGGTGTCTTTGGTGTAACCCACCACACGGAGCGCGGCGCGGTTGAGCAGGGCGCGGTCGTAGAGATGGAGGATAAAAACTGGGGTATCGGGGGCCGCGTCGTTGATCTCTTCAAGGGTGGGCATGCGGCGTTCAGCGAACTGGAATTCGCTCCAGCCACCCACCACGCGCACCCACTGTGGTGACGGCGTGCGCAGTGCCTGCTCTTTCAGCATACGCAGCGCATCAGCCAGTGAGGGGACGCCTTCCCAGCGCAGTTCGAGATTGTAGTTCAGTCCACCGCGAATCAGGTGCAAGTGCGAGTCATTGAGGCCCGGAATGGCGGTGCTGCCCTTGAGATCGATGACCTTACTGCCTTCGCAATGGTATTCCATCACTTCAGCCTGGCTACCGACTGCGACGAACTTACCGTCGCGGATGGCGACCGCATCGGCAACCGGGTTTTCCCTGTCCACCGTGTGAAATTTGCCGTTGAGTAAAATCAGCTCTGCTTTATCGAGCGAGACCATAAATCCTCCTGTCTGAGACGCCCGAAACTGGCGTTATGCCAGCGGACGATAAGATGCGATGCCCCGTCAGCGCAGAGCGTGAAAACTGGGAGGATTATGGTGAGCAGGCGAAAACGGCGTCTAGTTATACGAAGGTATACCTATACGAACGTATAGTTATACACAGAGATAATAGTTCTCATTCCAAACAACTCTTACTATCCGCCCCGACAGCATGGCCCGGGACGAACGGTAAAAGGCAGCCGCTTTCTGCTTCTCTTTCGTCTGTTGATGCAGCGCGAGAATATCCCGGTCACTGTCAGCATGGTTTCCGCCTCCTTTCACGGATCACTTAACGACAATGGGTATTCTTATGACCAACTCTAAGCTTGAAGTCCTGACGCCGCAAAACTGCCAGATGATTTTTATCGATCAACAGCCACAAATGGCGTTTGGCGTGCAGTCAATTGACCGCCAGGTGCTGAAAAACAATGTGGTTGGCCTGGCAAAAGCGGCTAAGGTCTTCAATATTCCGACCGTCATCACTACCGTTGAAACCGAAAGCTTCTCCGGCAATACCTTCCCTGAACTGCTGGACGTTTTCCCGGAGCATGACATCCTTGAGCGTACCTCCATGAACTCATGGGACGACCAGAAAGTGCGTGATGCGCTGGCGAAAAACGGCAAGAAAAAAGTTGTTGTGTCCGGCCTGTGGACCGAAGTTTGCAACAACACCTTCGCACTCTGCGCCATGCTGGAAGGTGACTATGAGATCTATATGGTCGCAGACGCTTCCGGTGGCACGTCTAAAGAAGCCCATGACTACGCCATGCAGCGCATGATCCAGGCAGGCGTGATCCCGGTAACCTGGCAGCAGGTTCTGCTGGAATGGCAGCGTGACTGGGCTCATAAAGAGACCTACAACGCGGTGATGGATATCGTTAAAGAGCACTCAGGCGCTTACGGTATGGGTGTCGATTACGCCTACACCATGGTGCACAAAGCGCCATCACGCGCCAAAGGTGCCCACCGCACGCTGGCGCCGGTTCCGGCCAACAAATAAGCCTCTGCAAGGGTCGGTGTGCGTGCCGGCCCGTTCCGTTCGACATCACGGGAGACGCCCTATGAGCACTGAGCTCATTTCTCTTGGCGCAGGCGTACTTATTGGCCTGCTTTATGCGTTGCTAAAAGTCCGCTCACCCGCGCCCCCCGCCGTGGCGTTGGTGGGGCTGCTCGGTATGCTGGCAGGCGAACAGCTTGTCTCTGCTTTCATCAAACCTGACGCGCCGACTGCGGCAGCCAGCCAGTCTCAGCCCGTCACACCGCGCGTGGATAACGCCGCTGCGATAAGCCGCTATACAGAGGCAGGCTAATCATGTTGAAATCCTACGTTATTTCTTTGGCGGTGGGCCTGCTGGCTGGCGTCATTTATGGTGCGATGCAGGTGCATTCGCCGGCACCTCCGGTTATTGCCCTGCTGGGCCTGTTCGGGATGTTAGTGGGTGAACAGCTTATCCCGATTGGCCGCCGGCTACTGCGCCGCGAGCCGGTCACCCTGGCATGGTTTCGTCATGAATGCGTGCCCAAAATTAGCGGCACGCCTCCCCCTGACGGAAAAGACCTCCCTTAGACGTGCCACTCACCCGCGTGAGCGCAATACAGAGGACCAGGACATGACGCTGCCAGCGCGCATTGTCATCATTGATGATGAACGTTCCGTCCGTAGCGGGTTAAGTAACCTTCTTCAGTCGGAGGGGTATGACACGCACGCCTTCGAATCCGCGGAGGCGTTCCTGCATGATGAAACCGCGCTGGTTGCTGCCTCTTTGCTTATTATTGATATTAAGCTTAAGGGCATGAGTGGGCCTGAGCTCTATCGGCAGATATGTGAAGGCGTCAGGCCGCCGCCGGTCATTTTTGTCTCCGGACATGAAGATGAAAACGTGTTGCGCTATGCTCCACAAGCCGGGCCCGCCACGCTGCTGCGTAAGCCTATTAATATCGATACGCTGCTGGAACAGATCCGCCGCGAACTCTCTGCGCGCGAGGAGCGTGAATGAGCGAAAAACTGTCTGCCGCTGGAAAAATGATGGACGGCGAGGTCATCACCCTAACCGATGACATCATTTTCACTCGCTTATTGCAGGAAGGGGGGATCGCCTGGACGCTTTGCCAGCCGCTCCATTCCGGCAGTAGTTTTATTCTGGCCAGTGCGGCAGTCGCCGGTGATGAGGCCGCGTTTGCGACCACTCAACGGCTTAAAAATGAGTTTGCTTTGCGCGCCAGGCTTTCCGGCGCGTGGGCGGTCAGGCCAATGAATTGCACCAGTTATCACGGCCACTATGCGCTGGTTTACGCGCCATTCCCTTTCCGCACACTGGCGCAGTCGAACCGCACGCGCGGGCGCAACCTGACTGATTTTCTCTCTATTGCCGTTCGTCTTTGCGCCCCCTTGCGTCAGATGCATGCGCAGGGACTGATTCATAGCGACATCAAGCCTGGGCACTTTTTTATCGACCCCGGCGGCGCTTACCGGTTGGGCGGTTTTGGTCTGACAACCGTTACGGACGACGTAAGCAGCGTGACCCGTATGACGATGTCAGGTGGCACGCTGGCCTATATGTCGCCGGAGCACACCACACGCACCCCGGACAAAGTCGACCGCCGCAGCGATCTCTACAGCCTGGGCATCGTGTTGTATGAACTGCTGACCGGAGCGTTGCCTTTTGATCTCAATGACGGCGGCCAGGCGGAGTGGGCGCATCATCATATTGCTTCTCCTCCCCGTTCACCTTGTCAGCTCAGAGCAGGGGTGCCGCCTACGCTGGCACAGATTATTCTTCGGCTGCTTGAAAAATCCCCTGAAAATCGTTACCAGACGGTAGAGGGACTGCTTGCTGACCTGCGGCGCTGCCAGGCTTCGCTTGCCAAAAACGGTGAAATAGCGTCATTTGCACCCGGTTTACAAGACCGGGAACCTACCCGTATGTTGCCGGACCCGCTTTTTTTAAATCACCCTCAGCATCCTCAACTGCTTGCCGCGTTTGACAGGGTAGCCGAAAGCGGCACGCATGCGCTGGTGATGGTGAGCGGGCCGCCCGGATGCGGTAAGTCGTCGCTCATCTCCTCCGCGCTGAAAAAGCTTCAGCAGCGGCAGACGTTGCTGGCGATCGGTAAAGCCGATCAGTATTCGTCAGTGCTGCCTTATACGGTCATCGCTTCGGCTTTTCGCTCCCTGGTACTCTGGCTTTTGGGACTTGATGCGGCGGAGGTGGCGCGCTGGAAAATGCGCCTGACCCGTTCACTGGGTAGCGATGCGGCACTGGCGATTAAGCTCGTCCCTGAACTGGGCCTGCTGCTGGATGACCGTCAACTCACGGTGGTCAACACCCAGTCGGCGAATACCCGTATGCGGTTTAACCTGATGGCTCACCGGCTGGTGGAGGCGTTTGCCACGCCGGATTGCCCGCTGGTGCTGTTGATTGGCGATATTCACTGGATCGACCAAGCCAGCCTGCAGTTGCTGGAATATTTGCTCAGCAGCAGCGAATCCCTGCCGCTGTTGGTGGTGGTTTCCTGCTCCGATACCGACACGTTTCCCGGCGCTGATGAGCAGAGTCTGCTGGCCGCGTTACGTGCCCGTGCGCGCTATTGTCTTGAGCTGCGCCCGGAGCCGTTGAGCGTCAAAGCGGTGTCACGCTGGCTGGCAAATCTGTTGCAAACACGCGCCTCCGGGCTGGGGGAACTCGCGGCCCTGATCCATGAAAAAACCAACGGTAATCCTCTTTTCACCCATGAATTTTTCCAGCGCATCTTCAAAGATGGTCTGGTGACCCACCATAAAGAATATGGTAAGTGGCATTATGATTTAGAGGCGATTCGTTCACATCACTACACGGAGAATGTGGCGAGCCTGGTGCTGAAACAGTTGGCAGAGATGCCCGCGCAAACGCGTAAACTGCTGGGCTGCCTGGCCTGTGTCGGGGGAACCGGCAAACCCGCATTACTTAGCCAGATGCTGGATATCTCGCCGGAGCGATTGCATGAGCTGTTGCAACCCGCCGTGGCGGCAAGACTGATGGGGCTCTCTGGTGAAGATTACACCTTCAGCCACGACCGGGTGCATGATGCGGCACTGCAACTGCTTGATGCCGAGGAGGTGAATCGTCTGCATTTCACTGCTGCCCGTCTGTTAACCGATTCGGTAGCGCAAAACGACAGCAGTGAGCAGCTGTTCCTGGCGGTTCACCACATTATCTCGGCCATCGAATCTGTACGCCTTTCGCCGCAGCGAGAGCGTTACCACGCGGTTTGTCGGCTGGCGGCTCAGCGGGCCCGTCTGACGGGAGATTATGCCTCGGCGGTGCGTTACCTGCGAACGGCAAAGGAGCTCCAGGACAGTGCGCAGGTAGACGCCCCGGAAACGCGCTTCAGCCTCGCATTTGAAGAGGCGGAGTGTGAATTTTTACAGGGTAACCTCCCGTCGGCGCTGACGCTCTGTCATCAACTGATGAGCGCGCCGGGTAGCCTTCAGCAAAAAGCCATGGCGGCAGGCATGCTGGCAGAGGTGCACATGCGCCAGTCGGACATGAGTCTGGCGCTGGAAACGACGCTTGCCTGGCTGGCGGTGTTTGGTCTCCACCTCAGCCGTCATCCTTCGGATGCTGAGTGCGATGACATGTGGCAGACGCTGGAAGCGCGTTTGGGGGAGACGCCAGAGACACATTTCAGGGCGCTGGGGCCTATTCAGAACCCTGAAGCAGAGGCCATCATGAACCTGATGCTGAGCGCCAGTATGTTTTCTGCCTTTGCCAGCCCGCGCCTGCATTTTATTCTGCTGGTCAGAATTATGCTGATGACGCTCGAGCAGGGTCTGAGCGGGGCATCCACCACGGCGCTCGCGTGGTACGGGGTGATGATTGGCTGCCGCTACCATCAATATGAAAAAGGCTACCGGTACACGCTGTTGGGAAGCGCGCTGGTGAGTGACCATCAGTTTACCCCGTTTTGCGGACGCACCTGGCTTGCCGTGGATTTGTGCAGTGCCTGGGTCAAGCCCCTCGGTACGGCGATAGAGCATGCCAAAGCCTGCTTTACGGCGTCGGTCGAGCATGGCGATCTCACCGCCGCCTGCTTCGTGCTGCGTCACCAGACGATGAATTTCCTCACCCGTGGCGATCATCTGGACGGAGTATTAACCACCATTGAAGGTGGGCTGGGCTTTGTACGCAAGCTGCATTTCCCGGACGTGGAAATCATGCTCTCCATCCAGCGCCTCTACGTCAATCACCTGCGTAATGCCACGTCCGGCGGCTTGAGTGGTCATCACCTCTTTCCTGATACGCTGTTGATGGTGACCAACGATCGTGAAAGCCAGCCGATTCCGCTGGCCATTTTCTGGTTCTGGCTTTACCGGGGGATGGCGCATGTGATGGCAGGGGAATATACGGATGCCATCCACTGCCTGGACAGGGCTAAACCGGTAGCCGGGATGGTGCCGGGTTACATCCATCGGGCGGATTACCACTTCTACAGCGCGCTTGCACTGAGCCAGAGTCTGTTACCGGGAGAGATGACGACAGCCCACCAGGACACGCTTAACACCCATTATGCGCATATTGCCCGTTGGGCCGGGCATAATCCCGTCACCTTTGCCGACAAAGCGGCGCTACTGCGTGCAGAGCTGGCGAGGCTTACGCAAAACAACGAGACGGCCATCATGGAGTATGAGAAGGCGATAGCGTTGTCGGGAGAGTCGGAGTGCCATCCGGTGAATGGACTGGCCTGCGAAATGGCGGGACGCTTTGCGAAAGCCACCGGCTGGAATACGGCGGCGGAAGGGTACTTTCGCAATGCCTTCGCGGCCTGGCGTCGCTGGGGGGCAACGGCAAAAATGCGCCATCTCGAACGTCAATTCCCCCACCTTGCCACGGCCGGTCAGCGTTCGCCTTACGACACCATCTCGTTTGCACAAAACGAGGTGGTGCATGACCTGGAGAGTGTGCTGCGAGCCGTGCGTGCCATGACGGAGGAGATTGATTTCGATCGTCTGGTGCATACGCTAATGACCATGTTGCTGGAGCGGGCCGGCGCGCAGCGTGGGCTGTTGATCAGAATTATCGACAATACGCTCCCGGAAACGCAGGCGTGGGCCGAAACCTCATCTGAAGGGGTCAACGTACAGATTGTCAGAGAGCGGCCCACGGCGACCGATATGCCGCTTTCGGTGCTGGCGGCAGTGATGCGCACCGGACAGGAGATTCGCATCAGCAAGCCAGAACTGTTTGGCCCTTTCAGTCAGGACCCCTACCTGGTGACCTCGGGCGCAGCAATTTTGTGTGTGCCCATGCACAAACAGGGAAAACTGGTCGGCGTGTTGTACCTCGAAAATCGGGTGATGCCCGAAATTTTCACTGCGGAGCATTCGCGCATCGTCAGAATGCTGGCGGCGCAGGCTGCGGTCTCTCTGGAGACAGCGCGCCTTTATGCTGAACTGGTCGAGGAGAACGTGCAGCGCCGTCGGGCTGAAAAAGAGCTGCGCACCAGTCAAACGTCGCTGATGCTGGGGGAGAAAATCAGCAATACCGGCACCTGGCGCTGGGAGCTGGAAGCGGATGTGATGTTTGTGTCCGACGAATATGCACGCATTTTAGGGCTTCCTGAACGGCAGCGTACCCTGTCGATGGCCGATTTTATGACCCTCGTTCACCCGGAGGATTTCCAGCGCATTAATACCCTGGTGAATGATAGCGTGCGCAATGGCGTCTCCATGCGTGCGGAGTTTCGTATTTTCCGCCCGGATGGCGACTGCCGTTATATTTTGGGCGTGGGCAACCCGGTAGGGTACGAGACTAACGTCGCGGAGTATTTCGGCGTGATTACCGACATCACTGCCCGCCGTTTGTCCGAGGATGCGGTGCGGGTCGCGCAGGCCGACCTTGCTCGCGTCTCACGCGCCACGACCGTCGGTCAGTTGACCGCGTCCATCGCCCACGAAATTAACCAGCCGCTGATGTCGATTGTCGCCAACGCGGGTGCCAGTCTGCGTTGGCTCAGCCGCGAACCGCCGGTGCTGGCCAATGCGCGTAGCAGCCTGGAGGAGATCATTAGCGAGGGAGAACGCGCCGGGAACATTATTCGTGGCTTACAGGCGTTGACCCGTAATCAGAGTTCAAGCTGCACGCGGATTAACCTGCATCACCTTGTCTGCCGCATTGTGGCTTTGTCGCGCAGTGAACTGGAACGTCAGCAGATTGCGTTGCACTACCATCTGGATGCGCAGGATATGTTTATTTTCGGTGACAGCGTACAGATTCAGCAGGTGTTGCTGAACCTTATCGTCAATGCGATTGATGCAATGGCAGGCATTGATGATCGTCCACTGACGTTAATCATTCGTTCTGAAAACCCGGTGCCGGGGCAGATCCGACTGGCGATTGCCGACACCGGGGTCGGCATCAGCGCTGATGTGCAGGCGCGATTATTTGATGCTTTCTACACCACCAAGGCCCAGGGAATGGGGATGGGGTTGAACATCAGTTACGGGATTATTGAAAAGCATCAGGGGAAACTGACCGCCGAGCCGCAGGAGCCACACGGCAGCGTGTTTACCTTTACGTTGCCGACGCATAGTGAAGAAGGGTAAACCTCAACGACTGAGGGTTTTTTGAATGTTTAATCGGTCGGCGGCCCTGACGAGATCCGTCAGGGCGCGTACCTGCATCTTCTCCATCACCCGCTTCTTATGTACTTTGGCCGTAATCTCGCTCACCCCCATCGCGGTGGCGATTTGCTTGTTGAGCAGACCGCCAATCGCCAACTGGAAGACCTCTTTTTCTCGCGGCGTCAGGGAGTCATACAGCGCGGTTAACGTCTGAATTTCCTGAGATTCATCCAGCGTCTGCTCTGCCAGTTTGAGCGCCCCGGCAACGGCCTGGAGCAGCAGGCCGGGAACGGCAGGCTTGGTCATAAATTCATACGCCCCGGCTTTCATCGCTTTGACTGACAAGGGGATGGTGCCGAAGCCAGTGAGAAAGATCACCGGTATTACATAGCCCAGGCGGGTCAGCGCCTCAGTCACATCAAAGCCACCCGTTTTCGGCATATTCATATCCAGAATCAGGCAACCGGGCGTTGGCGAGAAGGGATGGGCCAGAAAATCGTCAGCTGAAGCAAAATCGGCAACCCGATAATCCTCGGCTTTCAGTAAGTTGACCAATGCCTGCCTGACAGAATGGTCGTCGTCCACCACATAAACAATGTGATCCATGAGGGTTCCTAATCAGGGGTATGCCAGCACGGAAAGTGACGCGACCTAAGCTAAATCGCTGTTAGTTCCTTAAAATACATGGGCATACATATATTTTCACTAAAGAATAACCGGATGTTAACACAATAATTATCATTATCATGTTTCAAATGAAAATAATAAAAAGGTATAGGTAAATAATTAATTGCGAATTACGCCCAGAGGGTTGGGGGGAAAGAAAACTCTTGCGCAGGGGAGGGCGTTGGGCGGGCTAAGAGAGGAGAGCGGTCAGCGGCATGTGCGCGCTGACCGCCAGAGCATTATTTACTTGAGCCTATTTCGCGAAGCGGGCGGCCTTTCATCAGATTACGCTCAATATGTTCGAGCGAGACATGTTTGGTTTCCGGCACCAGCCACAAGGTCAGTACGATAAACAGCGCGTTCAGACCCGCATACACCCAGAAGGTGTTGGCGTTACCGAAGGTGTCCAGCATGGTCAGGAAGGTCGCACCGACAATCATATTGGCAATCCAGTTAGTCGCCGTCGAGCAGGTGATACCAAAATCACGCCCTTTAAGCGGCTGGATTTCGGAGCACAGCACCCAAATCAGCGGGCCAGCACTCATTGCAAAGCCGACGATAAACATCAACAACATGGCAACGGCGAAATACTGGGCTGTCGGGCTGTGAATCCCCAGGTGCAGCATCGTACCCAGAATCCCCATACCTGCGGCCATCACCATGAAGCCCAATACCAGCGTCGGTTTACGTCCCCAGCGATCTACCAGGCCGATAGCGATAAAGGTTGCCAGTACGTTCGCCAGACCGACAATTACCGTCCCCCACATCTGCTCCGTGGTGTTGCTGTAGCCTGCTAGCTCAAAAATCTTCGGCGCGTAATACATGATGACGTTCATGCCGGTAAACTGCTGCATGACCTGCAGCAGAATGCCAAGATAGACCGCACGGCGGAAGTTAGCGTTGTCCTTAAACAGCGACCAGCCGGACTGTTTTACCTGCAGACTTTCACGAATCTCTTCCAGCTCGTTCTTCGCTTCCGCACTGGTATCACGCAGCCGCAGTAAAACGCGCTCTGCGTCATGGAAGCGACGCTTGGCGGCAAACCAGCGCGGGCTGTCCGGCAGGAAGAAGACACCAATCAACAGAAGAATGGCCGGGATGACAATGACGCCAAGCATCCAACGCCATGCGCCGCTGTAGCTAAAGGCGGTATCAGAAAGATAAGCACCGAGGATCCCGATGGTGATCATCAACTGGTACATCGAAATCATGCTGCCACGAATTTTCTCCGGTGCAATCTCCGACAGGTAAAGTGGGGCGGTATAAGAGGCCACGCCCACGGCCAGGCCGAGGATCACACGGGAAATAATCAGGACTTCAACGTTAGGTGCAGCGGCAGAACAGAGCGAGCCGATAACGAACAGGATGGCACCAATCATCAGGCTTTTCTTACGTCCGAGACGCCAGGAGAGCCAACCACTGCCTACGGCACCGACAGCGGCACCAAACATCATTGAGCTGACGACCCACTCCTGCGTGTGAGAGTCAATTTTGAAATCATCGGTGATGAAGGGCAGCGCCCCTGCAATCACACCAATATCCAGGCCAAAAAGTAACCCTGCCAGGGCTGCAAGGAAACAGACAAAGAAGGTCATCGCCTTGTTTGAACGCCCCTGTTTTTTCGTGTCAGGCATAATGCCCTCCATGTGTTTTATGCGTTTTTATTGATAGTCACGTCAGTCATAGCCAGGCACTTTAGTCTTGAGTAACGCAGCGATGTAATCGGTTACATGCTTTGTCATCCGCGCCTGGGAATAAAACCGATAAATATTATAGATATAAGCAGGGGATATAATGGAGGCGGCAGGGCAGTTTCAGACTAAACCGAACATCGTTGTAACAGAGAGGGAAGGTTGGGGTAAAAAGGATGTTGAAAGCACGGCGGGATGGATGTAATCGCTTTCAGTAAGCTGCTGATTATCCATCATAAGTGTAGTCGGTGGTTGAAGATATGAAAGGCGGTTGTACGGGCAAAAAACGAAAAGGCCAGCACGAAGCTGGCCTTCAGAGCATGCAGGTCAGTGGATTATTTCAGACCAGACGCTTCACGCAGTTGTGCGGCTTTGTCGGTTTTTTCCCATGGGAAATGTTCGCGACCAAAGTGACCGTAGGCGGCAGTTTCTTTGTAGATCGGGTGTAACAGATCCAGCATCTGAATCAGGCCGTATGGACGCAGGTCGAAGAACTCGCGTACCAGCAGGGTCAGTTGCTCAGATGGCACTTTTTCAGTACCGAAGGTTTCAACCATGATAGAGGTCGGTTCGGCCACGCCGATGGCGTAGGAAACCTGAATCTCACAACGGTCAGCCAGGCCCGCAGCGACGATGTTTTTCGCAACATAACGCGCAGCGT
>Ga0105244_10002185_pt1 | contig 14987 bp, 12 predicted proteins | sample KBSM44metaG_FD_80423 | JGI IMG/M metagenome (GOLD analysis project Ga0105244, IMG submission 80423) | Miscanthus rhizosphere microbial communities from Kellogg Biological Station, Michigan, USA - KBS M4-4 metaG | ecosystem: Host-associated > Plants > Roots > Rhizosphere > Soil | place... | reverse complement strand
CATTTGCACCGTCAGCACCGGTTGCTGCGCCTGTTGCGGCAGTTGGTTGCGCACCGAATTGACCTGCGTGGTGATCTCGGTCAGCGCGCGGTTGGAATCATAGTTGAGCAGCAAGGTGGCGGTGATGGTCGACACCCCGCTGTTACTGGACGAGGACAGGTAGTCGATGCCCTGCGCCTGCGAGATCGCCGATTCCAGCGGCTGCGTGATGAAGCCGGCCACGGTGGCCGCGTCGGCGCCATAGTAGGTGGTGGAAATCGTGACCACCGCGTTTTGCGTCTTCGGATACTGGTTGATCGGAAGGCTGAACAGCGAGCGCAGGCCCAGCACCACGATCAGCAGGCTGACCACGCTGGCCAGCACCGGACGTTGGATGAAGATGTCGGTAAAGTTCATGGCGCGTCCGTCCTCACTGTTCCTGCGGCGTCGGATTCGGGCTGTTGGCCGGCTGCACCGTGTTGTTGATCACGGCCGGCGTACCGTTCTTGAGTTTCAGCTGGCCGCTGGTGACGACGGTCTGCCCTTCCTTGATGCCGGTGAGGACGGCCACCTGGTCGCCGCGCGTCGGCCCTGTGGTGACGAACACCTCCTGCGCCACCAGTTGCGGATTGCCCTTGTCGTCTTTTGGCGGCTGCTTGCCCTGCTCCGCCTTGGCCGGCGCCAGCACGAACACGGTCGAGCCGTACGGGTTGTAGGTGATGGCGGTCTGCGGCAAGGTCAGGTATTTTTTCACGTCGCCCTGATCCAGGCTGACATTGGCGAACATGCCCGGCAACAGCTGGCGCTTGGCGTTGGCCACCGTCGCCTGCACCTGTACGTTGCGGGTGGCGGCATCGACTTTCGGGCTGATGGCCGTCACCCTGGCGGGGAACGCCACGCCGGGCCAGGCGTCGCTGGTCAGATTGAGCTTCTGCCCGATCGACAGGCCGGCGATCTGCTTTTGCGGCACGAAGAAATCGGCGTACACGGTATCGATGGTCTGCAGGGTGACCAACACGTCGCCGGGATTCAGATACTGCCCCGGATTGACGGCGGTGATCCCCAGCTTGCCGGCGAACGGCGCGCGGATGGTTTTTTTGTCGACCAGCGCCTGCTGCTGCGCCACCAGCGCCCTGCGGCTCTTCAGGTCCGCCTCGTCGTTGTCGACCTGCGCCTGGCTGATGGCCTGCGCCGCCAATTGCAGCTTGTCGCGCTTGAGCACCGTCGTCGCCAGGTCGGCCGCCGCCTGCAGGGAACGCAGCTGGGCGATGTCGGATTCGGCGTTCATCTCGAACAGCACCTGCCCCGCCTTGACCTCGTCGCCGGATTTGAAATTGACCTTGCGTACCAGGCCGGCGATCTCCGTCGTCACGTCGACACCGCGCACCGGCACCAGGGTCCCGACGGCGGTGAGCTGCGGCTGCCATTCCACCGCAGGGACCTTGATGGCGGTAACCACCTGCGCGCCGGGCTTGGGCGAGCTGGCGATCATTTTTTGAATCTGAAGGTATTTTCCAAAGGCCAGTACGGCGATCAGTAAGATGACACACCCTACCATGATGAGCATACGCTTGGTCATGAACAAGTCTCCTGCGTTTTTTTGGAATGTACGGCGAAGTACGGTACTGCTTGATGGACCGGATGGCCGCTATGGGCTTTTGCTGATCGACGTCGCCGCCGACACCGGCGTGGCTGCCGGCACGCCATCGGCCCGGTTCCACCAGCCGCCGCCCAGCGCCTGGAACAGCGCCGCCGTATCGGCATAGCGGGCCGCCTGCGCCTGCACCAGATTGATGTGCGCCTGCTGATAGCTGCGCTGCGCGTCGAGCAGCGCCAGATAGCTGATCGCGCCCAGTTTGTATTGTTCGGTGGCCAGCGCCAGCGATTCGGCCGCCAGCGCCTCCGCCTCTGCCTGCGCCTTGAGCGCCAGCGCATCCGAGTCGAGCGCGCGCAGGCTGTCGGCGACGTTCTGGAACGCCGTCAGCAACGTCGCCCGGTACTGCGAGGCCGCCGCGTCGAACGCCGCCTCGGCGGCGCGGCGCTGCGCGCTCAAGGCGCCGCCGTTGAAGATCGGCGCCGCCAGGCCGGCCGCCAGGCTCCAGACCGCGCTACTGGCCTCGAACAGATTGCCGAAGGTGTGGCTGGAGGCGCCATAGCTGCCGCTCAGGGTGAACTGCGGATACTGCGCCGCCGTCGCCACGCCGACCAGCGCGCTGGCCTGGTGCAGCAGCTCCTCGCTGGCGCGGATGTCGGGACGCTGGCGCACCAGCGCCGACGGCAAGGACACCGGCAGCGTCTCAGGCAAGGTCAGGGAATCGAGCGCGAATTCCGGCATGCCGGCCTCGCTGGGCAAGCGCCCCGCCAGGACCGAGAGCTGATGGCGGCTTTGCGCCAGCGCTTTTTCCAGCGGCGGCAGCGTGGCCGCGACTTGCGCCACCTGATTGCGCTGGCTAAGGATCGTGGTGCGCGGGATGGCGCCGTACTCGAACTGTTTCTCGATCACGCCGAGCTGTTTATTCAGCGCGTCGAGCACCTCGCGCGTGGCCTGGATCTGCGCGCGCAGCGAGGCCTCCTGGATCGCCGTCGTCACCACGTTGGCGCTCAAGGCCAGATAGGTCGCCTCGACCTGGAAGCGCTGGTAATCGATCGTCGCCCGCGCGGCCTCCAGCGTGCGGCGCGTGGCGCCGAAGACGTCAGGGGTGTACGACACGTTGACCGAGGCGTTATACAGATTGAAGACGCCGGGCGCGCCGCCGGTGCTGGAGGCGCCGGCCTTCTGGCGCGACACGCCGAGTTGGCCGTTGACCGCCGGCCAGACCAGGTTGCCCGCCTGCGCGGCATAGTTTTCCTGCGCCTGGCGCAAGGTCGCCTCGGCCGCCGCCATGTTGGGATTGCTCGCCAGCGCGTTGCGGATCAACTGGTCCAGCGCCGGCGAGCGGAACACCGTCCACCACTGGGCCGGTATGTCCTGTCCCATCGAAAACTGCTGGGCCGCGCCGCCGGTGGCGGACGCCGGGGCCGACGCGGTGCGCGCGGCGAGCGGCGCCGGCGTGTAGCGATCCGTGGCGGCCACGGGCGGCGCCGGCGTCTGAAAATCGGGACCCAGCGCGCACGCGCTCAAGCCGGCCGCCAAGGCCGCCGAGGCCAAGACCAGACCACTATATTGTTTTGCCATAACAAACTCCCGTTATGCCCAGGACGAGCGTCTCCCACCCGTTGCCCGGTATTCAATTAGCTCAGATCAGATAGTCATTTGACCACATGTTCGCATTTTTTACGGATGCGGTGTCTTTTTTGTTGGACGCTTGGCGCTGCCCGCAGGGGCGTGCCCGCGAAAAAAAAGGGCTTTGCCAAGATGGCAAAGCCCTAATTATGAATATCGACAGTTCGGGATCAGGCCAGCGCGGCCGCCACTACCCCGTAGGCGCGATTGGCTTCGGTCAGCGAGAATGCCGATGGGCCGTCGACCAGCGCGTCGGTCGAGCGCTCGCTGCTGCGATAGGTGATCGGCAGCTGATAGCGGCGGCGTTCGTCTTCGCTGATCTTGCCGTCGTTGTTGAGGTCGGCGGCAGCGTGTTCCTTGCTGGGCACGCCCAGCACGCCGTCTTCGCTCACGCCAGGCAACGGATCGGGCGACACCAGGTTTTCCTGGGCGCCATTGTCCAAACCGTACTTGGCCTGGAAGATCTGCGTTTCCGGACGCATGGCCAAGCGTTTCAGGCCGTCGTCGAATTGTTTCAGTGCTTCTTTCAAGCCGGTGTCATCCGACTCCGTCACGGCCTTGACCATGGCGCTGGCCTTCTCGGCGGCGCTGACCGTGTTGCTGGCCTCGCTGGAATCGACCTGCGTCGGCGCGTTGAAGCCCGGCAGCGACAAATAAGAGGCCACGGAAGCGTTCAGCTCGAAACTTTGCGGGTCGTTCGAGGGATCAGGCTTTTTGTTCGGGTCGAGCACCGCCTCTGCAACAACCGCTGCAAACCGGGTGGCGCCACCTATGGCATTTATCGTAATCATCATCGGCTCCTGTTGGGAGATTCCTCACAGCACAATTCTATCAATAAATTTACCAGCAGGCACCATTTTTAGCGGCCTGCGGCGGTAAAAAGTTGATTTTGCGCACGAAAAAGTGGGCGTCTGATCGTAAAAATTTATCGCTTTTCGATTGCCATAGTTTCTATTCATAGAAGCAACGTGCAACCCGCTATTGAATGTTGTTTTATTGGCCAGTCCACCTTGCGGGATTGGTCAGGCCACCGTAGAATTGATCGCAAGAATTAGCAAACTTACATCGCGCCCTGTGCGCGACCTTGTGCGCTACACGACCTTTACGACAGATTTTTGACCAACCACGAGCTCGGTGCTTCCTGCGCCCTCCTCGCGGTGGCACGGCATACGCGAGGTGTGCCGACCGGCGACCGGCAAAGACCGGCGTTGTTGAACTCAATATCTGGAGACAAAATGCACACCTCACTACACAAAGCCGTGGCCGCCGCATGTTTTGCGCTGGCCGCCGGCGCCGCCCACGCGGCCGCCGATCCGCTGCACAACGCCCTCATCACCGCCAGCTACAACGGCCAGCCCGGCGGCATGCTGGGGGCCGACCACCTGTTCGCCGATGAAGCGGGCAGCAACGTCAGCGGCCTCGATCCGATCGAGCCGGGCACCGAATTCCTCACCAGCGACTACCTGCTGGCGTTCGACTTCGCGCCCGACGGCCGCCTCACCATCTTCAACAACGGCGCCCTTCCCGCCGGCGCCTACAGCGCCACCTTCGATTTCGGCGCCACCCTGGCCGCGCCCATCGTCGGCTTCAGCGTGCTCGATGCCGGCATCACCACCGGCGCGCCGGTCCTGGACATCGTCAACGGCCACACCATCTCGATCGACCTGTCCGGCGTGGCGTGGAACGGCGACTTCAGCGCGCTGACCACCGCGATCACGCTGCAAGGACCGGTGGCGGCGGTGCCCGAACCGGCCACCGCATGGATGATGATGGCCGGCCTGGCCGGTGTCGGCATGCTGGCCCGGCGCCGCCGCGCCTCCGGTAGCGGCGCCACCAATACTTCGCCACGCTAACAACGCCCGTTCAAACAAGGAGCCTCACATGAAACTGACTCGCTTCAGGGCCGCGTTACGCCTGTCCTGTTCACTGCGCGCGGTGTTATCGTTCTCGCTGTTGGCCGCCACCGCCGTCAACGCCGCCGCCATCGATCCGGCGCTGCAGACCGCGCCGGCCGACGGCTTCGCCGGCCAGACCGGCGGCACCATCGGCGGTTCCGCCGCGATCCCGTCACAGATCTACACCGCCACCAATCGCGCCGAGTTGCTGGCTGCGCTCAGGCGCGGCGCGGCCAATCCCAAGATCGTCAAGCTGCGCGGCACCATCGACATGAGCGAAGGGGTTCCATTCGCGAACACCGGCGACCAGGCCAGCCGGGGACTGATACGCCTGCCCAGCAACACCACCTTGATCGGCGAAGGCGCGGGCGCCGGCATCGTCAACGGCCATATCGTCGTCTCCGGCGTCTCCCAGGTCATCGTGCGCAACCTGAAGATCGTCAATCCGTGCGACGTCGGTCCGGTCTGGGACCCGAACGACGGCGCCCTGGGCAACTGGAATTCGGCCTTCGACGCCATCGGCGTCACCACCTCCGATCACGTCTGGATCGATCACAACACCTTCACCGACGGCGCCATGACCGACGACAAGCTGCCGATCGAGAATGGCCAGATCAAGCAGTGCCATGACGGCGCGGTCGACATCACCAAGGCGTCGGACTTCGTGACGGTGTCGTACAACGTCTTTGGCCAGCACCGTAAAAATAACCTGATCGGCTCCAGCGACAACGACCCTGCCGACACCGGCAAGCTGCGCGTCAGCTTCAGCAACAACGTCTTCCGCGATGTGGTCAGCCGCGCGCCGCGCGTGCGCTACGGCCAGATCCACATGTTCAACAACTACTTCGTCGGCAGCAAGGCGAATCCCGTCTACCCGCACGAGTACTCGATCGGCGTGGGCCACGCTTCGCAGATCCTGTCGCATAACAACGTGTTCGACATAACGGGCGCCCCCGCCGCCGCGGTTCGTTGCGACGACGTCATAGAACCGATAGGCGGCACCATCCCCGGCGCCTTCAAGGATACCGGGTCGACGCTCAACGGCGCCGCATTGGCCGGTTGCTCGGTGCCGAACGGCGTCGCCTTCACCGCGCCCTATGCGTATGCGGCGCGTCCACTGGCGCTGGTCAAGGCCAACGCGCTGGCGCAGGCCGGCGGCGGCAAGCTGTCCACCACCATCAGCGGTAGCGGCGACGTCACGCCCGACACCACCGTGACGCTGAACTGCCCGCCGTCGGGCCTCTACTTCTGCGACGACTTCCAGAACGGCGGCACCGCCAACTGGAACCTGTTGCCGGTCGCCGGCGCCAACGGCAGCTTCAGCGTCAAGGCCGAGAGCATCGGCGCGGCCAACCTGGTGATGCAGTACACCGCCGCCTCCACCGGCGGCGTGCTGGCGCTGCTCAAGCCCGCCGCGCTAAGCGCCGTGCCATCGGCCGACTACTACGTCGAGGCGCGCATCAAGCCGATGACCAACAGCACCACCGGCAACAAGCAGCTGTATCTGGTCACCCGCTACAAGGACGCGGCCAACTGGTACGGCGCCGGCCTGAATGTGCAAAACTCCAGCACCACCACCCAGGTGGAGATCGCGCGCATGCTCAACGCCACCTTGTCGCGGCCCAAGCAGGTGCGGAAACCGATCCTGATGGACGCGCAGTTCTACACGGTGCGCTTCGAAATGATCGGCACTTCGCTGACCGTCTACCTGGACGGCGAGGCGCTGGGCACCGTCACGGATGCCTCGTTCGCGGAGCGCGGCCTGGTCGGCCTGTACACCACCAACAAGTCGTTCCAGATCGACGACGTGCGCATCGGCGATCCATCGCTCAAGCCCGCGCAGCTGACGCTCAATCCGGCGTCGCTGAACTACATCGCCGAGGTGGGCGACACGCCGCTGACCATCAACGTCAACGCCGTCAAGCCGGACGGCACGGCGGACGCCTTCGCCGCCGCCTCCAGCAAACCGGGTGTGGCCGCCGTCGCCACCAGCGGCGGCACGCTGACCATCACGCCGGTCGGCGCGGGCACCGCCACCATCACCGTCACCAGCGGCTCGGACCCTACGCTGCAGCGGACCATCGCGGCCACCATCAGTCCCCGGTTCGTGCAGCCGTCGCAGACCTACCCGCTGGGTGGCGCCACGCAACCGGCGGCGGCCGCGCCATCGGCCCACGTCGACGCCGCGCTCAAGCTGACCTTCGACAGCCCGCCGACGCTGGGCACGGGCGGCAGCATCCGCATCTTCCGCAAGGCCGACGACGCGCTGGTCGATGTCATCCGCCTGTCCGGCGAAACCGATATGCTGGGCTACGCCGGCCAGGCCGCGATCCGCAAGGTCAACACCACGCCGGTCGCCATCAGCGGCAACACGGTGACCATCAAACCCCATAGCAACAAGCTTGAATACGGCACGGAGTACTACGTCGCCATCTCCAACGGCGTGTTCACCGGCGCCTCGCTTGGCGGCATCCCGTTCGTCGGCATCGGCAAGCTGGGGGACTGGTCGTTCACCACCCGCGCGGCGGGGCCGGCGCCGGGCAGCGCCAGCGTGACCGTGGGCCAGTCCGACGACACCGACTTCGGCACCGTGCAGGCGGCGCTCAATTACGCCATGAAGGACGTGGCGGCCAACGATCCGCTGACCATCACCGTGCGCAACGGCACGTACACGGAACTGCTTTACCTGCGGGGGAAGAACAACGTCACCATCGTCGGCGAAAGCCGCGACGGCGCCGTCATCCAGTACACCAACTACGACAGCCTGAATAGCGGCACCGGCGGCAGCCAGTCGGCCGACAGTTCGGCGGCATCCGGCGGCCGCTCGGTGATGCTGGTGGAGGCGGCGGACATGCTGACCCTCGACACCCTCACGCTGCGCAACACGACGCTGCGCTCCAGCGCGATTTCGGCCCAGGCGGAGGCCATCTACTTCAACAGCGACAACGGCCGGCTGGTGGCGAAGAACGCCGCCTTCTTCAGCGAGCAGGATACGCTGAACCTGAAGGGCTACGCCTGGTTCTACCGCAGCCTGGTGGCGGGCAATGTGGACTTCATCTGGGGCGGCAGCCGCGCGGCCCTGTTCGAGGAAAGCGAAATCCGCTCCGTCGGCGACACCACCAGCGCCACCGGCGGCGGCTACATCCTGCAGGCGCGCGTGCCCAACGCCACCGACAAGGGTTTTGTCTTCCTCAACAGCCGATTGACCCACGGTCCCGGCCCCGGCCCGCTGCACGGCGACGTGCCGGACGGCGCCACCTGGCTGGCGCGCAGCCCCGGCGGCACCGCCACGTGGGACAACATCGCCTTCATCAACACGAAGATGGATACCCACGTCGCGGCGGCGGGATGGGCCGGCGCGGGCGTCAACGGCCAGCCGGCGCCGAATCCGGTGATGCCGACGGCGGCCAGCGGCTGGCGCGAATACGGCAGCACCACCCTGGGCGGCGATCCGATCAACCTGGCGGCGCGCGTCGGCGGCTTCCAGCTGAGCGCCTCCGATGTCGCCGCCGGTTTCGCCAACCGCGCGCTGGTGTTCTCGGCCTGGAACGGTGGCGCGGGTTGGGATCCGCAGCCGTAGCGGTCAACGGAGGAACGCCGCCAGCGCCTGATTGAAGGTGTCGGGCGCTTCGATGTTCGAGATATGGGACGCGGCCAGCGTGACCGTGGCCGCGCCCTTGATCTTTTGCTGCATGAAGGCGGCATCGCTCGGCGTCGTCACCGGATCGTGCGCGCCGGCGATGATCAGCGTCGCATTGGGTATCGTCTGTATCTTATCGCGCAAGTCGGCGACGGCCAGCGCCTCGCAGCAGGCCGCGTAGCCGTCCGCGCTCCCCTGCCGCATGGTCTCCACCAGCGCCGCGACTTGACCCGGTTCACGTGCGATGAAATCCGGCGTGAACCAGCGGCCTGCGGCGCCATCGGCGATGCCGCCCAATCCCTCTCCGCGCGCCATCCGTGCGCGCTGCTCCCAGCCATCCGCCGTGCCCACGCGCGCGGCGGAATTGGCGATCACCAGCTTGTCCATCCTGTCGTACGCGTACACCCCCAGCCACTGCGCAGTCAAGCCGCCCATCGACAGCCCGCAAAAGTGCGCATGGCTGATGCTCAAATAGTCCATCAGCGCCAGCACGTCGCCGCCCAGCTGCGCCAGGGTGTACGGGCCGGCGGGACTGGATGAGCGGCCGTGCCCGCGCGTGTCGTAGCGCACCACATGATAGTTCTTGCCGAATTCGCGCGCCTGCGCGTCCCACATCTCGAGGGTCGTGCCGAGGGAATTGGAGAAGATCAGCGCAGGCAGGCCCGGCGAGCCCTCGGTTTCGTAGTGGATTCCGTTCGCGACCGGCATAGGCTACCCCTGGTCGCCGCCACCGACCGGCAATACCGTGCCGGTGATGTACGACGCTTCGTCCGACGCCAGGAACAGGATGGCGTTGACCTGCTCCGCGATGCTGCCGTAGCGGTGCATCCAGCTGCTGGCGATGGTCTGGTCGACGATACCCTGATACCAGCGCTGTTCCTGTTCGCTCAAAGGCTGCGGATTGCGAGGCACCTTGCGCGGCGGCGCCTCCGTGCCGCCGGTGGCCACCGCGTTGACGCGGATGCCATCCTGCGCGTGCTCCATCGCCAGCGCGGCCGTTATCGCGTTGACGCCGCCCTTGGAGGCGGAATACGGCACGCGATAAATGCCGGTGGTGGCGATCGACGACACGTTGACGATGGCGCCCCGCTGCCGCTCCACCATATGCGGCAGCGCGGCGCGGCACGACCACATCGTCGGAAACAGCGAGCGGCGGATCTCGGCTTCGATCTGCTCGGGCGCGTATTCCTGGAACGGCTTGGCCCAGATGGTGCCGCCCACATTGTTAATCAACACATCGACCGCGCCGAACGCGGCCACCGCGGCGGCAACCATGTTTTCCGCGCCCTCCCACGTTTCCAGATCGATGTTGACCACGACCGCTTTCGCACCCTCCGCGCGCACCTCGGCCAGCACCTCCTCGATCAGTTGCGAGCGGTCGGCCAGCACCAGTTGACCGCCCTCCCGCGCCACGGCCAGCGCCACGCCGCGCCCTATGCCCTGCGCCGCGCCGGTGACGATCACCGTCCGGCCTTCGAAACGTCGCGCGCGCGTCACGCCGCCACCTCGCTGCTGGCCGAGAATTTCTCGAAGTAGAAGTTCGCCGGCGTCACGCCGCACTCGCCCAGCCATCGCTTGACCGCATCGACCATCGGCACGGGGCCGCACAGGTAAACATCGACATCGCCGCCGTTGAGCCATTCCTCGTCCACATGCTGCGTGACGTAGCCTTTGCGCGGGTGCGCGCTTTCCGGCGCCGCCACGCAGGTGCGGTAGCTGAACATCGGATTCGCGGCCGCGATGCGCTCCAGCGCCTCCAGCCCGACCAGGTCGACATCGTTGGTCACGCCGAACACCATGCGCACCGGCTGGGTGAAGCCGGACGCCGCCAGCACCGCCAGCATCGACAGGAATGGCGCGATGCCGGTGCCCCCGGCCAGCAGCAGCAAGGGCCGCGCCACCTCCCGCAGATAGAAGCTGCCGTACGGCCCGGAGAAGCTGATCGCCTGCCCCGCCGTGGCCTGGTGCGACAGGAACTCGCTCATACGGCCGTTCGGCACATTGCGGACGACGAAATCGACCTGCCGGGAGCCAGGCGGGGAACTGAAGGAATAGGAACGGGTCAGCGTGGTTCCCGGCACATCGACATTGACGTACTGGCCGGACAGGAAGTCCAGGCTGGCCGCGGCATCCAGTTCGATCGAGAAGCCGATGGTGGTGCTCGAAAGCTGCTTCACGGCGCCTAGGTTGCCCGTGTAGCGCGACACGCCCGTCTTGCAGGCCGCCGACGTGGCCGGGATGCGCACCACGCAATCCGACGTGGGCTTCATCTGGCAGGCCAGCACGTGGCCCTTGGCCGCGTCCTCCGGGTCCAGCGCGTCTTCGATGTAGCTCGATTCCGGCATGTCGTAGCGGCCCGACTCGCAGAAGCCGCGACACGTGCCGCAGGCGCCATCGCGACAATCCAGCGGAATATTAACCTTCTGCCGGTAGGCGGCGTCGGCCAGCTTTTCGTTCTCGTTGCATGAAATGAAGCGGGTCACCCCGTCCTCGAACTGCAGGGCGATGTTATAGCTCATCGTCGTCTCCTGGTGTTATAAGTGGTAGATGTCGATCACCTGGTTGATGTAATCGTTCTTGAGCACCACATACTTATTGAGTATCAGCGGGCGCTCGCCGGAAAAATCGATGACGTAGCGCGACATGCCGAAGTAGCTGAAGTCCGTCTTGTAGCGATGGCTCAGCGTGTGCCAATTGAAGCGCACCGTGTAGCGGCCACCTTCGCAGGACTCGATCTCCACGTTGGCGATATTGTGGCTGGTGCGGGTGTCGGGCATCGTCGCGCTGGAACGCTCGGTCTTGATGCGGAACACGCGGTCCTCCAGGCCCTGGCGGGTCGGGTAGTAAATCAGCGAAATCTCTCGCTGCGGGTCGCTGACCAGTTCATCGTCATCGTCCCACGCCGGCATCCAGAACTGCGCGTCCGGGTGGTAGCATTCCAGCCAGTCGTCCCACTGCTTGTCGTCCAGCAGACGGCTTTCCTTGTAGAGGAAAGCGCTGATTTTGTCGATCATGCCGCCTCTCCCTCGGCCTTGATCGCCTTTTTCATCACGTCGAGCCAATAACGGTGCTGGATCGTGTAAAGGCCCTCGTCCTCGGTCTTGACGCCGCTCATGACGGGCGCCAGGCCGATTTCCCTTGCCGCCGCATCGGCGCCCCGCACCCAGTGCGTCGAGCCCCGGCACATGTCGTTCCATTCCAGCGCGCGGCCGTTGTAGCCCTGCTGGCAGGCGCGGAATTCCTCCAGATCGTCCGGCGTCGCCATGCCGCTGACGTTGAAGAAGTCCTCGTACTGGCGGATGCGCCGGGCGCGCGCCTCGTCGGATTCGCCCTTCGGCGCGATGCAGTAGATCGTCACCTCCGTCTTGTCGACCGAGATCGGGCGCAGCAAGCGGATTTGCGAGCCGAACTGGTCCATCAAATACACATTCGGGTACAGGCACAGATTGCGCGAACGCTCGATCATCCAGTCCGCCGTGGCGCCGCCGAACTGCCCGGCGTACTCGGCGCGCTTTGGATAATTGGGCCGGTCCTGCGGATTGGCCCACTGGGTCCACAACAGCAAATGGCCATGGTCGAACGCGTAGAAGCCGCCACCCTGTTTTCCCCAGTTACCGGCGTCCATGGCGCGGATATTATCCGGGCGGACTTCGTTCAGATCCTTGCGGCGGTTGGTGGTGGCCGCATAGTTCCAGTGGACCGCCGAGACGTGATAGCCGTCGGCGCCATTCTCGGCCTGCAGCTTCCAGTTGCCCTCGAAGGTATAGGTGGACGAGCCGCGCAGCACTTCCAATCCGTCGGCCGACTGGTTGACGATCATGTCGATGATCTTGCCCGCCTCGCCCAGGAATTCGGCCAGAGGCAACACGTCGTCATTCAGGCTACCGAACAGGAAGCCCCTGTAGCTCTCGAAACGCGCGACCTTCTTCAGATCGTGCGAGCCTTCCTTGTTGAAGCAATCCGGATAGCCGGCGCCTTCCGGGTCCTTCACCTTCAGCAGTTTGCCGCTGTTGTTGAAGGTCCAGCCGTGGAACGGACAGGTGTAGGTGGCCTTGTTGCCACGCTTGTGGCGGCACAGCTGCGCGCCACGGTGGGTGCAGGCGTTGATGAAGGCATTCAGCTCGCCTTGGCGGTTCCGCGCGATGAACACCGGCTGACGGCCGATGTGCGTCGTGTAGTAATCGTTGTTGGTAGGTATCTGGCTTTCGTGGGCCAGATAGATCCAGTTGCCCTCGAAGATATGCTTCATCTCCAGTTCGAACAGCTCCGGATCGGTGAAGGCGCTGCGGTGCAGGCGGTAATCGCCTTTCTCGTGGTCTTCGACCAGGTAGCGGTCCAGGTTTTTCAGTCCGGCCTTCTTCTCGACGTGAATCGGGATCATGATCGCATCTCCCCTCAGGCGGCCACGCGCACGCGCTGCACTTCGGCCGCCGGGGCTTGCGGGCGTTCGGCATACAGACGGAAATCGAAGTCGATCTCGGAGTACGGCCGATCCAGTCCCTTGGCCGCGATGGCGGCCGGCTCGGTCACCTTGCGCACCGCCGGTACCAGGCCCTCGCGGCTGGCGAAGGCGAAATCGTCCCATAGGAACTCGTCGCCGTCGATGTTGATCTGGGTGGTCAACTTGCGCTGGCCCTCCGCGCTGATGAAGAAGTGGATATGCGCGGGACGGTGGCCGTGGCGGCCCAGTTGATCGAGCAAGCGCTGGGTGGTGCCGTCCGGCGGGCAGCTATAGCCGACCGGCAGGATGCTGCGGAACTGGTAGCGGCCCTCGCCATCGGCGATGATGGTGCGGCGCAGGTTGAAGGGCGATTGCGTTTGGTCGAAGAACGAATAGCCACCCATCAGGTTGCAGTGCCAGACTTCGACCTTGGCGCCGGGAACCGGCTTGCCCTGCTCGTCGCGCACCGTGCCTTGCATGAACAGGACTTCGGCCTTGTCGCTTTCGGTGCCGTCGTCGAGGCGCGCGTATCCTTTGCTTTCAGGCGCGCCGGCCACATACAGCGGGCCTTCGATGGTGCGCGGCGTGCCGCCAACCAGTCCGGCCTTGGCTTCCGCCTCGTCGGCGCGGATATCGAGGAAGCGTTCCAGCCCCAGGCCGGGCGCCAACAGGCCCAGTTCATTACGCACGCCCGCTTCGCGCAGGTATTCCAGGCCGCTCCAGAATTCGCTGGACTGGATGTCCAGGTCCTCGATGGTTTTGCACAGCGCGCTCACCAGGCCGAACACCACCTGCTGCACGCGTGGATTGACCGGGCCGGTGGCGGTGTCGATGATCCAGCTCTTTACCAGTGTGTCGATTTCGTTATGGGTCATGCTAGTCTCCTTGTTGTGATGATCGTTTAGGTCAGGCGTCGGTGTCGCGGATCGAGGATGGATGGCGGCACATGGGCATTACTTCGATTTGCATATACGGGAACAGCGGCAGCGAGGTCAGTAGCGCGTGCAACTCGTCGACGCTGTCGACGTCGAACATGCTGACGTTGGCGTACTGCCCGGCGATGCGCCAAAGATGGCGCCACTTGCCGCTGCGCTGAAGGCTCTGCGCCAGTTCGCGTTCGGTCTTTTTAAGTTCGTCCGCCTGCGCCGCCGGCATGGCCGGTGGCAGTTGGACATCCATACGGACGTGAAACAACATAAAGGTCTCCTCTAAAATTTACGGCGCAGATAATCGAGCTTCTCGGTGTCGATCTCGACGCCCAACCCGGGCCCGGTCGGCACCTGCAACATGAAATCCTTGTACACCAGCGGGGTGCGCAACAACTCTTCCGTCAACAGCAGCGGTCCAAACAACTCAGTGCCGGCCGACAGATCGCCAAAGGTCGAAAACAGATGCGCCGATGCCGCGGTGCCGATGGCTCCCTCCAGCATCGTCCCGCCATACAGCGCGATCCCCGAAAGCTGCGCCACCGCCGCCACCTGCGCCGCCGGAACCAGCCCGCCCGACTGCGCGATCTTGACCGCGAAAACATCGGCTGCCCCCGCGTTGGCCAGCGCCAGCGCATCGTGCGGACCTTGAAGCGCCTCGTCGGCCATCAGCGCCACCGCATACCGCTGCGCCAGCCGCGCCATGGCCGCGACGTTCTCCGACCTCACAGGCTGCTCGATCAGATCCACGCCGCCCGCCTCCAGCGCCGCCATCCCCTCCACCGCTTCCAGCTCGCTCCAGGCCATGTTGACGTCGACCCGCACGCTGACCGTGTCGCCCAGCGCCTTCTTGATCGCCAATACGTGGGCCACGTCTTCCCTG
>Ga0105244_10002179_pt1 | contig 15014 bp, 3 predicted proteins | sample KBSM44metaG_FD_80423 | JGI IMG/M metagenome (GOLD analysis project Ga0105244, IMG submission 80423) | Miscanthus rhizosphere microbial communities from Kellogg Biological Station, Michigan, USA - KBS M4-4 metaG | ecosystem: Host-associated > Plants > Roots > Rhizosphere > Soil | place: Michigan... | reverse complement strand
TGAACAACACTGTTTATGATAACGACATCATATTCTTGTCCGTCAAATCTGTCGATTTCATGAGCTTTTAAGCATTCAAGTTTAATATTGGTTATGTTGGCGTCCTTAATCTTTTTGCGATTCTTTTCGATAATGGTGTTTGACAAATCCGTACCAAAGTACTCACCAACGTCAGAATACAATTTATACATGGTGATACCGGATGCACAACCAATTTCAAGAACTCGCGTTCTTATATCCAGGTATGGTTTAAGTTTTGAATATACATTTTCCGCATATTCTTCCATTTCGATTAAGGAAAATTCTTCACCTCTATAACTGTCAATCCACCCTCCAGTACCGATCTCACTGGAGTAATGATTGCCGACGTACTCCCATAATTTCTCATCCATCAGCTTGTTATCTTCTACCTGCTCAATGGCACCCACATTGTCAGAGTCTAGGCATAAATACGTATGAAATCCGTTACATTCCCATTGTAGCCGATTAAGGAGGTCAATTTGCCGTTTCGTAGAGATTACGACTCCAATTCCTGCGTCATCAACAACACTTTTTAACCGTTCGAACGGAAAGTCCGGATCCAGAGGCACAAATGCACCACCTGCTTTTAGAACACTTAAAATCGATACTACGATATTCGTAGATCTTTCCATAAGTATGCCTACGACAGATCCAGAGTCGACATTCTGTACTTTATTTAAATATTCAGTCAAGACATTCACACGCTGACTAACCTCTTTGTAGGTGAGGCTTTCATTTTCATAAACCACTGCAATATTGTTTGGCGTCTTTTTTGTTTGATCCTCGAACATCTCAAATACGGTTGTATCCAAATCATACTGCTTTCGAGTTTGATTAAAGTCGTATATTACATTGTGCTCTTCCTTTTCGTCCAAGAGTTTAATATCTTTTAAACGTATGGAGTCATTTTCTACGACGCTTTCTAGCATTGTAACAAAATGCTTTATTACAAGGGCTACATCATCGGTACTGTAGCAAGCCTCATTAAATAGGATTCTGATCACGGTCTTGCTTCCAGGAATGATAAATAGGTTAAAATCATAATTTGTCTGTTCGATAACAGTTACTGAAGTAAGTTCAAAACCACAAGACTCGGAAATAACCCTCTTCATATCCTTGTCAATTGGATAGTTTTCAAAAACGATAATATTGTCTATCAAGTCGCTTTTTGCCTTTGACTTTAGCTGCGTCTCGACGAGAGAAACATAATCAAACTTTTCCGATATTGCAGCCCGTTCGCTCACCGTTTGAAGAACTTTACTGAATTCTGTTGTTTCCTCGCACTTCATTCGAATAGGAATCGTGTTTATAAAGATACCTACCATCTCTTCAATTCCCTCGATCCCCGCTTTGCGGCCAGACACAACAGCACCAAACACAACATCATCTGTCTTGTTGTATTTTTGCAACAACACTCCCCAAAGTGTTTGAATGACATTATTGATTGTTGTGCCCTGTTTTTTCGAAAGAATTTCAACTCTCTTCATCAATAGCTCATCTACTTCATAGAGGTATTCTTTAGAGATATGAAGACCTAGATCGTTTTTCTTTGTTCTGGGAATTTCCGCCCTGTTCTCATATCCATCTAAGTATGTACTCCAGTAAGCAGCAGCTTCCTTGGAATCCTGCTTCTCAAGCCAATCGATATACTTAAGGAATGGAGTCGCTGGATTGGCATACGAAATGGCGAATTTATTTTTTACGGCATAATAGTTTTTAAAAAACTCACTGAATATTATGCCGACTGACCAACCATCCATAATAATATGATGAAAATTCCAGACGACAGTATACTCTTCATGTCCTAAAAAGAAGATTGTAACCCTGAAAGGAAGTTCTTGTGTTAAATTGAAGCCCTCCCGTCGGATCTTCTCTATGTAGGTTTGCATGTATTCCGAGCGTTTATCATCATCCAAACTACTAAGATCTTCATACACGATTCCTGTTTCTCTTTTTTTAAAGACTATTTGATGTGATGTTGTAATATTTTCTTGCACGAATACAGTTCTTAATATGTCATGTCGATCAATTAATGCATTCAAGCTCTTTTCAAAATCAAACAAATCAATGCTCCCCGACAGCGACATAATGACACTTTCCATATAAACGGAAGATTGCCCCTCATAAAGGGAGTGGAATAACATTCCTTCCTGCATTGGGGAAAGAAGATACATATACTTAATTTCATAGGGAGCATATTTATTTATTAAAAGATCGCTTTCTTCAAGTGAAAGTTTCGAACTTCCATAGTCCGAGGGAGTCAAGTGGACATCCGGCTTGTTGGCACAATACCAAATAATGTCCTTTAGATTCTTCAGAAAACTATTTGCCACTTGAACAATCGTTGATTCATAAAACTCATGTTTATTGTATTCGAACATAACTCTAAGCTCTTTGTTGATAACTACAGCATTGATATCAACGGCAAATAAGCTAGCATTATTCTCGCCAAAAGAAGCACCTGAAAGATCCCATAAAACCTTATATGCACCATCATCACTAGTTTCATCTAATTGACCTAGATAATTAAAGCTGATTTCTGGATTCCGAATAAACATCACATCATTTTTTCCACTCTCAATGTTCAAGTATTGTATCAGACTGTAGCCAATGCCCTTATTTGGAACATGTCTTAAATTCTCCTTGACACTTCTTATGCTGTGGGATAGATCATCAGAGTCTGCAAGTTCAATTAACACTGGATATTGCACGGTAAACCACCCGATAGTTCGGTTTAGATCTATACCTGGAAACAAATCTTGTCTTCCGTGACCCTCCATGTTGACAAGGATACGGTTATTTCCTGTCCATTCTTTCAAAGATAGCCCTAATGCAGTTAGAAGAATATCATTTATTTCCGTGTTGAAAGCACGATTAGTTTTTTTCAGTAATAATTCCGTCTCATCAACGGATAATCTTACCTCGATCTTCTCAGTATCCATGACAATGCGGTCACTAACAATGTGATCCTTCGGAAGAGGTTCAACTTTCGTACTCTCAATTGCCATCCAATACTCTAATTCATTCAAGTTCGACCAACCAGAAGCGTACTCGCTTAATTTTTCGGACCATTCTTTGAAAGAAACAGACTTATCCGGGAACGTTACCAGGTTTCCGTTTACCGCTGACTCATATCCATTAGAGAAATCCTCTAGTAATATTCTCCAAGACACCCCATCGATGACCAGATGATGAATTATAATCGACAAATAGTCTCCTTCACTAGTATTGAAATGAGTGAACCGGACGATAGGGCCATTCGTCAAATCAATGCAGTTGTGTTGGTGGGCACATTCTTGTGCTATATAGTTACTGAAATCAGCTACATGTGATAAATCGATAATTTGATAATTGTATAGCTCTCCATCTAAGCCTCTGTTCATTTGTTTCACCGTGGTCTCCGAAATCTGATAAACCATTCTCAATGAGTCATGGTGAATTAACAAACTATCAAAAACTTGTCTTAACACCGCTACGTCAAATCCTTCTCTTTTGTATAAAATAACGGATTGATTCCAGTGATGTTGTGAGGAGAACTTCTGGTCATAAAACCATCTTTGGATGGGAGTGAGTGGAACGTCCCCTTCAACAATCCCATTATTGATTCTATTTGTAACTGTCTTGACGTATCTACTGACGTTTTTAATAACAGGGTTTGTTAGTAAATCTTTAAGCTCAAGCGTATATCCAAGTTTTTTTATTCTTGATAACACTTGAATCGCCCTAATAGAGTCTCCCCCCAATTCAAAGAAATTATCCAAGATCCCTACTCTTTCCGAACCTAAAACATCCTGCCATGAGCTTACTAAAACTTCTTCGATCTCTGTAGTGGGTGGTTCATATTCACTTTTTATCCTCATGCTATCATCGATGGATGGCAAACATTTAGTATCAACCTTCCCATTTGCTGTTAACGGTAAATTAGGAATCTTCACAAAATAGGAAGGGATCATATACTCCGGCAAATATTTCTGCAAATGCTCTCGTATTGCACGTAGTTCCGGTGGATCACCATTAATCCTCATAACAAGAAAAGCTGCCAAGTAGGACTCACCGTACTCATTCTCTCTTTTTAATACAACAGAATTCTTTATCAATTCATATTTTTGTAAACAATCTTCGATCTCTCCCAGCTCAATTCGATGTCCCCTGATCTTTACTTGTTGATCTATTCTCCCTAAATACTCCATGTCACCGCTCGGTAATAGGCGCACGAGGTCACCTGAACGATATAACCTTTCGCCTGGCTTATAAGGATTCTCTACAAATCTCTCCTTAGATAGATCCGGTTTATTCAAATAACCTCTTCCAACTCCGTCACCGCCTACGTAAAGCTCTCCAATGATACCCTCCGGAAGAATTTTAAAATGCTTATCCATCACATATGCGGTCATTGTTGGGATAGGTTTGCCTATATTACATATCCCTATTCCGATCTCTTTTTCACTTATTTCTTTAAAGGTCACATGCACAGTCGTTTCGGTGATTCCATACATATTAATTAGCTTTGTACCCGGATATTTATTTTTCCATTCTTTCAAGAGGCCAAGTTTTAGCATCTCGCCCCCAAAAATCACATAGCGCAGATTCAGCTTTTCCTCTTGATTTTCCATATCCTCATATAATAAAGGATAAAAAGCCGTGGGCGTTTGATTTAATACGGTTACTTGCTTCTCCCTTAAAAGGTTGATGAATGCTTGGGGATCTTGGGCTGTTAATTTCGGGATAACGATCAATTTTGCCCCATATAACAACGCACCGAATATTTCCCATACTGAGAAGTCAAAGCAATATGAATGGAACAATGTCCATACATCCTTTTCGGTGAAAGCAAATTGCATTTTGTCGTTTATAATTAATCGAACTACATTCCCATGTTCAACCATGACTCCTTTAGGATCTCCAGACGTACCTGATGTGTAGATAATGTACGCCAAGTCTTTGGCAGAATTAATTGAATCTACACAATTTATTATGCTTTTATCTGAAGCTGGCACTTCATTTGCGCGAATCTCTATTATTTTTCCATCAAAAGATGGAATTTTAGTAGCAAAACTTTCAACTAAGAGGAATTTTGATTGGCTGTCGTTGAGCATATACTCAATTTTTTTGTCAGGGTAACTAGGATCGATTGGCAAATAGGCCCCACCTGATTTAAGAATGCCCAGTATACCAATAATCATATCTAAGGAACGGTCAACCAACATTGCAACAATTTCGTTCGATTTGATACCATGATTCCTTAATGTCCTTGCGAGTAAATTAGATCGTTCGTTCAACTCTCTATAGGTTAATTCTTCGTCTCCAAATTCAAGAGCTATACGATCTGGTGTTTTCTCTACCTGCTCCTCAAAAATTTGATTTATAGTTTTGTTATGGGGGTACGCAGCTTCCGTACCATTTAATTCGAATAGTAAACGGTTCTTTTCATCGTTCGTAAGGATATCTAAGCTTGATACGTAGCTATCTTTATCTTTTAAAAATTGCTCAAGAGTAATTCGAAAGTAGTGGGCAAGACGATTAACCTCGTTCGATCTAACAATTGAATGGTCATAACTGAATTTAATCGAAATATTGGAATCAGTTTCAATCGCTACTGTCATATTATAATTCGTACTCTCAACGGAGCTGTAGTCAGAAATCCTAAGAATGGAGCTGCTATCGACACTTGTATGTAGAGGGTAATTTTCAATTACCACAATGGAGTTAAATAATGTCTGGTTCTCTGAAATCGAACAAGACTTGTTTATTATCGGCAATGGGGTGCTTTCGAAATCTTTCCGAGTAACCAATGCAGAATCGATGCTCTTTATGAATTCCAATACTGTCATGCTGTTGTGAGATTTTACTCGCAACGGAATTGTATTAATGAACAATCCTACAATCTCATCGATCCCTACAATGTCTGCATTTCTCCCCGAGACCGTCGTCCCGAATGAAATATCATCACAGTTATTTAAACGTTGCAGAATCATACCCCAAGTACCGTACAATATCGAGGCCAAAGAAAGTTCGTGACGAGATGCAAATCGCTTCAATTCGTTGGAGAGTTCAGAGGTCAGTTCAAACTTATAGCTCTTAATTTCTCTTCCCAAACGTTCCCCACTAAAATAATCGTCGCTTGATTCAATTTGATCCATATAATTCTTCCAAAATTCCATATGTTTGTTCTTATCTAAAGCATTGACATATGTAATATATTCTTTAAACTTGTTTTTCACCAAGCGAACTGGCTCTTCATTTCGGTAAAAAGAGTTATATGCGAGAAAAAGTTCTTTAAAAATAATCGCAGTACTCCACCCGTCTAAAATGATATGATGGTTGCTCAAAATCATTTCATACTTTTCATCCCTAAGTTTGCATAAAATGATGCGATGATTCTCCTTGTCGATTTCTATCCCTTTATCCCTGTCATCACGCTTTATTTTATCCAATTCTCGTAGAAGTAGCGTTTCGGGCAATGAAGATAGATCCCGATATTCTACTTTAGTGCCGATATGCCTCATAATAACTTGTACAGGCTCATTTAATTTTTCCCATTTGAAAATGGTCCTCAGGATTTGGTTTGAGTCTACAACAAAATCCCAAGATTTTTGAAAAAGATTCAATTTTATGTCACCTGTCAAGCTAACACTGATCTGTTCTTGGTACTCTTGACTTTCTTTTTCTTTTATATAATGATACAGCAACCCTTTTTGAGTACTTGTTAAGGAAATAACATCTTCAATATTGTCCTTGCTGAAAATTTTGTTGTATGACAACTTTGTACACTCTCCTATTTCTAGTGTGTATAACAAAAGGGAAAACACTGGTCAAAAATTTTAGATGATAAAATTTACAATTTTGTCTTATTAATCAAGGTCTAAAATAACTATTTTAATAAAGTTTACCATATTTAACTTCGTAAATAAAGAAGTATTCGCAAATATTGTAACTCAACTTTCGCTGTGTAAACATAGGCTTGAGTCATTGTAGTAACAAGGTTTTAATGAGTTCAGCTACCAAGCTAATTAAAGTCTGCCTATCAAATAAACTGAAAGTGATGAAATATCACAGCATGCTTGATTTCACAGGCGACTTGGCTTTAGCTATGTCCGGTTGTTTCAGCTCATGTTCATCCTTCTGCTCCACCAGAAGAACGGTTTAGTTTGCTCAAATGTAGCAAAGGTGACTCTTTTGCCGGCAAAAATGCCATGTACTTTAGACTTGACAATTGCTTTACAATTTGGTCAACGAAGTCGCTACAAAAGCCGGGAAGAAGCGCTTTCCCCCTCGTTCAGTTTCAACTCCAGAAAGCCGATTTGCCCAGTTATATCAAGACTTGTTTGCCTATTTCACGCTGGTGTGGTAGACGTGATATCCTCACAATCCCCCCTCACAGATCGTAAGTACCCAATCAAGGGATATGGCTTCTCATATCACCATTTACAGACTTGCACCTCTCATCCATAGATGCTCACATAGATTTTTGGTTCTGGTAACGGATGACTTCCAGAAAGAGATTCAATTTGTCGTAGGTAAATCTTCTTTTCTGACTTCTGCGCTTGAGCCACTTAAATGAGGTTTTAGTAATCTGAATTTGTATACGGCCGTAGCCCTACTTTTGTCAGTTAACCCATAATACCGAGTGTCTTGTCAGCATTGCCGGTATCGTTTGGGGTTTTCCATCTCCATTCCGTTTCCGGTTCTTATCGGCGAAACGTCCCAATTCCACAATTTTTGCCTTCTCTTCTGCGATTTCTAGACCGAATTGAGACAACCGCTTGATTTGAGCCGCATAAAATCGCTCCGCATCATCCTTGTATTGGAAGCATCCTATGTAATCATCTGCGTATCTGATTTATGCTTATCTCGCGCGGCACGTTTTCTTGACTGCTACTTCAAACCATAGATCCATGGCATAATGTAGATATAGAATTTCGTTGAACTTTCCTTTGATATGAATTGACTTGACTCAATATTATCCTGTATATTTTTGTAAACAGATACTAAGGAAATTTTAGTTAGAGCGGGTGATGAATATTAGTAATAACAAACAAAAAGCAAATAGAAATGAAGAACTTGTTGCTATCAGAAAGGTATATGAAGAGCACGGTGTTGAGAACTACTATCTCAAAAATGGAGGAATTTACAGGAATCCTCACGAGAAAATCATTCAAAAGCTAGTTAGTGTGGCATTGATAAAGGGTTATATAGGAGAAAAAATACTGGATTTATGCTGTGGATCTGGGGAAGTTACGCTAGCGTTAGGGGATCGTGACATAACAGGAGTTGATCCTTATACAGACAAGGCATACTTCAAGCGAACAGGCAAAGAACTATTACCTCTATCGTTCGAAGATATTTGCAGCGGCCAGTTATCGGAAAGCTATGATACCGTTGTATGTAGCTTTGCATTGCATCTCTGCCCCAAATCTCTTTTACCTTTCCTTTTATGGCAAATTGGCCAGATCTCAGATAAGCTGATTGTGATAACCCCTAACAAAAAGCCAGATTGTGACAACATATCGAACTGGATCTTGGTTGAAGAAATCATCGAAAGCAGAGTAAGAATGAGAGTGTACCTTCGATAATGATCAATTCGGCAGTTTAGAGCATAAGGATCTTCTATACGTTCTAAACTGCCAAAGGAAACGTCCCTACAATTCAATCAAACAAACTATCCAACTCGCCTTGCGTCAGGGTTACCGTTTCAAAATCAGAAGGAGTAAACTCCTTACCGTGTTTATGCTGGCAATGCTTTAAGATTGACCGAATATGACAGTAAAATGCGGAGATAAACGTTTGCATGGTCTCTTGTAAAAATTCCATCGTGTTGTATGACATCGTTATCGTAAGCTTCTTGTTGATTACATAGCAATTAATATCGATAAGACAAGTGAATAGATTATGCTTGTTTGAGTCATGATTTACTTGATCACTGACAAATTGAATAGTTTTATCTTTAATACTTCCCGTAAAATCCCCTAAGTAGTTAAAGCGAATATCTCTTCGATCGGTATCTCTAAATAAGTTGGTACGATACTTTAGTAGTCCGAATCCAAGTCCGTTTCTTGGAATTCTTCTTATTTCCTCTTTGACTTGTTTGATTACATCAGATAAATGATTATCTTTAAGTCTGATGCGGAAAGGATATAAGCTAGTAAACCACCCTACCGTCCTCGTAATATCTAAATCCTCATCTATTTCTTCCCTTCCGTGATGTTCCAATTCAATAATTATATCCTCATGACTTGATATTTCCTTCATCGTTTTCAACAGTGCGGTTATCAATAGATCTTTTGGCTCGGTATTATATGAAGTATTAGCTTTTGTCAAAAGAAATTCTGTCTCATGTTCATTTAATTGGGCAAATACCCCAGATGTCTGTTCCATAATTGGTACGTTCACCTGATAATCGACCGGAAAAGAAACCGGATCTTTCAAAACCGCCTCCCAATAATCCCGTTCCTTATAGCGGTCTTGCCAATAAATACGATCCAATGTCTCTGCCCACTTCTGATATGAATGCGTTTTAGCCGGTAATTTAAATGTTTGTTTACTTGTCTTTTGTTGCAGCATTGTTGAAAAATCGTCTAAAATAATTCTCCACGAAACACCATCTATTACCAAGTGATGGGCAGTCATATACAGTCGTTTTTTTTGATTACCGAGCTTAAACAGACACACTTTGAATAAGAGATCATTGTCGGTTTGCATGTTTGATGCCAACTTCTCTGAAATAACTTTCATTTGCTCCTGCTGAGCACAACGCGATGACCCTTCCAAATCATGTTCGTAAATATAGTAATCCGATGTCAGATGTCGATCGTTATAAAACAGTTCATTCGTTTCGTATTTATAATTCAACCTCAATGAGTCATGGTGCATGATGATTTCTTTCATGATAATTTCCACTGTCGCCTTAGAAATATTTTCATTTAGCTCGAGCCAAACGCTTTGATTATAATGATCAGGATTAGTGAAATTCTGCGAGATGAACCATGTAGTGATAGGGGGAGGCTTAATATTTCCCTGACAGCTTTCTTGATCGATGATAACTGCCTCGTTTCTTTTCATGTGTAAAGCCATTTCCTCGATCACGGGATATGTGAGGACATCCTTCACCTTCAGCTTATAGCCATGTTCATTCAATAAAGATGCTATCTGTATCGCTTTGATTGAATCCCCTCCGAGGTGATAAAAGTTTTGTTTTATGCTCACCATATTGACGGATAAAATCTTGGCGATAGCATCCACTAATTGCTCTTCTTCTTGATTTCTATAATCTACAACTCCGCTAACAACATGCACATCCATCTCTGGTTCGGGCAGCAATGTTTTATCAACCTTACCATTGCTTGTTAGGGGAATTTCCGAAAGTTCAATGAAGTGATCCGGAATCATATATTGAGGCAATGATGCCAAGAGGTGCTCTCTTAATTCCCATGTTGTAGTCTGCTTGATTTTTACGATGTACGCGCATAAAAAGTTCTCATTAATTCGATTTTTTCGTACCACTACGATCGAATCTTGAACAGCTTGGTGACTGATTAGTTGTTTCTCTATTTCTCCGAGCTCAATTCGGTACCCCCTTAACTTCACTTGATAATCGATCCGCCCTATATATTCGATCTTATAGTTCCTCAAGAACTGGGCTAAATCCCCCGTCCGATACATCTTTTTTCCATTAATGTATGGATGATCGATAAACTTCTCGCTTGTAAGCTGAGGTTTGTCCCAATAGCCTCGTGCAAGGCCGTCTCCAGAAATATATAATTCCCCCATAGTGTTCGGAGCCACGGGTTTAAGATTTTTATCGAGGATATAAATTTGCATATTATCTGCTGGAATTCCGATTGGTACAGATAGCCTTGTATCCTCATTGATATCAAATTTATGTATCATACAACCCACAACGGTTTCGGTAGGCCCATATTCGTTAAATATTTCCACGTGATCGCCAAATGTCTCTAAGATAGACTTGGCAAGATCAACCTTCAAATCCTCTCCGCCGACGATAAATCTCCTTATCGAAAATTCTTTTTGTTTTCTTAAATTTTTGAGTAGCGATAGATGAGAAGGTGTGAGTTTGATGACGGTCGCCTTGTTCTCCTTAATGATGCGTAAGAGTACGTGCTCCTCCCCCTGATCGTCATATACGACAATGCTTCCACCACTTACTAAGGGAGTAAATATCGAAGTGACGGTAAGATCAAATGCAAGAGAAGAGTATAATGGAAAAACTTCATCCACAAGCTTCACATACATTTTCTTGGCCCAGCAAATATAATTAACAAGCCCCTGATGTTCAATCATTGTTCCTTTTGGTTTCCCTGTGGATCCGGATGTGTAAATCATATAAACCAGATCACTTGGTTGATTCGGTACATCCACATTGGACGCATCTTCCTTATCCAAATCCAAATAATCCAAGCGGATAATATCGCCTCTAAAATCAAGTCTATTTTGTAGTTCAACATTCGTAAGCAACATATTCATTTTGGAATCTTCCAGCATATAGTGAATCCGCTCAGCCGGATATTCGGGATCGATAGGCACATATGCTCCTCCGGCTTTCAATATTCCTAAAATAGCAACGACAGAGTCGATCGTATGGTTAGTCAATAATCCAACGATATCCTCCCTTTTGATCCCTCTACAGATTAGAAATCTAGCAAGCCGATTGGCCTTCTCGTTTAATTCACGATAAGTCATCTCCTGCTGAAGATAACGGATGGCCAACTTGTCAGGTGTCTTTTTGGCCTGTTCCTCGAATAGGTGATAAATCGTTTTTTCCTTTGCATAATCAGCATCAGTGTGATTGAACTGACCTAATAATTGATTCTCAACATCGGTAAGCACACTTAAATCCGCAATTTTTCGGTAATAACCCCCTATTATTTGATTAATCAGTTTAACAAGACGTGTGAGTGTCTCTTCCACTTCTTCATCCGAATAATCATGGATTCTATAGTCAAAGTCCAATTGTAAGTTAGGGGAATTATCCCAATCCCTAATAATCATCTGCATGGAATAAAGCTGATTCCCATTATAAAACTCGACCGTTTCTGTTTGTAAGCCATTAAGTTGAGTTGCGAATTTTGAGTTATAATAATTCACACACATTGTGAAAAGTTGATTATAGCCCTTTTTGCCGAGTTCCAGATCCTGAGTCAAGAGGTCGTAAGGATATTTCTGATGAAAATAACTTTCGATTATTGTTTCATCGACTTTTACAAGTGTTTCCGAAAACGTAAGAGTATCATCGATAACAAAGCGTAAAGGCATTGTGCTGGTGAACATGCCGATAGTGTTCTTTTCTTTTTTTCCAGACCTATTCGCTACTGGAGTTCCTATCACAATGTCATCCTGCTGAGTTGTTTTATGTATATAGATAAGATAGACGGTTACGAAAAATGAATTGAGTGAGCAATTAAAGTTTGCAGCCAGTTTTTTGATTTCCGCAGACAATTTGGAATCCAATTCATATGTTTTTCTTCTACCATCCTGTAATTCCGTTTTTTTATTCATAGACAACTCAGGTAAAACTGCAAACTTCTTATTCCAGAACGCTTTGTTTTTCAAAAACCTGCTCGAGGATAAGTACTTCTGTTCATTTTCTATATATTCAATATAAGAAAAAGCAGGATCATTTATATGTTTATCCCCATTCAAAAGTTCTGTATAAATTTCGGATATCCGTTCATTTATAATACTTAATGACCATCCGTCTGAGATAATGTGATGAAACTTGGCTAATAGTCCATAATCGCTATCGGAAATCTTATACATAGCGAAATAATAGTTAACTTGTCCATTTTTAAGAACGAATGGCTTCCTTGCTTCATTCTCAACCCATTTTTCAAAAGTCGAATTAGGATTCGCATAAACGGAAAAGTCTATGAAGTCTAATTTTTCAATTTTGTATTCACCTACAAATTGCTGAACAATACCGTTTTGTTCTTTGAATCTTAATCGAAGTCCATCATTTCTCTTGATGAGAATATTTATCGCTTTTTCAAGTATATTGATATCAATTTGCCCTTTAATGTGCATATAACCGCCAATATTACTTATGGCAGTATCAGGATGTATTTTTTCGATATACCATATCCTTTTTTGGGGGTGAGTTAAAGGATAATATGAAGAATCTGTGAAATTTTCAACTGACATATTTATCTCCTTGTATAATCGTATTTATAAGATCTTTTCACTCTTTTTTAAATTGTTCCAGACCGTTGAAAGAGAACGGATTGAATTTCCAACTGGGACCCTAGCTTGAGCAGGTCATCACTCTTGTTTCTGCAGACCTTCTTTTCTAAGTAGCACTTCTTAGTCATACGCTCATTTGAAAAATTCATATCGATAGTCGTTAGATGGGCCATGTCTCATCGCCAATTGACGATGAAATTTCTCTAACCGGAAAAAATATTTGCGATATTACTTGGTGCATGCCTACTGATTCGCAAGCGAACATAGTGGGTTTAGCTTAGTGTAGCCTTGTTTCCTGCCTAGATGGGGAGGTTCGTATTTCTTTTTCAATTTCACAAATTTCACTAGTTGACATTGCACCCCTGGACTTGAATATGCTAAAAATAACAATTTCAAAAGCGAACGAGAGAGTGACTCGCTTCTATTACAATATTATCATTGCAAAGGAATGTAAACACTTTTTTGGGCATATTTGTATCCAACTAAAACATACCATAACTTATGCAGTTCACTAGTTTAACTGGTAATTGTGAGAATCTATGCTTGAATAAAACGGCTACCAAGACCATAGAGGGATAAAGTATCCAAGAATTCAGAAATAAGGGTTGCAAGGCGTTTCTCTGCCGTGTCAATATCGACATATTTCGTTCGGATCCCTTATGGCATCAAAGGTGGATCTAACAGCGAGTATGAGTCGAGTAGACCGGGAAATTTCGCCCTTAGTCTCTCACATAACCCTAACGTGAACGTCTCCCTTCATTAGGCTCATGTTATCCAATCCGTGGGTAATAGTCCTATCTGCCAATAATAAAAGAGATTTGGGTTACACTGTGCAATTCGTTTCAGAAATCTCATCGCCCTCAGTGTGCTTCCTTTCATCGACTTATATTTGGACTTCGCCATCTGGATATGACCATATTTATATAAATTAGATTTTACCGTAAAATAATTAGCAAATTTCAATAAAGTAATTAAATCAACCATGTATAACAGGATTTATTAATCGGACTAGTTCCCCCTTAGAAGCAGATTCATTGCTCATGCGAATGTCTCCAACACGATCTCTCAGAACCTGTCCAGATTCTTTGTTGACCCCGGTGAAAACCCATTGAAAAATTCTCCTCGCTTGTTTTATATATCCGACTACGAAACGTATAACCTAGGAAAGTAAAACTCTGTATTGACATAGAGGGTTTAGCCTTAATCTAAGGGTTACTACTGACTTCGCCATTCGGGACTTCAACCCTAAAGATAGTGCCCCACACCATAGTGAAGCAAAATAGAAGGTGAATTTAAGCGCTTTGTCGACAGGTGTATCAAAGACAAGACTTATACCAAACAGAATTTTAGTTTCCATCGTACGGCCTCCTTACTATTGATCTATGAATACCTCTTGAATTGAACAATTCAAAACGATTATGTAAACATTGATAATTCAATCTTTATAGTACATTAATTCCTTTTTATGAAAGAAAGTTGAGATGTCACTTTTTGAGAAAACCTTTCTTCCTATTTCTAATACTGATCATCTCATCCCTCTTTCTTGGAGCATTTGCCGATGCAAGTTATATTCTCGAAAAGTATGGTGAAGCCGTTCGTTTTACGGAGTATAGATTCTCCTCCCGATCTAAGCAAGTCGTTATGTCTTGAAGGCTACATTGAAGGCGATAAAAAAAGAAGTTAATTATTCTCGTAAATTAGGATCCATCAAGTGTCGAGACACTATCGCTCCCTAAAGGAACCTCCAAGAGATCAGATTCCAAATAAGAGTTGAAGTTATTTTTAAAAAGATCAATTGA
>Ga0105244_10002178_pt1 | contig 15017 bp, 11 predicted proteins | sample KBSM44metaG_FD_80423 | JGI IMG/M metagenome (GOLD analysis project Ga0105244, IMG submission 80423) | Miscanthus rhizosphere microbial communities from Kellogg Biological Station, Michigan, USA - KBS M4-4 metaG | ecosystem: Host-associated > Plants > Roots > Rhizosphere > Soil | place... | reverse complement strand
GGTCATGCCGAAGGCCGAAGCGGCTTCCATTTCGCCTTTGGGCACGGCGAGCAAGCCGCCACGAATCACCTCCCCCACATACGCGCCCACCGACAGCACCAGCGCAAACACGATGTACCAGTACCCGTCGCGCAGATAGGGCCAGAGGAAACTGCCGCGAATCATCGGGAACTGGGCAAACAGGCTGCCCAGGCCGTAGTAGAAAATGTAGATCTGGATCAACAGCGGCGTGCCGCGCAATACGCTGGTATATGCCAGGGCGCCGCGGGCCAGCCATTTGCGCCGCGACAGGCGCGCCAACGCCACCAGCACCGCCAGGGCAAAACCCAGCACCGCCGAAATCACCAGCAGCGACAAGGTGGTCTGCAAGCCTTTGGCGATCAACCCCGCGTAGTAACTTATCCACTCAGGCATGGGCCCCTCACTCGACAACCGGCATCCAGCGACGAATACGTCGCTCCAGGCGCCCGGACAGGTAGTTGGAAGCCAGCGTCACCAGGTAATACAAGGCGGCGGCCGTGAGGTAGAACAGCAGGTATTGGCGGGTGGAACCCGCCGCCTGCTTGGCGGTGTAGAGCAACTCGTTGGTGCCGACCACGCTGATCAGGGCACTGTCCTTGATCAGGTTGATCCACAGGTTAGACATGCCCGCCAAGGCGTAAGGCGCCATGATCGGCAACGTCACCCGACGGAACAGGCCAAAGCCGCTCAAGCCAAAGGCCCGCGCCGCTTCGATCTGGCCATGGGGAATGGCCAGGATCGCCGCGCGGAAAATCTCCGAGGCATACGCGCCCTGCACCAACCCCAACACCAGGATCGCCACCAGCGGCCCGCTGATATTCAACTGCTCGAAGCCCAGGCTGACAATCAACGCATTCAGGCCCATGGCGCCGGCGTAATACAGCAGCAGGATCAGCAGCAGTTCCGGCACCGCCCGAAACACCGTGGTGTAGCCGCGCATCAGCATTGCAATCGGGCGTGGGGCGCTGAGTTTGGCGCACGCCACCACCAGCCCGATCAGCACCCCCACGGCAAAGGCGCCGGCGGAGATTTGCAGGGTCATCCATAACCCCTTGAGCAGCGCGTTACCCCACCCTTGTTCGCCAAAGCTTAAGAGGTCGAACATTATTCGCTCTTCTGGGCGATTTGCTGGTAAGGGCTGTCACAGGTCTTGCTGACAAAGGCCGGGGTATCGGTGCGTTTGCACGGGCTGACCGACAGGCCGAAGTAGTGCTGGGACAGGTCGTCATAGTCCTTGCTCACCAGCAGCTCGCCGATGGCCTTGTCCAGGCGCGCCTTGAGCGCGGTGTCTTCCTTGCGCAAGCCGGCACCGACGCCACGGCCGATGATCGGGTCGTAGGGCACGCTGGCGATGTGGGCCAGGCCGCTGGCTTCCGGGGTCTTGACCATCATGGCGATGGCGGTGTCATCGGCCATCATGTAGTCGATGCGCCCGGCGATCAGGTCGGCGTTGGCCGACTCCTGGGTGTCGTAGTACTTCAGGTCGGCGATGTTCTCGTAGTACTTCTTCAGGTAGTTGGCGCTGACCGTGGAGATCTGCACGCCGATCAACTTGCCCTTCAGGCCTTCAGGCGTGATGTCCACGGTGGCGCCCTTGGGCCCTGCCACGCCCAGCAGCGAGTCGTAATAGGCGCGGCTGAAGGCGATCTGTTTTTCGCGCTCGTCGGTCACCGACATCGATGAGAAAATCACGTCGATCTTTTTGGCCAGCAGTGACGGGATAATACCGTCCCAGGCCACTTCCTTGATCTGGCACTCGGCTTTCATGCCCTCGCACAGCTTGTGGATCAGGTCTACTTCAAACCCCGACCACTGGCCATTGCCGCCTTTTACCGTGAACGGCGGGTAAGGTTCGGCCGCCACCGCGAACACAATGGGTTTTTCCGCAGCCCAGGTAAAACCTGCGGCCAACATCAACACTGCACTGCCCAACCACGTTGCCATGCGTTTGCATTTCATGAGTTGCCCCGTCTTTTTATGGAGTTAGCGAGTTTGATGCGCGTTGACGAACTGCCGGCAACGCTCACTGCGTGGGTCGATAAACACCGAGTCCGGCGAGCCGGTTTCCTCGATCATGCCTTGGTGCAGAAAAGCCACTTTGGACGACACATCCCGGGCGAAGGCCATTTCATGGGTGACCAGGATCATGGTGCGGCCTTCTTCGGCCAGGGAGCGGATAACGCGCAACACTTCGCCCACCAGTTCCGGGTCGAGGGCTGAAGTGGGTTCGTCGAACAGCATGACTTTGGGGCGCATCGCCAGCGCACGGGCAATCGCCACCCGCTGCTGCTGCCCGCCGGAGAGAAACGCCGGGTATTCATTGCGCTTGGCGGCCAGCCCCACGCGGTCGAGCAAGGCTTCGGCGCGCTCGATGGCTTCGGCACGGCTTTCGCGCAGCACCTGGGTGGGCGCCTCGATCAGGTTTTCGAGCACAGTGCGATGGGGCCACAGGTTGAAGTTCTGGAACACCATGCCCAGGGTCGAGCGGATGCGCACCAGTTGCTTGGCATCCGCCACCAGCGGTGCGCCGGGGCGGCCGTAGTTGAGCTTGATGCTCTCACCGTCTACGTGAATGCTGCCCTGGTCGGGCACTTCGAGCATGTTGATGCAGCGCAGCAAGGTGCTTTTGCCCGAGCCACTGGCGCCGATCAGGGAAATCACATCGCCTTCGTTTGCGGTCAGGGAAATGCCCTTGAGCACTTCGATATTGCCGAAGCGCTTATGCAGATCGACCACCTCGATCATCTTTTTGACCTCGGCCGGTTGCACCACTTCAATCTTTGCGACGGGCGCCGGCGCGATCCGTGGCTCGCCCGCCAGTCGGCCGACAAAGCCAGCAATGCGCTGGCACGCCTCGGCCAGGCGCTCATCGCCCAGGGTGAACGACAGCCGCACAAAGCCTTGGGCAGGTTCACCAAAGGCCGCCGCATCGAGCACCGAGACCCCGGCCTCGCGGAACAATCGCCAGGCAAAATCCAGCGAACTCAAGCCCGTGCCGCGCACATCCACCAGCACAAACATGCCGGCCTGGGGCGCCTGCACCTTGATCCCCGGGCAAGCACTCAGGCCGGCTACCACCAGGTCACGTCGGCGGCGATAGATCTCGCGCATGCCGACGGTCACTTCATCATGGGCCAGCACGGCGGCCGCAGCGGCTTCCATCACAAACCCGGGCAGGCCATAGAGCATGCTCAGCACCAGGGTTTCGGCATGGGCGACCATCGGCGGCGCGGCGATGATCCAGCCGATACGCCAGCCGGTCATCGCGTGGGACTTGGACAGGCTGCCGATCACGATGCAGCGCTCTTCCATGCCAGCCAGCGCGGCGAGGCTGTGGTATTGGCCGTCGAACACCAGGCTTTCGTAGACCTCATCCACCACCACCCACAGGTCATGGGCGATGGCCAGGTCGGCAATCACTTGCAGTTCCTGGGGGTTGAGCACCACGCCGGTGGGGTTGTTCGGGTTGGAAAAGAAGATCGCCCGGGTGCGCGGGGTGATTGCAGCGGCGAGTGCCAGCGGGTCCAGGCGAAACCCCGACTCCGGCGAGCACGGCACGCGCACCAGGGTTGCGCCACTGGCCTTGAGCGTGGCTTCGTAGGTGACGTACATCGGGTCGAGTACCAGCACTTCATCCCCGGCCTGCAACAGGCACAGCGAGCTGATGAACAATGCGTTCTGGGCGCCGGGCACGATGATCACATTATCGGCCGCCAATGAGCGGCCCAGCGTCTGGCTGTAGCGTCGAGCCACGGCATCGCGCAAGGACGTACGGCCGGGGATTTCGGTGTAGTGGGTGTCGCCGTCGCGCAGTGCGCTGACGGCCGCGTCGGTGATGAACGAAGGCGTGGCAAAATCGGGATCGCCGACGCTGAGGATGATGATGTCTTCGCCCTGGCTGGCGGCGTGGAACGCGGCGTGGTGAATGTCCCAGGCGGCAACGCCCTGCCCTGCAATTCGCTCAACGAAGGGGGAAAACCGCATGCCAGAGCCTCTCGTTCAAGAAGAAAAAGCGCGAACCCGTTTGCAGGCAAACGGGTGGATGCGGTCAACATAGTTCAAACTGAACAGTCGTTCAATGGCTAAATTTGAGCGGGTGTCGTTTATCGAGCAAAGAGGTCGTGAATGAAAATTTTCAGGTAGGTGAGATTCAAATGTGGGAGCGGGCTTGCTCGCGAATGCGGAGTGTCAGTCACTGAATATGTTGACTGACCCAACGCATTCGCGAGCAAGCCCGCTCCCACAATAGACCCGGTTTTACGGTGAGATCAGCGGGCTTTCAGGCCGATGGTGCCGGCGGACTGGTCGTACAGCACCGCGTTATCGAAATACGTCAGCAAGCCGGCATTGATCCCGTGGAAGTTGTGTTCGCCCTGGGCGGTGATGTAGCGCACATAGCGCCCGCCGCCGTTATCCACTTTGAAGTGCTGGCCCATCTGGCTGCCGTCCCCCAGGGTCAGGCTGAAATGCGCCGGGGTACCCACCGGCCAGTTGGCTTGCAGCGCATCGGCATAGATATGAAAACCCGCCGCGCCGGTGTCCAGGATGCTGTTGCCGCACACCTGCTGGTGGGTGTCCAGACGCTGTAGGCAACCTTGCACGCCGTGGTCTTTCCAGTAGGCGCTGGCATCCCCGGGTTTCACCGCAAAGCGTTGCAGGCTGAGGGTGCGAAAGCCCTGGGTCTCCGCCGCCGTGGGGTTGAGGATCAACTGCCCGGTGCTCTGCCCGGGCCGAGGCAGTACCACCAACCAGCGGCCGCCCATGGCCACCAGCGGGTTGGTCGCGGGGTTGCGCAACATGCCAACGCCCATGATCGCCTTGAAGCCCTCGCCCCGCTCGGGGTTGCCGCCCATGAGAAAGTCCTTGGCGGACACTTTGGAGGCCGGGCATTTAGGCCGTGCATCGCTGCAACTGATGCTGTCGACCAGTTGCAGCGGCACGTGTGCCGTGGCAGTGCCCAGGCTGACCGTGGCCAGTGCCAGCTTGCCGTTCAGGCGCACGCCGCTGCCATACTGAATCGCCGCCGGCACGTTCTGCGCCACGGCATCCTGGGGTTTGAGCACGCCGGGCAGCACGCGCAACCCCACCGATCCGGTGTCGAATTGGGTTTCCACCGGCGTGCCGCCAATCTTCAAGGTGACGCTGTAGCGCAAATCACCATTGGCCATGGTGGCGCTGTGAATCGGGATCACTTCTCGGGTAGCCGCTTGGGCCACACCCACAGACAGGAACAGGCAAGCCAACACAGTCAAGCGCATGGAGGTAGGTCCGAATCAGGTCAAAGGGGGGGGCTTACAACTGGGTCATCAGGTCACAGCGATAATCTTGCAGCTCACCGGCCGAACCCAAATTCAGTTCGGTGAGCGCCAGGTGCGTGCTCAACAGCACAAAGCTGCCGTCGGCGCGGGGCGTCATCAGCAGGCTGTAGTGGCTCATCGAGCTGCCCTGGGCCTCGACGTAATCGTGCAACAGCGCCATCGGGTCGAGCACCTCGGCATCGGTTGCCGACAACGTGCGGGCGCTGTAGGTATGCCCCATCAGCGGCCTCGGCAACACCTGCCACTGTTCATCCAGTGCTTTGCCTTGCTGGCTCAAGGCGACAAACACCTCGGGGCGCAGGCAAGCGATGTGCACGTGCAACTGGTTCTGCGAGCGGCCAAAACGCGAGTTGATCGCCACGGAGACGAAGGCGTCCGGGATTGGCTTTTTCAGGCCGTCGGATAACGCCGCACGGTGCTTCCAGGCCTGAGAAAAATAATGCGGCAACAGCTGGCGACCCAGGGCGGGGTCTTCAATGCCGGTGACTTTGTCCACGGGAATCAGCAAGTCATGCAACGGGCCGTTGCGGTCCTTGAGCAGCGCATAACCCCGGTCCAGGTCCACCGCCAGGCACGGGTCGGGCTTGTGCTGCTGTTGCTGGTCGGGAACGCATTGCTGGCTGACGATGTGCCACAGGGCATTGGGGTCACCGCGCCATTTCAGGGCGCCTGCCACTAACAGCCCACAGAGCAAACCACCAGCGATCGTGAATAGGGTGCCGCGTTTCATGCAAAAACCTCAACGTACGGGATGTCATTTTTTGTTGTCGCTGACATCCCTGTCGTAAGGGTTAACGCTTGGCGGGGGCCATAAATTCCGGCCCGATCGGATCTTTTATCGTGCTGGCCAGAATACGGTCGATATGTGTCAGGTCATCGGCGGTCAGGTGCCAGCCAAACGCCTCTTCATAGCCCTTGAGTTGCTCCGGTCGGCGTGCGCCCCAGAGCGCGATGGTCGGCCCTTGATCCAGCACCCAGCGCAACGCCAGCGCCAGTATCGACTTGCCGTGACACTCGCGGGCGTACACCTCCAGCGCGCCGACGGCGGCCAGGTATTGTTCGAAACGCGGCGCCTTGAATTTGGGGTCGATCCTGCGCACATCGTCGCCACCAAAGCTGGTGGCCGAATGCATGCTGCCGGTCAGCAGCCCCCTGCACAGCGAGCCGTAGGCCAATACCACCAGCCCGTGGTTCTTGGCATACGGCAGGATGTCGCTGTCGATGGCGCGCTCGAACAGGTTGTAGGGCGGTTGCACGGTGGCCAGCGCGGTGTAGCGGCTGAAGTCATCCATCTGCGCCGGTGAATAGTTGCTCACCCCCACGGCGAGGATCTTGCCCTCGCGGCGTAGGCGCTCCAGTTCATCGGCGGTTTCTTCCTGGGCCACCAGGGGGTCAGGCCAGTGGATCTGATACAGGTCGATGTAGTCGGTTTCCAGGCGTACCAGGGAGTCTTCGACTTCCTTGCGGATGCGCTGGGCCGTGGCGTTGCGGCGCGTGGTGCCGTCATCCCACTGCAGGCCGGCTTTGGTCGCGATGACTGCCGTGTGGCGCACGCCGCGCAAGGCCTTGCCGATCAGCTCTTCGGACAAGCCGAAGCCATACACCGGCGCCGTGTCGATCAAGTTGATGCCGCTGGCCAGGGCGTGGCGAAGGGTCTTGATCGACAGCTCATTGTCCGAGCCGCCCCACAGTCGGCCACCCATGGCCCAGGTACCGAGGGCGATCCTTGACACGGCCTTGTCGATACCGGGGATCTTGAGGGTTTCGATACTCATAAAAAATCACGCTGCCCATAGCAATACTTTGAAAAGCAATTACTCTATGTCATCCCGGGTTGAATAGGGCTCAACGCCGCATACAACCGAATTCTCCTAAAAAAGTCTTGAAATGGCCGCTTTTAACCGCTCCGAACTCGCCGATCTCAATGTGTTCATGGCCATCATCCGGCGCCGCAGTTTTCGTCACGCCGCGCACGAACTGGGCGTGACCACCTCGGCGTTGAGCCACACCATGCGCAACCTCGAAACCCGCCTGGGCGTGAAATTGCTCTACCGCAGCAGCCGCGCCGTCGAGCCCACCGACGCCGGTAACCTGCTCGCGGAAAAACTCAGCCAGGGTTTCGCCACGATCCAGGACGGCCTCGATACCTTGGAGCTGTACCGCGAAGCGCCGATCGGCCGCCTGCGCCTGAATGTGCCTCGGGATGCTGCCGTGCTGTTGCTGGCGCCGATCCTCGGCGAATTCACGCAAGCCTACCCGCAACTGCGCCTGGACCTGATCGTTCAGGACCAGATGATCGACATTATCGCCGAGGGCTACGATGCCGGTATCCGTTACGGCGCCACCGTGCCCCAGGACATGGTGGCCGTGCCGTTGACCGGCGAGTTGCGCTGGATCATGGTCGCCTCCCCCGCATACCTTGCCCGTCATGGGGCACCCCGCGAACCCAAAGACCTGCTGCAGCACGCCTGCATCCGCATGTACCTGGGCGACAAGACCACCTACAAATGGGAGCTGGGTAACGGCTCGCGCCAGCAACGCATCGATGTGCCGGGGCATTTCAGCGCAGCAGACACCGAGACCATCGTCAACGCTGCACTGCAGGGCGTGGGGATTGCCTACTGTTTGTCCAACCGTGTCGAACAGGAACTCAAGGACGGCCGCCTGGTGGAGGTGATGCCAGACTGGGCCTGCCTGGGTGATCCGTTGTGCATGTACTACCCCAGCCGCCGCCAATCGCAGCCAGGGTTGCGGCAGTTGATGGACATGATCCGGATGAAAACCATTGGTTCGCAATTGATCAACGTGCAGTGAGCCGGGGCCGACAGAAACGGCAACGAAACAGACGCCGACAATAGGAATCATCTGAAAGCTTTGTGACACACAGGTTGACTCGCCAGGCCGCCAGCGCCTCGACGACCTACCTGTCAATCACATGAAGAGCCACTTCACGATGATCAATTCCCGCAGTGTGAATACCCTCCACAAAATGCCCGCCGAAACGCTCCAGGTGCAGCCTGCACGGCAGCGACGCGCGGTGGATGCACCTCATCAGTCAGCCTCAACGCTTCTTCCCATTCCCGCCGGTTCGGTCTTTGGACAATGGTGGAGCCAACTGGGACAGGCCTTCGAGTCTCCGGATGTGCAGCAGTGGATACAGGACAAGGGCATCAACCCCGACTCGATAAAAATCAATCCCGCCTCCGGACAAATTGCTTTCACGCTCAAAGCCGAGCGCGGGCAACCCGTCCATACCCTGGGCCTCGATGACCCAGGCTGGGCAGCCGTCAGCGGTCCGATCCTGAATGCGGGCCGAGTCATTGCACCCGGCGGTCCCTCCCCCGCGTTTTCCCCACCGCTGTCAGCGAGGAGCAACACCGCCCCCTTCAAGGTGATGACGCATTTTTACAAGACGTCGCCATTCTTTTCAGCTCAACACAACAGCCGCAGTGAACAACAGCTGGAGGCACACCAGGCGCAATTGGCCGATATCCGCAACCGATACCAGGCTGCCTATGATTTACGGCACTTGGCTGGGTTCGTCAGAGAGGGCACCCGGGATCAGCTGCAAATAGCCCATGAACTGGAGACCCGTGTCGTGTACGTAGACAACGCCGGCACCTACAGGCCGGCTAACGCGGGCGACCACAACAGCGTGAGCCTCAAGCAGTTCATCGAGGACCATGGCTGGAAAATCCCCACCACCCTTGATCAACTGGATAACCTGGTCGACGCTTTGCTGGCCCCTGCCCCCAAGCCCGCCGAGAACGGCAACTACGGCGGTGCGCGGGCCTGGCCCACGCCCCTGGATGCTGTGAGCGAGCAACAGTTGCGCAGCGATCTCCAGCAGGGCAGGCTCGGCGGGATTGACCTGGCCCCGTTCAACAACGTGCTGGACTATTTGCTCAATGGTAGCCCCGTACTGCCTGAGCACATCGCCAATCCCCGCGGCCTGATCGATCGCCTGATCGCGTCGCCCAGAGGGCAGGCACTGGGCCAGGCGATCCAGGCCCAATTCGAGGCCCGCGCGGTCAAAGGCAGTATCAACGACTGGCTGTTGGCGGCCCTGAGCCTGGACCTCTCGGCGTCGACTGAGGCGGCTCCGGAGGCTACACAACTGCGGATCGCGGGCTACACGTTGTTGTCTGCCAGTAACGCGGGCAAGACCGCTGCAGCGGTTATGCAGGAGTTGACAGCCGCGCTGGCAAAAGCAGGCAAAGGCTTGTCACCTGAACAAGCCGCGATCCAAGCCACCTTGATGCTTGCCAGCCGAGCACCGGAATTTCTGGTCAAGGACCTACCGCAAGACCTGGTGTTGGGCACCCACAGTTGGGTGAGTTTTGCCACCGCGGTTGCCCGTATCGAAGCGAGCGCCCCTGGGGCGACGGCGGCGATGACCTACGCCCAAGTCATGACCCGGGCGAGCATCGCGCCCGTATCCGACGATGAAGCGCGCATCGAGTTTGAAGCCCAGAGCGCAGCGCTCAAGGACTGGGCCGTTGCCAACGGCCTGCCCTACCCCGTCACCCACGCTGCAATGACACGTGTACGCGAAGCGTTTGCAGCGCAGGTCAGCCAGCTCGAGAAAGCCTCGCACGCCTCCACGGCGAAGCTGCCGACAGCCAGGGACATGGCACTGGAGCAATTGAAAAAAGCCTTGCCCGACGTGACCCCAAAGCACTTCGACGAAAAATGCATCCGTGTAGAACCCTCCAACCGCTATTTCCCCGGCCCTTACTCGATCCTGGACTTGTACATCGATGGCCGGGGCCTCCTGAACGCACCGAGCTCCGCGGATAACTGGGGTGAATCGGGCAGAGACGCGCTACGCGCTATCACACTCGGGCTCGTCGATCTGCCGGGTGATGGCAGGCCGGGCACCTGGGTTTCTTCATCGAGTGGGTTTGACATCCAAGCGCTCTTGCCAACACTCAAACAGCTGCCGCGCCTGCCCACCGCGTTCGATGAAGCTTTCTCGGCCTATTCCGAGGCGGTCAAGACGGCCACCGCCGCGCACATCAAAAACATGGTGGCGAAACTGCCCTTGGCAGACCGTCAGCATTTCGAATTCGGAGAAATCACCCTTGCCAGGGAAACCCATTTCGAATGGGGCGGCGTCCTTGCCAGTGAACGCGACAAAGAAACTGAAGGCCGCCTGCTGATCAAGATCAAACGCGATGGCCAGGTCCACACCTACCAGCTGGACCGCCTGAAAGGCACTATCACCCAACGCCCTGACCTGGGCGACTTCAAAACCGGCGAGCCTTATTACAAAGAGTCGCGCCCCTTCAATGCATACAAGATCGTCACCCCCGAAGGCCAGTACCCCACCGGGCTGGCGGACGAATCCAAGGGCGCAAGCGGTGTCCCCGACAGCTTCGGCAGCGCGAGAACGGCCTACCTTGCGGACGCGGTTCTCCAGGATATGGACTTGCCCGGCTTGAAAAAGGCGGCGCGGGGCCAGACGACCTTCGATACTGAAGTGCCCACCCATGAAAAGGCCGCACAGTTCGGCCTGAACCTCATTCCGTTCAGGTCCGCGATCGTCAATTTCCAGAACGGCAATGTTGCTCAGGGCCTGGGGGATCTGTCGTGGGATGTATTCGGTTTTCTCGTCGGTTTTGGTACAGCGATCAAAGGGGCGAAAGCGGCGGCAACCGGGCTTGGCGCACTGGCCAAGGCCGGCCATGCCCTCAAGATCGTCGGGCGTGCGGCGGTGGGCGCACTGAACCCGGCGGGTGGGCTGGATGACCTGGCGCGTGGAGTGGTCAACGGCACCGCGCGCGTGTTCAAGGCTGGGTACCGGGGGCTGCGGTATCTGAGGACACAGCGCAGCGTCGACCTGCTGGCGTTGGCCAAAAGGCCGGATATCGCCGAAGGCAGCTACAAGGCAATCAATGCCACGGCTGAAAGCAAAGCCTTGGCCACATTCGATGAGGCTACAGGCCAGTGGTATGCCGTTGACCCACATACACGGCAAGCCTACGGCAAACCGCTGGATAACTTCGTCGCAGAGGCGACGGCTACCGATGCCTCTGACAGCTTGCGAGCGATCGGCAGCGCGGATGAGACCCTGACTGCCAGCCAACACCATGGCCTGGCGGCCAGTGGTACCTTCAAGGAGGGGCTAGAAACGGTCGAAAGCACGGCCGTGATGTTCCAGGGCAACTGGCATCGGTATGACGCGCTCAAGAAACAGCCTTTCGGCCCGCCCCTGAAAGACTTCACGCCAAGCCGGGTAGCCGCCGGCGGCGAAGTCCGGCCGCTGGACGCAACACTGCGCGGTTATGAAGCCCAGTACATTGCCACGGGCGAACTATCGGCCACCGGTTTGCAAGGCAACGTCTATAAGGGCCGCAGCGGGAAGGAATACGTGAAGGTCGATGGGGTGCTGTATGAGTCCCGGCTCAAGGACGGCCAGCGCATCATCCGGCACCCCAAGGGCACGGGGGCCGATATCCCCATCAGGGATCTGGGTACCTCGGGCTGGGAACCCTCGGCCAGGTCTGCACGGTTACTGGGAGGCGCCAGCGAGTTAACGTCGCCATGGAGGTTGGGGGACAGCACCTACGTGGTGCCAATGGATGACATTAAGGTCGTGGAAAACTCAATCACGCCGTACACGCTCAACTACAAGGGCGTCGACCAGAACGTTGTCTTCGACAGTGCGGCAGGCGCCTGGAAAGAAGCCAGCCTTGCGCCGGGGGCGGATGCGCTCAACCCTGCGTACTTCTGGCGCAGCGCCAAGGGCAAATGGCAGCGAGGCCCCTTCAGCGAGTTCATAAAGGCCAGGAAAGCCCAGACACATCACTATAAGTTTGTTGACGTCACGCCTTCGGCCGCCATAAGCCTGCTAAAGGCGGTGAAACCAGTCCCCAAGAACCTTCACTACTTCTGGGCCGGCCAGGAAATCCCTCCCAAGCTGATGGATAACCTGGTCAACAACGCAAACAAAGCCCCTGGCTATACCTCCATCCTGCACGTGGACGCGGACAGCCCAGCCATTTTCCAGCAGATAAAACAGAAACTGGAAAGCAGGGTTCCAGGTATCCAGGTGAAAAACCTTCACGAGGATGACGTATTCAAGCAGTTGAAAACCGGCGGCATGTACGACTATTTCCGAGCAGGGCAAGGCAAGAACCTGGCCGCCGCCTCCGACGTTGCGCGGTATCCCATCGCCAATAAATACGGGGGGTTCTATCTCGATACGGATGATGTCATCCAGACAAAGGTCGGGGCGGATGCAGTGAATGCGGGCGCCAATGATGTACTGCTCAACCAGCCGGTGGGCCAGAACCTGACAGGCTACAAACTGTTCTATAACACCAGTAATTTCGGCACGCACGCAGGCAATCCAGTCATTACCGACCTGATCACCGAGATGAAACAGCGCTTCGTTGCCAACAAGCCGTACTTCCAGGCGAACCGGCCGACAATAACCAGAGCCCCAAATGGCCAAGTCCTATATACTCCTGAATTCCAGGCCTATGAACGCAAGGTCTTTGAAACGGTTGGACCGACCCTGTTCAACGACAACCTAAAACTGAAACGACCTGATATGTATGACCTTGGTTTCGATGGCAAAACCAGGGAATACCACGCAGTCAACGGCGGCCTGGTGCCCCATGGACCCAAAGTCAATGTCGAGCACGATATACGTCAATCCTATATCCGAAGCGGTATTGTCCCGCCTGACACCCTGGGCATGCAGCTGGACAAACTGAAGAAACACTACTTCCCGCTTCAGTACAAACTCAACGTCAGGATTGGCGCCGAACACTCCTGGATCGATTCCTGATCCAGGCTGCCGTCCTTAAGCGGCACCTCTGCGTCATCCATCAACGACCCAGGGTCTTCATTGCCGGGGTCGTTGAGTTCTTCTTCCGGCGCGTCTTCCCGTTCTTCTGACATGACCTTCTCCCTAACCCCCTTGGGTATCGATATCGGCATCGGTTTCAGGCTTGGGCTCGCGCTCGGGCTTGAAGTCTGGACTGTAGTCGTTTTCCCGCGCCTTGGGGTCTTTGGCCTTGGGGTCTGCGTTCAGCGCCGGGTCTTTGGGGGCGTCTGCGCCCGTCGCGGGTTGTTTGTGCGTGCTCATGGTTTACCTCTGCATCGTTATTGCTTGCGTAAAGTTAAGGTCACGTTCCCAGCGACGAAGTTCCATTTGTCTAGGAACCGGGGTTGTCTACCTGGATGTAGAACGCGTAAGCCCCCAGCAATAGCCAGAACACCATGAACAGCCACGGCGCACGCATGGAAAACAGCAGCGACTTGCGGTAGCCCTTGTGGGAGGACTCGGTCTCGCAGAACAGCGGCGAATCATCGTAGGCCAGCCCCATCACTGGCTCGCTACGCAACAGTTCACTTTGCTTGTAGTGCCAGTGGTCGATGATTTCGTACGCCGCGCGGATCCCCGGCCAGGCGTTCAATGAGCTGAGAATGCCGAGCATCACCAGGAACACCGGCACCACCAGGGTGAACAACTTGCCCCACTCCGGGTTGAGGTTGCCCATGCCGGACACGAACGCGATGACCAGGAACGATTGCGCCGTGAGGTAGGCGTCGGTGCGGTTGGCCAGGATGGTGGTTTCGTACTGGATCTCGCGGCGGTAGAAATCCAGGCGATCCTTGGGCGAGCCGAAGATCTTGGCGTTGTGTTCGCTGTGATCGGTCAGCGCCGCCTCCGGCGTATGGGGCGAAATGATTCTGGGCACGGCCATGCTCCACACAGGTTCGAATTCCCTTAGAAGAAACGGGCCCGGGCGAAGTTCAAGTTTGTTCGTGCACCAATCGAGAGCACGGAGTGCACTGTAGTGAGCGAGCTTGCTCGCGCCGGGCTGCGCAGCGCCCCCCCATAAAACGGGAGCGCTGCGCACTCCAGCGCGGGACAAGCCCGCTCACTACAAAGAGGTCGGGTGTTTTGAGGGTTTCGGCACAAGCATTGCTTTATCCATTCATCTGCCCGGAAACAGGAGCATTCGTTACCCCCCGACCCAGAGCCCACCCCATAAGAAAGTAAGGACCAGGCCCAGTGGCACCCTCAGCCACGGGCTCATAAAAAATGCGGTTTTTAAAGCGGCAGTGCCACCCGGCAACACTGGGCACTGACAAGGTACTGGAATGGCTCGATCTTTCTTCGACGAAATGAATGACGCGCAAGGCGTATGCCGCGCGCATTATCAGGATTTCTCCCGCTGGCTGGCCAACACGCCGCCGGAACTGCTGGCCCAGAGGCGCCGCGAAGCCGATTTGCTGTTCCATCGGGCCGGGATCACCTTCACCTTGTATGGCGACGAGCAAGACACCGAGCGCCTGATCCCCTTCGACATCATCCCCCGCAGCATCCCCGCCAGTGAATGGGCCGTGATCGAACGTGGCTGCATCCAGCGCGTCAACGCACTGAACATGTTCCTCGCCGACATCTACCACGATCAGCGCATCATCAAGGCCGGGATCATTCCCGCTGACCAGGTGCTGGGCAACGAGGGTTACCAGAAAGCCATGGTGGGCCTGGACCTGCACCGCGACATCTACTCGCATATCTCGGGCGTTGACCTGGTGCGCGACGGCGACGGTACCTACTACGTGCTCGAAGACAACCTGCGCACCCCCAGCGGCGTGAGCTACATGCTCGAAGACCGCAAGATGATGATGCGCCTGTTCCCCGAAGTGTTCGCC
>Ga0105244_10002171_pt1 | contig 15043 bp, 15 predicted proteins | sample KBSM44metaG_FD_80423 | JGI IMG/M metagenome (GOLD analysis project Ga0105244, IMG submission 80423) | Miscanthus rhizosphere microbial communities from Kellogg Biological Station, Michigan, USA - KBS M4-4 metaG | ecosystem: Host-associated > Plants > Roots > Rhizosphere > Soil | place... | reverse complement strand
GGTTTCAACGGCGGGAGCTGGCTTTGCTTTGCTGTTGGATGCTTTTACGCGCATGGCGGCCACTAACCTGTAGAAAATTAACTTGGCCAGGCATCGTACAGGAAATACTTGACAATTGCTTGGTAAATATCCCCTTGGAATTATAAGTGGGCTGGAAAATCAGCTGGTTTTAACTTTGCAATAAGCGCCTAACTGACTGTTTTAACTCGTAACGCTGGGGGTGAAATGGCCGTTGTGCCGTGGAGCAATCGAGCTGTTTGATCTGACGAGCGGGGCGCTGCCAGTAGAACGCCATGCCAGCCGCGATTTTTCAGGCGCGCGCGCGTGCTGCACGCAACTCGGGTAGAATGCCGCCCACGCAATGAGGGTATTGGAAATGGCTTTAGTCGGGCGCTACAACAGCTTGCAAGTGGTTAAACACACTAACTTTGGTTTGTACTTGGATGGTGCGCAAGATGGCGAAATCCTCTTGCCTAATCGTTACATCCCCAAAGATATTCCCAGTGAAGATGAAGACTGGCTTAACGTTTTCATCTATCTGGACAGCGATTACAAACTTATCGCCACCACCGAAAAACCGAAAGTTCAAGTCGGCGAATTTGCCAGTTTGAAAGTCGTCGAAGTCAACAGTATTGGTGTGTTCCTTGATTGGGGCTTGCCCAAGGACCTGTTGCTGCCGTATTCGGAAGAAAAGCGCCAGTTGAGCGCCGGTGAATATTGCGTGGTGCACGTCTACCTCGATAAGCACACCAAGCGCATCACGGCGACTGCACGCCTGGACCGTTACCTGGACAAGACGCCGGCCAACTACCAGGTGGGCCAGGAGGTCGATCTGCTGGTGGCCGAAGCCACCGACATGGGTTTCAAGGCGATTATCAACAACAAGCACTGGGGCTTGATTCACAAGAACGAAGTGTTCAAGTTCCTGCGCCCGGGCAAGGAAGAGAAGGGCTTTATCAAGGAGATCCGCGCCGATGGCAATATCAGCCTGAGCCTGCAGCCGGTTGGCCAGGAAGCGGCCTCCAGCCTGAACTCGAAGATCCTCGCCAAGTTGCGTGAAAACAACGGCAGCCTGCCGGTCAGCGACAAGAGCGACCCGGCGGTGATCAGCAACTTGTTTGGCGTGAGCAAGGGCAACTTCAAGAAAGCCATTGGTGCACTCTACAAGCAGGGCCAGATTGTGATTCACGCGGATCGCATTGAACTAAGCTGAGTTCGCTTGGCTCTCTGGTAGGAGCGAGCGTGCTCGCGAAAAAGGTACATCCGACGCAGCGATGCGCTTGGAATACATTCGCGAGCACGCTCGCTCCTACAGAGGTTGTATCAATGTCCAAGACGTCTGTCTTCGCCTACCTCGGCACCTTGTTCGCCTTTCTGGTGCTCGACGGCCTCTGGCTCGGCGTCCTCATGGGCCCGACCTACAAATCCCTGCTGGGCCCACTGATGCTTGATCAGCCTCGCCTGTTGCCCGCCGTGCTGTTCTATCTCCTGTACGCCATCGGTTGCGTGGTCTTGGTGGTCCTTCCCAGCGCAAGCTGGCAACGCGCGGCGCGCCTGGGTGCTTTGCTCGGCCTGGTGGCCTATGGCACCTATGACCTGAGCAATTGGGCCACGCTGCAAGGCTGGTCGGCCGGCTTGGCGGTGATGGACATGGCGTGGGGCACTCTTCTGACCGCGGCGTGCTGCACGGTCGGGCACTTGTGTGCACATCGAGTGCACCGGTGATTGTGTACAGGATTTATGTGCACCGTTGCTGAGCGTCTTACCAGCCTCTAGCCAAGCATAAATACCTTTGCAACCCGCGCTGCAGGGGGATTGTGTGCTATTGGCACGCATTCTGCTGACTCTATCGTATACAAACCATGCCGCCTCCCGTATGCATCCCGTTACGGCAGCGCAGGCCGGTATTTCGAGGAGCCCAGCGATGACCGAACAATTGCCCAAAGGCTACAGCCCCCGCCTGTATAACCAGGACCTGGGCCCGCAGCCGCAGAAGTGGACCTGGTACAACATCTTCGCGTTCTGGATGAGCGACGTGCACAGCGTCGGCGGCTATGTATTCGCCGCCAGCCTGTTCGCCCTCGGGTTAGCCAGTTGGCAGGTGTTAATCGCCTTGCTCGCGGGTATTTGCATCGTGCAATTGATTGCCAACCTGGTGGCCAAGCCCAGTCAGCAAGCAGCGGTGCCTTATCCGGTCATCTGCCGGCTGGCGTTTGGCGTGTTTGGTGCGAATATTCCTGCGGTGATTCGCGGCCTGATCGCCGTGGCGTGGTATGGCATTCAGACTTATCTGGCGTCCAGTGCCCTGATCATTGTGGTGCTGCGCTTTTTCCCGCAGATGGCCGTGTATGCAGAGCCGCACTTCGCAGGCCTGTCCTACCTTGGCTGGTTGGGTTTTCTGAGCCTGTGGGTGCTGCAGGCGGCCGTGTTCTGGGCCGGCATGGAATCCATCCGCCGTTTTATCGACTGGGCCGGGCCGGTGGTCTACGCGGTGATGTTCGTCCTGGCGGGTTGGATTGTGTGGAAGGCGGGTTGGGCGAATATCAGCTTTACCCTGTCGGAGAAATCCCTGTCGGGCTGGCAGGCGTTTGGCCAGGTCATTGTGGCGACGGCGCTGGTGGTCTCGTATTTCTCCGGGCCGACCCTGAATTTCGGCGACTTCAGCCGCTACTGCCGCAGTATGCGTGATGTGCGGCGCGGTAATTTCTGGGGGTTGCCGGTGAATTTCCTGGCGTTCTCCCTGGTCACCGTGGTGATCGTCTCGGGCACCTTGCCGGTGTTTGGCGAAATGCTGCATGACCCGATCGCCACCGTGTCGCGAATCGACAACAGCATGGCCGTGTTGCTGGGGGCCTTTGCCTTTGTGACGGCGACCATTGGCATCAACATCGTTGCCAACTTCGTGTCCCCGGCCTTTGACTTTGCCAACGTCGCGCCAAGCAAGATCAGCTGGCGTGCCGGCGGGATGATCGCGGCGGTGGCGTCGATCTTCATTACGCCGTGGAACTTGTTCAATAACCCGCTGATGATCCACTACACCCTCGACATCCTCGCGGCATTCATCGGGCCGCTGTTCGGGATTCTGCTGGTGGACTTCTACCTGATCAAAAAGCAGAAGATCGATGTGGATGCGCTATTCGATGACAGCCCCAGCGGGCGCTATTACTTCGACGGCGGTGTGAATTGGACAGCGGTCAAGGCCCTGTTGCCCGCGACGCTGGTGGGTGTCGCGATCACTTTTACCCCAGCCTTGCAGGGCATGGCCAACTTCGCCTGGTTTACCGGCTGCTTCCTGGGTGGGCTGTTTTTCCTGGTGCTGGCGCGGCGTGAGCAGGTTCGTGCGCCGGCACCGTTGGTCGCGGGCTGACCAACACCCCTCCCGCCACTAACAGGCCTGCACCGGCGATCAGCAACGCGGGTTGCAGGCCACCGCTCAGGTGGCTGCTCACCGACGCCAGCAACGGCCCACTCAATTGGCCGATGGCAAAGCTGGCGGTCAGCAGCCCGGTGTTGCGCTGATAGCCGTGGGGCGCAACGTCCCGCAGGCGCGCCATCACCAACTGCATGCAGGCCAGGAAGGGTCCGCCGCACAGCAACACCCCCAGCGCCAGACCCCAACCGTTACCCAGCAGGCAGGCAAATACGCCGGCCGCTTGCAGCCACAACGTGCTCATCAGCCAGCGGCGGGTGGTGTCCGGGTCCTTGCGCCGCAGGCTTGCGACCACCACGCCAATCGCCGCCGCCAAACCAAAGCAGGGCCAGAACAGATCGGCCTGCCAGGCGCCCTTGAATTGCGCGCTGGCCATCTGTGACAGGAACGTCGCCGGAATGATGTAGCCCAGGCCGAACAACACATAGATCCAGCACAGGTGGGTAATGCTGCCGTTGCTGGCTGTGTCGGCGTGGCTTGCAACAGGCGCAGTGACGGCGGACGGCTGGGGCAAGCATGGCAAGATTGCCAGCAGCATCACCAGCGCCACGACGCCATAGACCAGCCACAACGTTGCAGAGCTTTGGCCCAACAGGTTGGAGCCCAACGCCAGCAATCCGGTCAACAGAATCCCCAGCCCTGGCGCGGCGAACACCAGCGCCCCCAGGCGTGCACGTCCAGCGGCAATCGCCAGTGGCTGGCTCAGGCTGGTGATCATCACCAATACCCAGGCACTTGCAACGCCGGTACCGAAGCGCAACAGCAGGTGCGGCCAGAACCCATGGGCCCAGTACGAGGCCAGGGTCAGCAGCGCGCACAACCACAGCCCGCCATACAGGCGACCACGCACATGGTGATGGCTGCGGGCGAAGATCGAGTCCACCGCTCCCACGAAGTAACCCAGGTAATTGGCGGCGGCGATCAGCCCGGCGCCGGTCAGGTCGATCTGGCCTTCGCTGAGCAGATGGGGCATTTGCGGGGTGAGGGCGAAGCGGCCAATGCCCATGGCCATCATCAGGGCGATAAAGCTGGCGAGTAAGCGGATCAGCGCAGACATGGGCAGGCGTCCTGGACGAAAGCGAATGCCTGTAGGCTAAAGCGAATTGACTTTCTGTAAAAATGAATAATAGTGAGTAACTTGTTCAGTTTTGGAGAAAGGTGTGGAGTTCAGTCAATTGCGCATTTTCCAGGCCGTGGCGGAAGAGGGCTCCATCACCCGCGCTGCCGAGCGCCTGCACCGTGTGCCATCGAACCTGTCGACCCGGCTCAGGCAGATGGAAGAACAGCTCGGCGTCGAGCTGTTTGTGCGCGAACGCCAGCGTTTGCAGCTTTCTCCGGCGGGCAAGGTGTTGCTGGACTACAGCACCCGTCTGCTGGCGCTGCACGATGAAGCCCATGGCGCCGTGCAAGGCGGGCAACCGGCCGGCGACTTTGTACTGGGCAGCATGTACAGCACGGCGGCGGTGCACTTGCCGAAGCTGTTGGCGCGTTATCACAAGGCGTACCCGATGGTGAACTTGCAGGTGCAATCGGCGCCCAGCGGTGAATTGCTCGAAGGGTTGATTACCGGTCGCCTGGATGCTGCTTTTGTGGACGGGCCCATCACCATCGCCTCGTTGGACGGTTTAGCCCTGTGCGAAGAACGCCTGGTGCTGATATGCGAAGCCGATCACCCGCCGGTGCGCGGCCCCCAGGACGTTGCTGGCCGTTCGGTGTTCACTTTCCGACGCAGCTGCGCCTATCGCACGCGCCTGGAAACCTGGTTTTCCCACGAGCACGTCGCCATGGGCCGGGCGATTGAGATCGAGTCTTACCAGGGCATGCTCGCCTGCGTCATCGCCGGTTCCGGTGTGGCCTTGATGTCTGAATCCATGCTCGACAGCCTGCCGGGCAAGGACGGTGTGTCCGTTCATCCGTTGACAGGGCATTTTGCCACTGCGACCACCTGGCTGATGTGGCGAAAGGGTATGCTCGGCGCTAACCTCAATGCATGGATCGACCTGCAGCAAGAGGGCAAGGCCGAGTCCCTGCCAGGCACGCGCGCGATTGCTTGAGCGATCCGTCAGGATTGGGATCGATTCGGTAATAGTTCGTTGTGGTTTCGTTCAAGCAATACGTAGGACTTAGGGCTACTATCAATGTAGGAAAGGGCGACAGAATTTGCGCCTACCCGCATTACCCTCAAAGGGGGCAACCATGAAAGAGAAAATCCAAAATTGGCTCCACGACCTCGGCGTTGCACTGGGCTTGATCGAGCCACCGCTGCAACCGGTGCCGATTCGTACTGATGACGAGCAGCGTCGGCCGCGTCGTCGGTAAGACTTGGGAAGCGCTCACACGAAGCACGTTATGAGCTGTGTGAGCGTTGCGGAGTAAAGGTCTGTATAGGTGTTATTTAGAGCGGGTGATTTTTGTCTTCCCGAAGCTGCGATCATCCTCATTAACCGGGCTGTTTGGGGCGTACTCTCCAACGACGGAAAACTCGCCGGTGTAATTGGGATCGACTTGAAAGTAAATTTCATGAGCGTAGTTGCGGCTTATAGACAGAGGAAAAGCGAGGCTTCCTGTTGCGTTATTGAATAGGAGCCTACATAGGCCGGAGTAGACCTCCACATTTTTTCCGTTCAGATGCACCCTGTCACCGGTTTGCAAGTTGGCGGGTACTGTAGGTCCGGGTGGATGTGAAGCTTTTGGATTTTTCATTTCAACACCTCGTTCCGTAAAGGTAACTATAAGCCCAGCTGTTTCCAGCTTGACATTGCAGTGTCAAGCTAATGCTGCGTTCAGCCTCATATCTACTGTCAGAAATACCAGTCCAGACCAACGGAAACTCCAAAATCCACGCAAAAAAAACGGGTGCGACATCCGACGTCGCACCCGCTGAAGAAACCGCTCTAAACCCGTTATTTCTTACAACGCCCGAGCCACCTCCGCCTCCGGCTGGCGCGACAGCAAGCTCACCAGCACAAAGCTCACCAACGCCACCGCCAGGCTGTAGTAGATCGGCGTGTTCGCATCCAGCCCATCCTTGAACATGAACACCAGCGCCGTCACGAAGCCCAGGGTCATGGACGTGATTGCCCCCGATGTGGTTGCCCGCTTCCAGAAGATCGCGCCGATCAGCGGGATCAGCATGCCACCCACCAGCAGGTTGTAGGCCAGGGTCAGGGCGCTGATCACGTCATTTACCACCAGTGCGATACCCAGCACGACGATACCGGTCAACATTGTGAACAGGCGGTTGATTGCCAGGCTCGATTGTTTACCACCGCGTAAACGTGGCAGCAGGTCTTCGGTCAATACGGTGGCCGCCGCCAGCAAGCCCGCGCTGGCGGTGGACATCATCGCCGCCAGTGCCGCCGCAATCACCAGCCCGCGAATCCCATCCGGCAGCGACGCTTTGACGATCGCCGCAAACGCGTTATTGACGTTATCCAGATCCGGGATCAGCACGTGCGCCGCCATGCCGATCAAGGCACACGCCAGGCCATAGAGGATGCAGTAGAAACCAGCGAAAGTGCCTGCGTACTGGGCGACCTTTTCGTCCCGGGCGGTGAACACCCGCTGCCAGATGTCCTGGCCAATCAGGATGCCGAAGAAGTAGATCATGAAGTAGGTGATGATCGTGTCCCAGCCGATCGCGGTGAAGCTGAAGCTCGATGCTGGCAGCTTGGCCACCAGCTCATCCCAGCCGCCCACGCGGTACAGGCAGATCGGCAGCAGGATAAACATCAGGCCGACGGTCTTGATCACGAACTGCACGATGTCGGTGAGGGTCAGCGACCACATGCCGCCGATGGTCGAATACACCACTACCACGCCACCGCCCAACACCACCGAGATCCAGAACGGCAGGCCAAACAGCACTTGCAGCACCGTGCCGATGGCCAGGATCGAGGTCACGCCGATCATCAGCGCGTAGGCCAGCATGATCACCGCACTCGCCTGGCGAGCCATGGGGTTGTAGCGTTTTTCCAGGACCTGGGTCACGGTGAAGATCTTCAGCTTCAACAGCGGCTTGGCCAAAAACAGGTTCAGCGCGATGATCCCCATGCCCAATGCGGCACACAGCCAGAAGCCAGAGATGCCGTGCACATAGCCCAGGCGCACGGTACCGACGGTGGACGCGCCGCCCAGTACCGTGGCGGCCATGGTGCCCATGTACAGCGATGGCCCCAGGTTACGCCCGGCCACCAGGTAGTCTTCGTGAGTCTTGGCGCGGCGCATGCCGTAGTAGCCGAGCACAAGCATGCCGGCGGCGTAGATGAGTACGACGAATAAATCCAAAGCCATGACGGCGAGTCTCCGATTATCTTTTTTATTGGGGTCAGGCGGTCTGTTGCTGCGCTGATTGCGCGCGCGCGTCAGTGCGCTGGCTGCGAGGGTCCGTTGGCCCATAGACGGCAGCCGGTTCCGGGAACAGGCGAAGCAAGGTCAGGTACACCACCGAGGCCAGCCCCAGCGTCACCGGCAGGCTGATATCGATACCCTCGGCCAAGTTGCCCAGCGGCCCGACAAACTGCCCAGGCAAGTTGACGAAGCACAGGCCCACCAGCGCACTCGGGATCCAGGCCCCCAGCCCGCGCCAGTTCCAGCCATGGCTGAACCAGTAGCGGCCACCGGTTTCGCCGCGGGTGAACACCTGCAGGTCATCCGGGCAGTAGAAGCCTCGGCGTACGATCAGGCCGATGATCATCATCACCATCCACGGCGTGGTGCAGGTGATGATCAGCACGGCGAAGGTCGACACGCTTTGCACCAGGTTGGCGGCGAAACGTCCGATAAAGATGAAGGCAATCGACATCACCCCGATCAGCAGCGTGGCCTTGACCCGCGACAAAACGCGCGGAAACACGCTGGACATGTCCAGCCCGGTGCCATACAGCGACGTGGTGCCGGTGGACATGCCGCCGATCACTGCAATCAGGCACACCGGCAGGAAGAACCAGCTAGGTGCCACCGCCAGCAAGCCGCCGACATAGTTGTTGGCCGCGATGTAGTCCGGCGCCTTGATCGCCACGATGGTGGCGGTAGCCAGGCCGAACAGGAACGGAATCAAGGTGGCGACCTGCGCCAGGACCACGGCCAGCATGATCCGGCCCTTCGGGGTTTCCCGCGGGATATAGCGCGACCAGTCACCCAGGAACGCCCCGAAGGAGATCGGGTTGCTCATGGCCACCAGCGCGGCGCCGATAAAGGCCGCCCAGAAACCGCTCTGGCCCATCGCGACGGTGCCGGCGAAGTGGCTGTCGAAGGTTGGCGCGAACGCGAAGATGCCCAGCAGGAACAGCAGGCTCGCCGCCCACACGGCAATGCGGTTGACCCACAGCATGAAGCGAAAGCCGTAGATGCACACCGTCAGCACGAGAATCGCGAATACGCCGTAGGCCAGGCCCAGGGTCAGGTCGGTTTCCGGCAGGCCGATCAGGCGTTTCGCACCGCCGACCAGGGCATCGCCGGAACTCCACACCGACAGTGAGAAGAACGCAATCGCGGTCAGCAATGACAAAAACGAACCGACAATTCGCCCATGCACGCCAAAGTGCGCGCCGGAAGACACGGCGTTATTGGTGCCATTGATCGGCCCGAACAGGCCCATGGGCGCCAAAATCACGGCCCCCACCAGCACGCCCAGCACAATCGCCCAGACCCCAGCCTGGAACGACAAGCCGAACAACACCGGAAAGGAACCCAGCACGGCGGTGGCAAAGGTATTGGCACCGCCGAAGATCAGGCGAAACAGATCCTTGGGCCCCGCGGTACGTTCGTGGTCCGGGATCTGTTCGACCCCGTTGGTTTCTATTTTGCGAATACTGTTGTCGTTGTTTTTATTATTCATGATCAGCTCCGATCACATTGGCTAAGGGGGCGGCAGCCCTTCCGGCATAGCGGACAAATGTTCGTGACAGGCCAGCCATAGGCCTTCTTGTTGTTCTGCGCGCAGCCCTTGCCGTTTGAAGACAATGGTCTCGCGTTCCTGGCTAAAAAATTGCTCCCCGTTCATGCGCAGCTCTGTGGCCACGTCATGCATGAAAATCGCCACGTCGCCTTGCAGGCAGACAAAGGCGTTGCTCGAGGTGCAGGACAGCACTTCGAATCCCTCGTCCCGCCGCCAACTGTCCCACAACGCCTGGTAGGCATCGCGACTGAGCAGCGGCTGGGGGAGGGTGTAGAACACGAAGCTGGCATCGGCGCTGAACGCGCCGAAGTAAGCCTCGCGATCATTGCGCGCGAAGGCTGACACCAAGTCGGCCGCAGCTTTCAACACTTCATGGGCGCTCATCAGCGATGGGCCACGCCGGGCAGTACGCAGAGCATTTCGTACAGCAGGTTGGCGCCCAGCAGCGAGGTGTTGCCGGTGGTGTCGTAGGGCGGCGAAACCTCGACCAGATCGCAACCAATCAGGTCGAGGCCCTGGCAACCACGGATGATCTCGATTGCCTGGATCGTGGTCAGCCCACCAATTTCTGGGGTGCCGGTGCCAGGTGCCCAGGCTGGGTCGATACCGTCGATGTCGAAACTCAGGTACACCGGGCCGCCACCGACTTTTTCGCGTACTTCGGCCATCAACGGTGCGAGGGAGTGGTGCCAGCATTCTTCGGCCTGGACCACCCGGAAGCCCTGCTTGCGGCTCCAGTTGAAGTCTTCGGCGGTGTAGCCCTGGGCACGCAGGCCGATCTGCACCACACGGTCACAATCGAGCAGGCCTTCTTCCACCGCGCGGCGGAAGGTGGTGCCGTGGGCGATTTTCTCGCCGAACATGTGGTCATTGACGTCAGCGTGGGCATCGATGTGCACCAGCCCGACCTTGCCGTGTTTCTTGTGGATCGCCCGCAGGATCGGCAGGGTGATGGTGTGGTCGCCACCCAGGGTCATGGGGATCACGTTGTGTTCGAGGATTTCGTCGTAGGCTTCTTCGATGATGCGCACGGCGTCGAGCAGGTTGAAGGTGTTGATCGCCACGTCGCCGATGTCGGCCACCGACAACGAATCGAACGGTGCGGCGCCGGTGGCCATGTTGTAAGGACGGATCATCACCGATTCGGCGCGGATTTCACGCGGCCCGAAGCGGGTGCCGGCGCGCAACGACGTGCCGATGTCCAGCGGTACGCCGATAAACGCGGCGTCCAGGCCCTTGGCCGACTGTAGGTGGGGTAGTCGCATCATGGTGGCGATGCCGGCGAAGCGCGGCATTTCGTTGCCGCCCAGTGGTTGGTGGAAAATCTTGTCCACAGGATTGCCTCAGCGTTGTTTTGTTTATTAGGGGTCGATTCTGCGAAAAGCCAGGGGAGGGAAGAATCGCCAGGGGCAAATACTTAGTTCAGATTTTTCTAAACTAATGGCTGAGGTAGACTCTGACGATTCTTGTAGGCGCGAGATTGCTCCTACAGTTACCGCGTTTTTGGAGGCCCGATGGCCAACGCCTTGCCCGACCTGAAACTCCTGCGCATCTTCGTCAGCGTCGTGCGCCACCAGGGGTTCGCCAATGCCCAGCACGAACTCAACCTGTCCACCTCGGCCATCAGCACCTATATGAGCCAGTTGGAATCGGCGTTGGGCCTGGTGCTGTGTCATCGCGGCCGGGGCGGGTTCAGCCTGACCAGCAAGGGCGAGCTGTTCCACCAGGAAACCCTGCGCCTGCTCGGCGAACTGGAAGGCTTCGAGCAATACGCCGCCGCATTGAAGGGTGAGTTGCGCGGTACCCTCAAGCTCGGCGTGCTCGACTCTACCGTCAGCGACAAGGCCCTGCCGTTCGCCGAAGTCATCGGCGCCTATAGCCTGGAACACCCGGCGGTGCATTTGCATTTGTCGGTGATGAGCCCGTACGAACTGCAACTGGGCGTGCAGGACAATCGCCTCGACCTGGCCATCGGTGCCTTCTCCAATCGCATGAGCGGGCTGGTCTACATGCCGCTGTACCGCGAGCAACACTGGCTGTATTGCAGCACTCGCCACCCACTGTTCAACGAGCGGCGTATCCCCGAACAAGTGATTACCCAGCAACGCATGGTCGGGCGCGGCTACTGGAGCCAGGCGGAACTGGCGCGCCATGGTTTCAAGCACAGCGCCGCCACGGTGGAAAGTATGGAGGCACAGTTGATCCTGGTGCTGTCCGGCGCCTATATCGGCTACCTGCCCGAGCACTACGCCCAGGCCTGGGCTGACAAGGGTGACCTGCGCGTATTGCTGCCGGCGACCTTCGGCTACCAGGCGCCGTTCTCGATGATCATGCGCCGTGGCCGCAGCCGCGAACCGCTGATCCAGACCTTCCGCGATTTACTCAAAGCCCAGCTCAACCAGGCCTGAAGAACCATGTCCCGACCCCAATGTTCCCGCTGTCACAGGCCCGCTGCCCATTGCCTGTGCGCGCTGATCCCCCGCCTCGACAGCCGTACCCGTGTGTTGCTGTTGCAGCATCCGAGCGAGGTCAACCATGCGCTCAATACCGCGCGGCTGGCGGCGTTGGGTTTGAACAATGTGCAACTGGTGGTGGGGGAGGTCTTTGATGATCTGCCGACGCTATTGAGCCCGCCCGGCTATCAGGCGCGGCTGTTGTTCCCCGCCGACGACGCCCAGCCGCTGCAAGCCTATGCGCCCGACGATCAGCCGCTGTTGCTGGTGGTGCCCGATGGCACCTGGCGCAAGGCGCGCAAACTGCTGCACCTCAACCCTTTATTGGCGGCGTTGCCCCGGGTGGCCCTGGCCGAGGGTGGCGTGTCGCGTTATCGGCTGCGCAAGGCGCCGGGGCCGGGGGCATTGTCGACGGTCGAAGCGATCGTGCAGGCGTTGCAGGTGCTGGAGGCGCCGGTTTCGTTTGAGCCGTTGCTCAAGCCGTTTGATGCATTGATCGAAGGGCAGATTGCGGCGATGGGAGAGGAGGTCTTTCAGAAAAATCATGGTGACGGGCATTTGGGCTAGGCGGGTTATCGAGGTGCGGCTATCGGGGGCAAGCCCCCTCCCACAGTTGACGGAGTTCCTGCATGAGAATGCGGTCCAGTGTGGGAGGGGGCTTGCCCCCGATAGCGTCCACCCAGCCGCCACCTCCCTCGCTTATTCCTATAAGCCATAAGCACCACACTTTGCGTGATATGGCGCGCCTGGCTTTCCCGGTATGATGTTCGCCCCCGCAGTCTGGATTGCGAATACGCCATGACCTTGCAGTACCCTACAATCGCCGATTGCGTCGGCAATACGCCCCTGGTCCGCTTGCAACGCATGGCGGGTGAAACCAGCAATACCCTGTTGCTCAAGCTCGAAGGGAACAACCCGGCTGGTTCGGTCAAGGACCGCCCGGCGTTGTCGATGATCACTCGCGCCGAGCTGCGCGGGCAGATCAAGCCGGGCGATACCCTGATCGAAGCCACCTCGGGTAACACCGGGATTGCCCTGGCCATGGCCGCGGCGATCAAGGGCTACAAAATGGTGCTGATCATGCCCGACAACGGCAGCGCCGAGCGCAAGGCGGCGATGACCGCCTATGGCGCCGAACTGGTGCTGGTCACCCAGGAAGAAGGCATGGAAGGTGCCCGCGACCTTGCCGAGCGCATGGCCGCCGAAGGCCGTGGCCAGGTACTGGACCAGTTCGCCAACGGTGATAACCCCGAAGCGCACTACACCACCACCGGCCCGGAAATCTGGCGCCAGACCCAAGGCACGATTACCCATTTCGTCAGCTCCATGGGCACTACCGGCACCATCATGGGCAACTCGCGCTACCTCAAGGAGCAGAATCCTGCGATCCAGATCATCGGCCTGCAACCGATGGAAGGCGCGGCGATCCCCGGTATCCGGCGCTGGCCCGAGGAGTATCTGCCGAAGATCTACAACGCCTCGCGGGTGGATCGCATCATCGACATGGCCCAGCGTGAAGCCGAAGACACCACCCGTCGCCTGGCCCGTGAAGAAGGTATCTTCTGCGGCGTGTCGTCCGGTGGGGCCGTGGCCGGCATGCTGCGCCTGTCCAAGGAAGTGGAAAACGCGGTGATCGTCGCGATCATCTGTGACCGAGGCGACCGTTACTTGTCGACCGGCATTTTCGACGAACCCAACTGATGGCCAAGCACGAGAGAGGCCTGCGCTTCCAACCGACGGGCGGCAGCCGGGCCCCGCAGATTCCTGTAGGCAAGAAGCAGCGCCTGACCATCGAGCGCCTGGCCAATGATGGCCGTGGCATCGTGTTCTTTGAGGGGCGCACCTGGTTCGTCAACGGCGCGTTGGCCGGCGAAGAGGTGGAAGCGCGGGTGCTGGGCGCCCACGGTAAGGTGGTCGAGGCGCGTACCGAGCGGGTGTTCAAGGCCAGCGAATTACGCCGCCCGGCACCGTGCGCGCACTTTGGCCGCTGCGGCGGTTGCAGCGTGCAGCACTTGCCCCATGACGAACAACTCGCCCTGAAACAGCGCATGCTCGCCGAGCAACTGTCCCGTGTGGCCGGTGTCGAACCGCAAGAATGGGCCGCGCCGTTGAGCGGGCCGGAGTTTGGCTATCGGCGTCGCGCCCGAGTGGCCGTGCGTTGGGATGCCAAGGCCAGGAAACTGGAAGTCGGTTTCCGCGCCGTGGCCAGCCAGGACATTGTCGCCATCGACGATTGCCCGGTGCTGGTACAGGCCTTGCAACCGATCATGCAGCGTCTGCCGAACATGCTGCGTCGCTTGAGCAAGCCTCAGGCATTGGGGCATGTGGAGGTGTTCAGCGGGTCGTCCAGCGCCGTGTTGCTGCGGCATATGGCGCCGTTGTCGGATGCGGACCTGCTGATCCTGAAAGAATTTTGTAACTTCCATGAAGCCCAGTTGTGGCTGCATGGCGAAGGCCAGCCGGAGCCTGTCGAGCCTGATCAGTCGCTGGGTTTTCGATTGGACGCATGGGACTTGGAGTTGGCGTACCGACCAGGGGATTTTGTCCAGGTCAACGCCGGGGTCAACGAGGCGATGGTTGCCCAGGCCCTGAACTGGCTGGCACCACAACCCGATGAGCGGGTGCTGGACCTGTTTTGCGGCCTGGGCAACTTCGCCCTGCCGCTGGCGAAACAGGTGCGCGAAGTGGTGGCGGTGGAAGGCGTGCAGGCCATGGTGGACCGGGCTGCACGGAACGCCATCAGCAACAATTTGCATAATGTGCAGTTTTTTCAGGCCGATTTGTCCCAGCCTTTGAATGACGTGGAATGGGCCAAACAGGGCTTTTCTGCGGTACTCTTGGACCCACCCCGCGATGGTGCCCTGGAGGTTGTGCGCAAGCTCGCCACCCTGGGGGCCAAGCGCCTGGTGTATGTGTCCTGTAACCCGGCGACGCTGGCGCGGGACACGGTTGAGCTGGTCAAGCAAGGCTACCGGCTAAAACGTGCCGGGATCCTCGACATGTTTCCGCAGACAGCGCATGTCGAGGCCATGGCGTTATTTGAAGCGGGCTAGGATGCCCGTTTAATCCGACTGGCCTGCGATCTCCAAGGCCTATGACCTGCCACGGAGTTCGCAGTAAAAAGGTCGGCGATGATTCTGGCGCATCGAAGGTGCGTCGTAGGGAAGGTAAGCAAGATGGTACAGGTGAGAGCACACCAGCCGATCAACACCGACGGCAGTATCAATCTCGAGGCATGGCTGGATCATGCCGTCAGTGTCG
>Ga0105244_10002169_pt1 | contig 15048 bp, 13 predicted proteins | sample KBSM44metaG_FD_80423 | JGI IMG/M metagenome (GOLD analysis project Ga0105244, IMG submission 80423) | Miscanthus rhizosphere microbial communities from Kellogg Biological Station, Michigan, USA - KBS M4-4 metaG | ecosystem: Host-associated > Plants > Roots > Rhizosphere > Soil | place... | reverse complement strand
ACATGAATTGTTTGCAGCGCGCCGAAAGCGGGTTTTCAAACACCTGCTGTGGCGATCCTTGCTCTTCGACCAGGCCCTGGTGCAGGAACACCACCTCACTGGAAACCTGGCGGGCGAAGCCCATCTCGTGGGTGACCAGCAGCATGGTGCGGCCTTCTTCGGCCAGCGCGCGGATCACATTAAGTACTTCCTGGACCATTTCCGGGTCAAGGGCGGAAGTGGGCTCGTCAAACAGGATGACCTTGGGCTGCATCGCCAGGGTGCGCGCGATGGCCGCCCGTTGTTGCTGGCCGCCGGACAATTGCGCGGGGTAGGCGTGGCGCTTGTCGGCGATGCCGACCTTGGCCAGCAAGGCTTCAGCCACTTCGATGGCTTCGGCCTTGCTCTGGCCGAGCACGCGACGCGGGGCCTCGATGATGTTGTCGAGGATGCTCATGTGCGGCCACAGGTTAAAGTTTTGAAACACAAAACCGATTTCGCTGCGCAGGCGGTTGATCTGCTTGCCGTCGGCGGCGTGCAGTTCGCCGTTCTTGGCGGCCTTGAGCTTGAGTTCTTCGCCGGCCACCAGGATCTGGCCCTGGTGCGGATTTTCCAGCAGGTTGATGCAGCGCAGGAAGGTGGACTTGCCGGAACCGGAGGAACCCAGGATCGAGATCACGTCGCCGTCGCGAGCGGTCAGCGAGATACCTTTGAGTACCTCCAGCTCACCATAGCGTTTATGCAAGTTGCGGATTTCAAGCGCGGGCGTGGCCTCAGCCATGTGGGGTCCTCAATGTGTTCGTTGCGTTCTTCGCTGTTGGGCCGCCTTCCTGGCGAGGCGCCAAGCTAGCATAGGGTTTGGATGACAGCCAACAGCGCTGCGGACGGTAAACGGGTGGTCTGCGGCAGGGTGTCGCATCGGCACAGCAGCGTGTCGCGCCATCAACAACCAAACGGCCGTTTGAACCCGGAAAACCACAGGTTTCGCGTAAAAAAGGGCGCGATGGTGCCAGCTTTGGACGGGGGTTGGAAGGGTTAACCGGGCAAACGGTGCATATCAGCCCTTTTATGGGGCGTCACGCACTTTTTGTGTGTGTTTTTGGTGCGCTCGTTCGTCTTTAAAGTGGGTCGCACGGTAACGCTATAGCGGAATGCCATTGTTCTCAAGGACTTGCGATTGCTGTTGAAGTGCGCTGCAGCCCGCGTCAATTGCGGCTCTGTAACATTTTGGCGCAAATCTTGCGTAAAAAATAAAGAACGCCCTGTTGGATTCTTTTCACGAGAAAGACTGCAGGCCGGGCGGACCGTTTTCGCAATTCCTCGCAAAGGTGTGTCAATGAGTAGTACGCAAAGCTCCAATGACCTCGAACAGGGGCTCAAACCGCGCCACGTCACCATGCTGTCGATTGCCGGCGTTATTGGTGCCGGTTTGTTTGTCGGCTCTGGCCACGCGATTGCTGCCGCCGGCCCCGCCGTACTGCTGGCCTATGCCGCAGCGGGCACGCTGGTGGTGCTGGTGATGCGCATGCTGGCCGAAATGGCCGTGGCGTCTCCCGACACCGGCTCGTTCTCTACTTATGCCGACCGCGCGATCGGTCACTGGGCCGGTTTCACCATCGGCTGGCTGTACTGGTGGTTCTGGGTGTTGGTGATTCCCCTGGAAGCCAACGCCGCCGCAACCATCCTTCATGCCTGGTTCCCTGACGTGGCCATCTGGGTGTTTACCCTGGTCATTACCTTGTTGCTGACGGCCACCAACCTGTTCAGCGTGAAGAACTACGGCGAGTTCGAGTTCTGGTTCGCGTTGATCAAGGTGGTGGCGATTGTCGGCTTCGTGATCCTGGGTCTGGCCGCGATTTTCGGCTTCTTGCCCACCAGCCAGGTCAGCGGCGTTTCGCACCTGTTCGACACCCAAGGCTTCATGCCAAACGGCATGGGCGCGGTATTGGCCGCGATCCTGACCACCATGTTCTCGTTCATGGGCACCGAGATCGTGACCATCGCGGCCGCAGAGTCGAAGAACCCGGGCCAGCAAATCACCAAGGCCACCAACTCAGTGATCTGGCGGATCGGTTTGTTCTACCTGCTGTCGATCTTCATCGTGGTGTCCCTGGTGCCATGGAACGATCCGACCCTGGCAGCCGTTGGCTCCTACCAGACCGTGCTGGAACGCATGGGCATCCCAAATGCCAAGTTGATTGTCGACTTGGTGGTCTTGGTTGCCGTCACCAGCTGCCTCAACTCGGCGCTGTATACCGCATCGCGCATGCTGTTCTCCCTGGGCCGTCGCGGTGACGCCCCGGCCGTGGCCAAGCGCACCAACAAGAGCGGCACGCCTTACTGGGCGGTTCTGCTATCGACCGGTGCAGCGTTCCTGGCGGTATTCGCCAACTACGTGGCGCCTGCGGCGGTGTTCGAATTCCTGCTGGCCAGCTCCGGCGCCATTGCGCTGCTGGTGTACCTGGTGATCGCGGTCTCGCAACTGCGCATGCGCCAGAAGCGTACGGCGGCGGGTGAGAAGATTGTCTTCAAGATGTGGCTGTTCCCAGGCCTGACCTACGCGGTGATGGTGTTCATCGTGGGCACGCTGACCATCATGCTGTTCCAGGAAGCGCATCGGGTCGAGATCATCGCGACCGGAATCTTGAGCTTGCTGGTGGTGCTGGCTGGGTTGATTGTGTCGAGCCGTCGAAAGGCCCAGCGCGTGGGTGCTGCGGTACTTAATTGACACCTCACTGTAGGAGCCGGCTTGCCGGCGATGGCGTCCTCAAGGGCCCTATCGCCGGCAAGCCGGCTCCTACAGGGTTAGGGTTGTGTCAGGGCCTGGGAGGCTGCGACGTAGTCCGCCTGGAACTGCGGCGACTCAATCCACGCCAGCGCTGCGGCTTCATCCTCGGTGTCGGTGACCCACTGCCGGTACTCGATCAACGCCGCCAGAATGAAATCGGTGGCTTCCTCTTCGCCTTCCTGCTCCAACACCACGGCCAGCAACGGGTGGGACAGGAATGCGGCACACAGTGCCTGCTGGCTGGTCTCGCCGGCGGTGCGCATCTCTACGAACAACTCGGTCAAATCCACTGACTCAAGGTCAATGCGGCTGTCATCGCCGGCAAAGGCGTCCGGCTTGGTCGCGACGGCGCGTTGGGTGCGGTTCTGCTTGGCCTTGGCCTTTGCCCGGTGGGCGCGTTTTTGCTGCTTGTTCGGCGAAGCCATGGGCTCAACGTCCTGAGGTGTGTATCTGGGTGGCGTATTGAAGCGCAGGTTGGCGTAAATCCCAAGGGCTTCTAGGCGCGTTCCGTCACCCTGTGCCCGGGCGTGCCGTGCGCCAACTCGCCCTGTTGCAGCCACGCCAGTGCGATTGGCCATAAACGGTCCTGATACTGGCTGCGGAAAAACGCGAAATGCCCGACCTCTTTTTCGCCAATATCCTGCGGGGCGATGCGCAAGTGAGTGCGTTCGCTGTTCTTGAAATACCCCAGCAAGCGGTCGACAGCCGCCACTGTTCCGAACGGGTCGTCGGTGATGCTGATCGCCAGTACCTGTGCCTTCACCCGGGCGAAGGGCAAGTCTGCCAGGGCGCGCCCGCTGGGTCGTGTTTCATAGGTGGCCGTTGGCGTGCTCCAGTCCCGTACCACGCCGGCTGGCGTGTCTTCCAGCCAACCCATGCGCTTGCCGGGAAAGTACCCGCACACGGCCGTTACCAGTGGCATCACCACATGCCATTTGCCGAACATTTTCCAGCGTCCGTTCGCCTGGTAATCACGCCAGTAGGCGAACTGTGCGCCCACCGTCACGATCCGTCGAATTGCCGCCCCTGAGGCACCCAGCCCCGCGGCACACCCGCCAAAGCTGTGCGCGACCACATCAATCGGCTGCCCGGGAAACTCCCGCTGCGCGCGCTGCAACATCGCTTCGAAATCCAGAACGCCCCAATCCGACCATGATGCCTTGAACCCCCGCAGCGAGCCCGCCCGTGACTCGCCGATGCCACGGTAGTCGTACGTGATGACGTCAAAGCCGTTGGCAAACAGGTAATCGGCAAAGCGTGAGTAATGGCGGCAGCGTACGGAGGTGGCGGCGTTGATGATCACGACGGGGCGCGTCAGGTCTGTGCGGACATGGCGCCAGGTAAAACCACCGAGGAGGTGGCCGTCGGCAGCGGGCTCGCGAAAGGTTTCGGGGGCAGGTTGGGCTGGCAGATTCATAGGGCGGCTCGGTATGTGCGCTTTCAATGTGGGTTTGAAGGCCCGCGCGCTTTTTTATCAGTTCCCCGAAATTAGCAAATTTGGCGGAGTCTTTGCGCAAAAAAACGTGCGTTGCTCGACCTTGGCCTGCCGCATGCTTAGGCTGATGTTCTTTCGATCCAGCAGAGTCAGCCAATGACCCGCGACACCCTCGAGCGCAATCAGATCCCCGTCTACTTCGCCACCGTCTTCCTGGCCGCCCTGTTCGGCCTGCTTGTTCCTTCTGTGGCTCATGGTCTAGGCACGCTGATCACGCCGGCTATCGTCATGCTGATGTACGCCATGTTCCTGCAAATACCCTTTCTTGATTTGCGCGAAGGGTTGAGTAACAAGCGCTTCATATCCGCCCTGCTGCTGGCCAATTTCATTCTTGTGCCGTTGCTGGTCTGGGTGTTGACCCGTGGGCTCGCGGAGCGCCCGGCACTGCTGGTTGGGGCCTTGCTGGTGTTGCTCACGCCGTGTATCGATTACGTGGTGGTGTTCACCCATATCGGCAAGGGCGATTCGCGGTTGATGCTGGCGGCGACGCCGGTGTTGCTATTGCTGCAATTGGCGTTGTTGCCGGTGTACCTGGGTTTCATGCTTGGGGCGCAATCGAAAGTGGTGGTGGCGGTCGGGCCGTTTGTCGAGGCATTCCTGCTGCTGATTGTGGTGCCCATGGTGCTGGCTGTGCTGACCACGTCCCTGGCGCGACGATCCAGGATTGTCAGCGCGTGGAACGACGCCTGGGCCTGGCTACCGGTGCCGGCAATGGCGTTGGTGCTGTTTGTGGTGATTGGCTCGCAGATCACCTCGGTGGTGCGGGATATTGCCCTGGTGTTGCCGGTGGTCCCGGTGTACATCGGTTTCTTGCTGCTGGCGCCGTTGATGGGGGGGCTGGCTTCGCGGCTGTTTGCACTGCCTGCGACGACGGCGCGGGCGGTGACGTTCAGCGCGTCCACCCGCAATTCACTGGTGGTGTTGCCGCTGGCGCTGGCTTTGCCCGAGGACGTGCGTGGGCTGGCCGCAACGGTGGTGATCCTGCAAACCCTCATCGAGCTGGTGGGGGAGCTACTCTACATCCGGTTGATTCCGATGCTCGTATGGCCCGCAGGTCGGTAAACCCGCAATTGTTCGGGTTTGTTCAGGCGTTATTCAGGGTTGCCATCGGCAACATGCGTCAGCGCACCCAACCTGAAAGGACAGCCGATGGACCACCGCAACCGCTTTCGCCTGGAGTCCCTGGGCATTTTCCTGATGGCTTTGTTGCTGTTTACCCTGGGCATCTGGGACCAGCAGCCCCAAGGGTTTGACGGGCGCTGGGCGCTGTTCCTGCAAGAAATGTTTCGCCATGGCGCGAGCCTGTTCCCCACCACCTACGGCCAGCCTTACGCGGATTATCCGGGTACGGCGACCTTCTTCAGCTTTGTAGTTGCCCGCCTGTTTGGCGCGCCGAATCACTTGGCGAACGTGCTGCCCACGGCGCTCGCCTCAGCGGGCGTGGTTGCCCTGATCTATCGTTTGCTGGCGCCGTCCAATCGCCCTTGGGCGTTGCTCACCGTCTTGCTGACGTTGCTCACGACCCAGCTGCTCGAGAAGTCGCGCTCGGTGTGCCTGGATCAGATGGTCGCGCTGCTGTGCGTGGGCAGTTTCTACCTGTTGCACAGTAGTGAGCGTCTAGGGTCGCGCTTGAGGCGGTTGGCGGTATTCCCGCTGTTTGTCCTGGCGTTCGCGATTCGTGGGCCGTTGGGGCTGATCGAGGTGTGCGGCGTGGTGTGTGTGTACTGGGCGTTGGGCAAGCCCGGGGAGCGGGTCAAGCAGGTGTTGATCCATGGGGGCGTCGGCCTGGTCTTGCTCACGGCGTGCTGGTGGGCCTTGATGAAGCTGGCGCGCATCAGTGGTGGCGATGCTTTCGCTGACGCCGTATTCAAGATGCAGGTAGGAGGGCGCCTGGATGAGATTGGCGAGCCGTTCTACTTCTACTTCCAGCTGAGCCTGTATCGCTATTTCCCGGTAGTACCGCTGGCGTTGGCCACCATGATTGCGCTGCGTCATCGTTGGCCTGAGCGCTGGGAAAATAATGATCTGCAGCTGATGCTGCGTCTCGGCGCTTGCGGCCTGATGATTCTGCTCGGGCTGTCGGTGCCGCATTTCAAACGTGCCTACTACATTCTGCCGATGGTACCGATGTTTGCCGCTGTCGCCGCCTATGGGCTGCTCCAGGCGCAAGGCTGGTTGATCGGCGTGCGCCGATGCTACGAATGGCTTGTCGCCGCGCTACCGGCGTTGTGCGTGGTTGTGGTGTTTGTCTGCCGGCACGGGTGGCAGAAGCATGGTTACTGGCCTGACGTTTCGTTGCCGCTGCTGATCGGGGTGCTGGTGATCCTGCAAGTGGCAGCGTTGGTCGTGTGGCGGCGGGCGGGCCGGTTGGTGTGGCTCAGCCTGATCGCATTGGCGGCGCAGTGGTTGCTGCTGGTGACCGTGGTAGAGCCGGCCAAGGACCTGCAGTTCGATACCCGGCAGTTTGTCGGCCAGGTCGAAGCGCTTCGCGTGTCGACGCCCGGGCCGTTGGTGTTCGTCGACTTGGGCCGAGACACCTGGGCGGTGCGCTACATGATGAACCTGGATCACGACGAGCAGCCGCTGTTTGTCGGGCGTAACGAGCTTGAGAAGCTCGCGGCGCTGCCTCGGCCGTCGTGGGTCATTGTGGCGCGCAAGGAGGCCGCGCTGTTGAGCGGGACGCCCATGGAGACGATGGCACCGAGTTTTGAAGGCCGCTTGAACGACAACCCGTTGATGGTGTTTTTGCTCAAGTGAGTGGGCGGCGGGTAGCGCTCATGTGATCGGTCGCTCCCGCCTTGGATGGCTGAGTATCAGCTTTGCTGTGATTCATTGGCAGGCCGTGGTCGTTCTCACTTGAACGACCAGTGCTTATGGCCCAAATAGCTGGTGAACACGGGGACAATGACACCTACGGCATGCGATATTTCTTTGATGAAATGAGTCACGCCTAATGCGGGCAATGCGTAATACGCAAGAAAAAGACTAATGGCGAGTGTCTGCAAGATAGCAATTAAGTTGACCAGTACGAAATACATAATGGAATGATGAACCGCCCGCGTACTCTCCGTGAAGACAAAAATCTTGGAGAGCATGAAGGCAGTTATCATGCCCGTTATATAGGCTGCTACCACCGACGCTGAAAAATTTATCCAATGGTTATAAATAATTCGCGATCCAAAGTTAATGCTGGCGGCAAAGCCGCCGACCAGCAAAAACATTATGAATTGCTTTGACCTGAACTGCTTTAGCACGCTGCAGCATCCTTGGCTAATTGCCTACCGAACCCAATGCTTTCAGAGATCCCCCGGTCTTCAGGGTAGTAGTAGGATGTGTCCGCAACCCACAATCCCCGTACTGGTAGTGCTGCGGGTGGCAGATGGTCCAGATAAGCCGGGTCGCAGATAGGTTGGGCATGACGATAACGACTTGCGCGAATATCAATAAAGTCGTCAGCACCAAGCTCAGGATTTATCTTTTGCAGGTATGCACGGACCTTGTCTATAAATACTTGGTCTGGTTCAGAAAATTTCTGGTGTTCACCTGGCATATAGAACGGAACGTAGACGATAGGTTGATCCAGTGGGCGAAGGTTCGAGTACTCGACCAGGCCTGGAATATCCATGTCCGGATCATTGGTGTTCAGCCAGAAATTCTCAGTGAGTGGCTTGCGCAGTTTGGCAATCACACAGACGACTGCGATGTTTTTGAGTGCGCGGAATTTTTCCAGTATCTCAACAGGCAGGCCCGGCATGATGTGCGGCACATAGGGCAGTGGCACAGTGCTTATCACCTTATCAAAGACGTGTTGCACACCGGCAACTTCTACGCTGTTGACTTGGCCATCGCTAATGTGGACGCAATCGACCTTTGCACCCAAGTGGACCTCTCCGCCCAGCGCCTCGATTTCTGCTTTCATTGCCTGCAGCAGTGTCGTTGAGCCGCCTTCGAGGTAGCCCAGCTTTTCTCGGAACAAACTGTAGCGAGAGCGGCCAATCCGGCGAATTCGGCTCCATATCCACGCCGCTGAGAGCCCGTTTGCATAGTTGTAGAACTTGTAGTCAAACAGGCGGCGCCATAGTACTTCCCACGCTTGTTCGCCGACCCAGCGGCGAATCCATCCGGAAGCTTCGACATTGTCGAGCGGGGTCCAGTCGTTGCGTTTCGTACACAGGAATGCGTGGAGTCCATAACGAATTTTCGCGATCAGCCCGAGGCCACGAAACTTCAGCAAGGCAATAGGGTTGCCCCACGGCTGCAGCTGGTTCTGGAACCAATAGCCCATTTTGGTTTCGACCCAGCGCATTTTTCCGGCCAGGCCCAACTCATCCAGCATGGCCAGGAATGCATGATCCGAAATGCAGTGAAAGTGATAGTAGCGCTCGATTTCCAGCCCGCCGAAGTCAAAGCATGCAGTCATCCCGCCGACACGATCATCGGCTTCGAACAAGACAGGCTTATGTCCATCTTTTGCCAGTTGGTAAGCCACGGCGAGACCCATGGGGCCTGCGCCGAGTACGGCAATGCGCTGTCCCATACTCAAAACTCCAGTTCTACCTTGCTATAAATGGGATGGTTGAATGTTTCGTCCACAGCTTGAGAGAACGGCGTATAGGAAACATCAAAGAGTGTCGGCCAATCAATGATTTCGAATTCATCCTTCGCGCTTAATGCCGCGAGCTGTTGCGTGGTGAAGGGTGGGTTTTTATCAAAGATAGCCCACACCCACAGCAGACCATAAAAGAGTGCATAAGGAATGCGCGCGATAATGGTATTGACTTTTGTGGCGCGTTTGATTTCACGGATGATGTCAATGTAATCGATTTTTTCATGCCCCGAGATATTGAATATTCCGGTGGCCGAAGATGACTCAAGGCAACTGATGATGATGTTGCAAAAGTCGCCAACATAAAGGGGCTGTCTCATGTAGCGTCCGTCTCCCGGGATAGGGAATACAGGCACTTTTTTCATGAAGCGGGAAAGCCAACCAAGATGCTTGCGATCAAACCAGCCGAACATCAGTGTCGGACGCAGTATCGGGCAAGGGATACCGCTCTCCAGTACCATTTGCTCTTGAGTTGTCTTGGTTTGTGTATAGAAGTCATCCGCGACAGACACAACGACAGAAGAACTGATGTGCACAAGGCGTGGGATGTCATTAGCCTTGATCTGCTCAAGTATGAGTCGTGTGGAATCTATGTTGTTGCGCACAAATTCTTGAAAATCGTTTCCACCAATTTGCGCCTGAAGCATGACAACAGCGTCGGCACCGGAAAAATGTTGTTGCCAGTCCCCGGCGACAGCCAAGTCAGCATATATAGCTTCAATCGTAGGCTGGGTTTTCTTTAGCGTAGCAAGGTTTGCGCGATGCTTATCAAGCACAACGATGTTTTTGTAGCCTCTTGCTATGAGCCTGGCTATTAGATTCTGGCCGACCAGGCCTGCCCCGCCTGGTAATAGTATCTTGCTGTTTAAGTTCATTTTTTAAACCCAAGGCTCAAATATTTGAAGAGGAAAGAAAGGCACAGAATATAGATCACCCAGTCGACAGCCTCATCAAAGCAATAAAGGGCAATTCGCGCTGCCAGGAAACTATCCAAGTATCGTGCAAAAAACAGGTACCAGAATGACAGCAGCACAGCTGCGATAAAAACCTGTGTGCAAAGCCGGGCTGTGCGGCTTGAAAAAATAGTCAGCGCGGATGCAAGTGCTGGAATCGTCAGCATCAGAAAAATCAGGCGATAGTCCCAGTTGTTTCCAATAAAGAAAGTGCCGACGTAAATCAGGGCGCCTGTAAGAAAAAAGCCTTTCCCTTCCAGGGCGTTGAACTCTTGCGCGTTGCTCGGCAGCAGCTTCTTACTGACAAAGTATGCGAGCCCCGACGCGATGAGGAACAGTGTGTTGATGACGATGTCAACGTAAATTGAAAAGTGTTCCGGGATATTCCCTTTCAAGCGATTTGCGAAAACGCTTCTTCCGTAAGAGAGGTCGCCGGCTCTTGGCGTGGAGTGACTGATCAGAATCAGATCTTGATAGGTAAAGGCAAAGTAGGCCAGGCAGGCGATGGTTGAAATAATGAAAATCCTGATCAGGTTTCTTTTTTTCGATGCCAGGACAATGATCGGCAGGCAGAAAAAGGGAAATATTTTCAGAACGGTTGAAGCCATCAAGATCAATGCTGAAAGTAGAGGGCGCTTATTTACATAAACTGCCGCCACGGTAACCATCAGGAATATCAATAAATCAATATTTCCCCTTTCGACACCGAGCATGGCTGCAGGTGATATCGCGCAACAGGTAATCAAAAAATTGGAAAGTGTGTTTTTGCTGACCCTGAGTAGCAGGAAAATAGCGACTAAGTAAAAAGCCAGCATCAAATAGCCGATCAGCAGAGTATGGCTTTGGTTGAGTCCGAAGTAGAAAAGAGTATGCCAAACTCTTGGGTAGTTCATCGGGTTCTTCGACCACATCATCGGGTTGTTGACCAGTGGGTCGAAGCCTTGGTAGTAGGACTCTGCCCCGGCCGTAATGACGCGTGTGTCATTGAAGATGGGTTTTACTATTTGGACGCCTAAAGCCGACCATAAATCGTCGTAAAAGAAAAAGCACAGGAAGATAAAGGCTGCTATGAAAACAAAGAACAAGGTTGAGTTGGCTTTCTTTAGGTGATTCATTTAAAGCTTTGTCCTGTCGCAAGCCAGTCTGATGATGGAAAGACTAAAGTTGAGGGTGATGTGAACCACAAACTTACAGGTTTGTTTTTTTGAAAATAAACTGTGGTACCAGCTTTATTATCAGCATTATTGCTTTCCAGAATCCAGGGGCGTACAGGACGTCTGTCTTGTTCTCAATGCCCTTGACGATGCGTTTGGCAATCTGCTCCGGCTTGACCACCAGCGGGGCGGGCAATGGCAGGCCTCGCGTCATCGGGGTGTCCACAAAGCCTGGTTTGATATCGATCACATGTACCCCGACCTTGTACAAGCGGGCGCGCAGGCCTTCGCAGAAGGTCGAGACCGCTGCCTTGGCAGTACCATACAGATAATTGGATGGGCGGCCGCGGTCGCCGGCAACCGAGGAGATCACGGCGATTGTCCCGCAATGCTGGGTTTCGAACTGTTTTGCCAATAGGGTGAGAAGGCTGATAACGGAGGTTCCGTTGATGGCGAACTCTCTGAGGGCTAGCTCCACATCCTGTTCGCAGGCCTGCTGACTTGGCAGTGTCCCATGTGCGATCAGGGCAATATCAATCTGCTGCATGGCCACCCGACACTGTTCAACCATGTCGGCATGACTGGAAAAATCGGCAGCATCCATGGTGTGGGAAGTGGCAACTTTGGCTCCGCGTGCAAGCAGGTCGGCACGGGTCTGCTCAAGTTTTTCGCTATCGCGGGCGACCAGGAAAAACTCCGCGCCTTGCTCTGCCCACAGGCGTGCGCAGGCTGTGGCGATCGCGGATGTTGCGCCAACAATCAAAACTCGTTTCATGTGATAACTCGGTTCCAAAAGCGGGACATCAAAGAAGGGTCGCGCAGGGCTTCAAGCTGCTCCCAGGCTGGGTACGCCTGGCGGAAATCGATGCCGGTCATGTGGGCATCTTTCGCGGGGTACAGCCGCCCTCCCGCCTCGAGGACGATGGCGTCCAGGCGGGTGAAAAGTGCTGCAAGGCTGGCCTTTTGTGGAAAGTCCAGAGCCAGTGAAGTGCCCGGCAGCGGGAATGACATCAAGCCCGGTGAGGCGATGTCTCCACAGCGCTTGAGCACTGCAAGAAAGGAACCCTGGCCTGATTCGGCAATCACCCTCAATAGCTCTTCCGTTGCCGCTTGCGCCGTCGCATCGGGGATCACGCATTGATACTGTTGAAAACCTTTGCGGCCGTAGATTCGATTCCAGTACAGCAGGCGATCCAATGGATAAAAGAAGGCGTCGTAACTGCTGCGCTTGAAGGTGCGCTGGGCGGGATGGCTACGCCAGTAAGCTTCGTTGAAAGCACGCAGCGACAGGTTGTTGATCAGTGAAACAGGGGGCGTGAGGGGCACCTGAAGCTTGGAGCGAGCATCGACCTCCAGCGAGCCGTATGGCGCATGGTCACCGACGATGAATACCCCGCGTCCGGCGTGAGCCCCTTTGGCCAGGCAGTCTATCCAGGCGACACTGTACTCATGTTGCGGGTCCAGTTCGGCGGATAGGGTGAAGAACTCTGCCAGGTTGCTGAAGCGCACCACGCTGCTATCAATCTGGCTGCTGCGTATGGGCATCAGCTGGATTTCCGACCAGGCGATTATCCCGGTCAGGCCTAGCCCGCCAATAGTTGCGGCATACAGATCGGTATTCTCTGTCGGGGAGCAGGTCAGCATGCCTTGTTCATGACGCAATAGGCCAAAGCGCCGAACGTGATTGCCAAAGGTGCCGCGCACATGGTGGTTTTTGCCGTGTACGTCGTTGGCAATGGCTCCCCCCAAGGTGGCGAACTGGGTGCCGGGGGTGACGCAGAGGAACCAGCCATTGGGAATCGCCATGGCGAGGATTTCGGCCAGCGTGACACCGGCTTCGGCCAGCACGATCCCTTGCTGCCAATCGACATGGATAAAACGGTCCAGGCTGCGCATATGCAGTACTTGACTGCTGGAGGCAAGACAGCTGTCGCCATAGCTGCGACCGTTGCCATAAGGCAGGGTGCTGCCATGGGCTTCGGCCAGCTCTGTGAGCAGGCCTGGAAGTTCGCTGCGCCAGCTACAGGCATGCGCAGTTTGTGGTGCGTAGGGGAACCGTCCCCACGAGTAAAGGGGGTCACTCATGCTGCAATCCAGAACACGAGACCGAACAGTGCGCCGACTATCAGGCTGACACGATCACGAATGGCAAAAACTACCGGGTCGTCATGCATTTGCCCGCGGTGGGTGAGCATCCAGACGCGCGTTATCCAGAACAGTAGCAGCGGGCAGGAGATCCAGATCAATTGGGGGTGAGCGTACAACCCGCTGTCTGTCTGGTCATGGATGTACAGCGCAAGCACCATCACTGCGAGGTAGCCGGAGGCTGCTCCCAGAGATGAGATCATTTCAAGGTCCGAGGGGTAGTAGCCTCGTCCTCGGGTTTTTCCGGTACGCCCCTTGTGTCGCGCTTCATGCAGCTCTGCATAGCGCTTGACCAGTGCCAGGCTGAGGAACATGAACATTGAGAACGCAAGCATCCAGAAGGTTAGGGCGAGGCTGAATGCTGCCGCGCCAGCTATCAGGCGAATGGTGTACAGATTCGCCAGGGCTATAACGTCGATTGCCATGTGTCGCTTCAATGAAAGCGAATAGGCCAGGGTCAAGACGTAGTAAGCCAGGAGTGTTGCAGCGAACTGCCAGGGCAGCAATAAGGCGGCGCCGGAAAATGCGCCAATCAGCAGTAGCGGGAAAGTAAGCAGTCCCGACTTTATCGATAGGCGTCCTGCTGCAAATGGGCGTTTTCGCTTGGTTGCATGGTGGCGGTCATCGGCAAGGTCCAGCAGGTCGTTGAGCAGGTAGACGCTGGAGGCGCATAGCCCGAAAAGGATGAAGGCCAGTATGCCCTGCCATAACAGCGTGAAATTGGTGAGCTGATGGGCTGCCAGCAGCGGAACGAAGATCAACAGGTTCTTCATCCATTGGTGCAGGCGTAGAGCCTTGAGCCAATCCTTGGCGCCCCCAGGATTGGAGTGAATGACTTGCTCGACGTTGCCTTGAGCTTTTGCGCGCCGCTCTACGCCGTTTTCCGGGTTGATGACGTAGGCCTTGCGGGCTTTCGACCACACAGGAAGGTCGTCGCTGGAGTTGCCTACGTAATCGAAGCCCTGTTCGCCGTAGTGTTCAACCAGTAAGTCGCGCTTGCGATGAGAAGACAGGTTCCGTTCACCGTCAGATGCCAGCACTTGGTCGAACAGTTGCAGATGCTCTGCGATGCGTTCTGCCAGCGTGTAGTGGCTGGCGGTTGCCAGCACGATGCGGCGTCCATTGCTGCGCTCCAGCTTGATCAGCGCAATGACCTCCGGGTCATAGGGCAGCACGCTGATATCCATATTGGTTGCGCAGGCAAGCCCTTCCTTGAGGGTTGCTTTGCCCTTGGCCAGCCACCCGAAGGGCTTGAGCAGTTTTAACGGTTGAAGGCGCACGTAGGCCATGCCCGTTTCCAGAAGCAAGTCGGAGCGTAGCAGCGTGCCATCGAGATCGACTACTAAGGGGAGGGGCGAAAAGGCGGTCAAAGGAGCTTTTCCCTAATGGCTGGCCAAGTAGAGTGGTGCCAGCGAAATGAATCCAAGGTGACAATGATGGGTGTTATCACGAGCTACGCGGGCGTCCAGTGGGGAAGAGTTGCATGCCCGGCAGCATTTGCGGCGCTATGCTTTTCTAGCCTGCACTTCGTGTTTGGATCGCCGAACGCTGACCATGCTGAGATGCGGTCAGTAGTTTTTGTCTGATACGGCTGTAGGAAAAATCCCAGCTGGCGGAATCATATCACTCCATCAGGGTCACCTGAACCCGGACGTGATATGCAGAGCTTTACCAGAAATGCCCCGGGCCTTTTTACGAATGGCTCGTAATGCTTGGGTTCGATTTTTTTCAGGCAACAAAAAACCCGCACTAGGCGGGTTTTTTGTGTGCTTTCACGTGATGTTGACACCACCTGAAAGCTGAAGGTGGTGCCCAGAGACGGAATCGAACCGCCGACACGGGGATTTTCAATCCCCTGCTCTACCGACTGAGCTATCTGGGCAACGGGGCGCATTAAACGGGTTTTTCAGGGGGTCGTCAAGCAAGTT
>Ga0105244_10002165_pt1 | contig 15057 bp, 11 predicted proteins | sample KBSM44metaG_FD_80423 | JGI IMG/M metagenome (GOLD analysis project Ga0105244, IMG submission 80423) | Miscanthus rhizosphere microbial communities from Kellogg Biological Station, Michigan, USA - KBS M4-4 metaG | ecosystem: Host-associated > Plants > Roots > Rhizosphere > Soil | place... | reverse complement strand
GCGCCGCCTCCGGTCGCGGCACCCGTATCCTACGGTGTTGAAGCGGATGTCTATCATCCTGTACAAGCGCAAAACGGCATGGTGGCCTCGCAAGATTCGCAGGCCACGCAAGTCGGTGTCGATATTCTGAAACAGGGTGGCAATGCGGTGGATGCCGCCGTTGCGGTCGGTTTTGCGCTGGCGGTAACGCATCCGCAGGCGGGGAACATCGGCGGCGGCGGTTTCATGATGTTGCGTACCAAAGACGGCAAAACCACCGCCATTGATTTCCGCGAAATGGCTCCAGAAAAAGCTTCGCGCGATATGTTCCTTGATGCCGAGGGCAACGCCGACAGCAAAAAATCCCTGACCTCTCACCTTGCATCCGGTACACCGGGCACCGTGGCGGGCTTCTCCATGGCGCTGGAGAAATACGGCACGCTCCCGCTGAACAAAGTTATCCAACCTGCGATCAAGCTCGCGCAGGAGGGTTTTACCGTGAACGATGCGCTGGCCGAAGACCTGAAAGTTTACGGCGCAGAAGTTCTGCCTAATCATCCAAACAGCAAAGCGATTTTCTGGAAAGCAGACGGTGAACCGCTGCAAAAGGGCGACAAACTGGTGCAGACCAACCTCGCCAAAAGCCTCGAAATGATTGCCGAAAATGGTCCGGATGCTTTCTATAAAGGGGCGATTGCGGATCAGATTGCCGAAGAAATGGCAAAAAATGGCGGCCTGATTAGCAAGGTTGATCTGGCAAATTACAAAGCGGTTGAGCGTACGCCAATTAGCGGTGATTACCGGGGTTATGAGATTTTCTCCATGCCACCACCGTCTTCAGGCGGCATCCACATTGTGGAAATCCTTAATATTCTCGAAAACTTCGACCTCGCCAAATACGGTTTTGGCAGTGCCGATGCCATGCAGTTAACGGCAGAAGCTGAAAAATATGCCTATGCCGATCGTTCGGAATATCTCGGCGACCCTGACTTTGTCAAAGTGCCATGGCAGGCGCTGACCAACAAAGCCTATGCCAAATCGCTGGCTGAACAGATTGATATCAACAAAGCGCGTCCATCAAGTGAAATTAAGCCCGGCAAACTCGCGCCGTATGAAAGCAACCAGACCACGCATTTCTCGGTGGTGGATAAAGACGGCAATGCCGTGGCGGTGACTTACACCCTAAACACTGTGTTCGGTACGGGCATCGTGGCGGGGAATACCGGCATCCTGATGAACAACCAAATGGATGATTTCTCGGCAAAACCAGGCGTACCGAATGTCTACGGGCTGGTGGGTGGTGATGCCAACGCCGTTGGGCCGCATAAACGCCCGCTGTCGTCGATGTCGCCAACCATCGTGGTGAAAGATGGGAAAACCTGGCTGGTGACCGGCAGCCCAGGGGGCAGCCGTATCATCACCACTGTGCTGCAAATGGTGATGAACACCATCGATTATGGGATGAACGTTGCCGAAGCGACAAACGCACCGCGCTTCCATCATCAATGGCTGCCTGACGAGTTGCGAGTCGAGAAAGGCTTTAGCCCGGATACGCTGAAACTGTTGAAAGACAAAGGGCAGAAAGTGGAAGTAAAAGAAGCGATGGGCAGTACGCAGAGCATTATGGTTGGGCCGGATGGCATGTTGTACGGTGCATCTGACCCGCGTTCTGTGGATGATTTAACTGCGGGGTACTGAGTTTCCATCTCACCCCGGCCCTCTCCCTCTCCCTCTCCTGGGGGAGAGACTGTAGGGCGGATAAGCGCAAGCGTCATCCGCCATCAAATTATTCAGGCTTAAACCGCGTCATAAAATACGCGTCAACATACTGACCGTTGCGCAGCGCGTAATTCTTGCCGGTGCCTTCAATCTCAAAACCGAATTTGCGGTACACCGCGATTGCCGGTTGGTTATCGACGAACACCGTCAACTCCGTGCGTTCAATGCGCAGCCAGTTGTCGCACAGGTCGGTCATGGCACTCATTAGTGCGCTGGCGACGCCACGATTGCGATGTTTCCCGCAGACACTCATCCCGAAAGTCGCAACATGGCTCCGGCGCGGGTTGGGTTCGACAGACAAGACCAGGTGGCCCGCAACCATATCGTCGATGCAAGCCACCAGGCTTTTGCGCCCTGAAGGTGGATGCTTCATTCGTTCTTCCCACATTTCTAGAGAAGGGTGAGGAATTTGTAGCGTGTTGTGATAAACCTCTGGCTGGGCATTAATCTGACGTAAAGCATCCAGATCTCTCAATTCAGCGTGGCGTATCACTATCTCGCTCATTCCTTTTCTCCTCAAATGGTTAGGTAACCCTTTCAACATTATTGACTTTTTAGTTTTCGTCAACTGCTAACTTTTTCTAAAAAAAAGTAGACAAGTGCGAATGATAATGATTATTATTGCCATGCGTTCAGGGGAGACCCCTACGGAGATAACCTGAAAGCACGACATTGCTCACATTGCTTCCAGTATTACTTAGCCAGCCTAGCGCTGGCTTTTTTTTATCCTTTTTTCAGCCTGGCTTACTTGCCATTTTGTCCTCGGGCTGTGCTCGAAATCCTCACGTACATTTAGTACGCTCCGGTTTCTGCGCGCGGGCCGAGAACAAACTGGCTGCGCCGCCGACGGCTGAGCATTTGGCGAAAGCAACTCCAACTCATTCGGGAAAAATTGTTTCGTGGGGCGGATAAGCGCAGCGTCATCCGCCAAAAAACGCGGTGCCAAAAAACCAAAGAATGAAGTAGGGTAATTGCAATTCAAAGTCAAAAGGACAAAGCAATGACCCTACACTGCGCTTTTATAGGTTTTGGCAAAAGTACCACCCGCTACCACCTCCCTTACGTTCTGGTTCGCAAAGATAAACTCCACGTCGCGCATATTTTCCGCCGCCACGAAAAACCGGAAATCGAACAGCAACCGCAATACAGCCACATTCATTTCACCAGCCAACTCGATGACATTCTGAACGACCCGCAGGTCAAACTGGTGGTTGTTTGCACTCATGCTGACAGCCACTTTGAGTACGCGAAACGCGCGCTGGAAGCGGGTAAAAACGTGCTGGTGGAAAAACCCTTTACCCCGACGCTTGCCGAAGCGAAACAACTGTTTGAACTGGCGAAAGCGAAAGGGCTGACCGTGACGCCATATCAGAATCGCCGTTTTGACTCCTGCTTCCTGACGATGAAAAAAGTCATCGAAAGTGGCAAGCTGGGTGAAATCGTCGAAATAGAAAGCCACTTTGATATGTATCGCCCGGTTGCGGAAACCAAACCAGGATTACCAGCAGATGGCGCGTTCTACGGCCTCGGCGTCCACACCATGGACCAAATCATCTCGTTATTTGGCCGCCCGGACCACGCCGCCTACGATATTCGTAGCGTGCGCAATAAAGCCAATCCAGACGACACCTTTGAAGCGCAGCTTTTCTATGGCGACATGAAAGCCATCGTGAAAACCAGCCATCTGGTGAAAATCGATTACCCGAAATTCCAGGTTCACGGCACCAAAGGCTCGTACGTGAAATACGGTATCGACCAGCAAGAAACCAGCCTCAAGGCGTACATCATGCCGGGCGAACCGGGCTTTGCGGCTGACAACAGCGTTGGCGTGCTGGAATACGTGAACGATGCGGGCGAAACCGTGCGTGAAGAGATCAAACCGGAGCAGGGCGACTACGGCCGTGTCTACGACGCGCTGTACGAAACCATTATTAATGGGAAGCCTAATTACGTCAGAGAAATTGAAGCACTGACTAACCTCGAAATCCTCGAACGCGGTTTCGAACAAGCCTCCCCTTCAGTTGTGACCCTCGCCTAGCCCTCATCTGACGCCTCTGACTCGTTCATATTTTTTGAACAGAGGCGTCAATTTTCACCCTCTATGATCATTTCCGATTCGGGTCCACACTTAGCCCATCAAATGAATTGCGGAGAAACAAAAATGATCTTTTTAAGAAAAGCTGAAGAACGTGGTCACGCGAATCATGGTTGGTTGGACAGCTGGCATACCTTCTCATTTGCCAACTATTACGATGCCAATTTCATGGGTTTCTCGGCATTACGTGTGATTAACGAAGATGTGGTGGAAGCCGGTGAAGGTTTTGGTACCCATCCTCACAAAGACATGGAAATCCTGACCTATGTGCTGGAAGGGGCGGTTGCGCATCGGGACAGCATGGGTAACGAAGAAAAGGTTCCTGCGGGCGAATTCCAGATTATGAGCGCCGGTACCGGGATTACTCACTCCGAGTACAACCCAAGTAACACCGAGCGTCTGCGCCTGTACCAAATCTGGATCATTCCAGAAAAAACCGGCATCACGCCACGTTACGATCAGCGCCGTTTTGATGCACCACAAGGTCGCCAACTGGTACTGTCACCGGATGCACGTGACGGTTCGTTGAAGGTGAATCAGGATATGGAATTATCACGCTGGGCTCTGGTGAAAGACGAGCAATCTGTCTATCAAATTCCGGCAGATCGCCGCATTTGGGTGCAGGTTGTGAAAGGTGATGTGTCTATTAATGGCACCCAGGCGAAAACCAGTGACGCCATCGCCGTGTGGGATGAACAAGCGATTTCGATTCATGCCAATAGTGAAAGTGAGATTCTTTTGTTCGATTTACCTGCAGTCTAATAAATACCGATAGTTACCGGTCACAACCTTCCTTGAAACTGGGGAAGGTTGTGCTTTGTCCGTGCTAAACTTCGTTGTCGATAGTCAACCCACACAGCCAGACAATGAAAAAGAAAAGACCGGTATTACAGGACGTTGCAGACCGCGTTGGCATAACCAAAATGACGGTCAGTCGCTTTTTACGTAACCCTGATCAGGTTTCAGCCGCGTTACAGGTAAAAATTGCCGCAGCCCTTGATGAACTTGGCTATATCCCCAACCGTGCTCCAGACATCCTTTCAAATTCAACAAGTCGCGCAATCGGCGTGTTATTGCCTTCGCTAACCAACCAGGTTTTTGCGGAAGTACTGCGTGGCATTGAAAACGTGATTGATGCTTACGGCTACCAGACCATGCTCGCTCACTACGGTTATAAGCCGGAGTTAGAAGAAGAGCGTCTGGAATCAATGCTTTCCTGGAATATCGACGGTCTGATCCTCACCGAACGTACTCATACCCCGCGCACTTTGAAAATGATTGAAGTGGCAGGTATTCCCGTCGTGGAACTGATGGACAGCATTTCCCCTTGTCTCGATATCGCCGTAGGGTTCGACAACTTCGAAGCCGCACGCCAGATGACAGCCGCGATTATTGCTCGCGGGCACCGCCACGTCGCTTATCTTGGCGCTCGTCTGGATGAGCGTACCGTCATTAAGAAAAAAGGCTACGAGCAAGCGATGCTTGATGCGGGTCTTGTGCCGTACAGCGTGATGGTTGAACAATCTTCTTCTTATTCCACCGGTATCGAACTGTTCCGCCAGGCGCGTCGTGAATATCCGCAGCTCGACAGTATCTTCTGTACTAACGATGACTTAGCTATCGGCGCGGCATTTGAATGCCAACGCCAGGGGCTGAGTATTCCACAAGATATGGCGATTGCCGGTTTCCACGGTCACGATATTGGCCAGGTGATGGAACCCCGCCTTGCGAGCGTATTAACGCCGCGTGAGCGTATGGGTCGCATCGGTGCCGAGCGGTTGCTGGCGAGGATCCGTGGCGAAACGGTCACTCCGCAGATGTTAGATTTAGGCTTTACGTTGTCGCCGGGCGGCTCAATTTAACAAGATGTTTCAGGTTGCAGCGTACTAGCTGCAACTCGGAATATTTACGCGGTATTTTTTGATTTACTTCACAGTTATTGGCATTTCAACTGAATGGTTATTGCTAATTACTTAAGCTCTCTGGACAATGTTACCGATAACAGTTACCCGTAACAACTTCTCGTCCGTCGGAGCTACGCTATGAGCACTACTAACCACGAAAACCACATCTACGTCCTGATGGGCGTCTCTGGCAGCGGTAAATCTGCTGTTGCAAGTGAAGTTGCTCACCAACTCAAAGCCGCGTTCCTCGACGGCGACTTCCTTCACCCGCGCTGCAACATCATGAAAATGGCTTCCGGTGAGCCGTTAAATGACGAAGATCGCAAGCCGTGGCTGCAAGCGTTAAACGATGCGGCATTTGCCATGCAGCGTACTAACAAAGTTTCGCTGATCGTTTGCTCGGCGCTGAAAAAAGTCTATCGCGACCAGCTGCGTGACGGTAATCCAAATCTCTCTTTCATCTACATGAAAGGCGATTTCGAAGTGATTGAAAGCCGCCTGAAAGCGCGTAAAGGCCACTTCTTCAAAACGCAGATGCTGGTCACTCAGTTTGAAACGCTGGAAGAACCGAAGTCTGACGAACCTGATGTTCTGGTGGTGGATATCGACCAAACGCTTGAAGGCGTGGTCGCCAGCACTGTTGATGTGATCAATAAAGGCAGTGCGCAGTGAGTACATTAACGCTTGTTTTAACAGCAGTCGGCTCAGTTTTGCTGCTGCTGTTTTTAGTGATGAAGGCGCGTATGCACGCCTTCGTTGCTTTGATGGTGGTTTCAATTGGTGCAGGGATATTTTCCGGGATGCCGCTCGATAAAATCGCGGCAACCATGGAAAAAGGGATGGGTGGAACGCTTGGCTTCCTCGCCATCGTCGTCGCGCTCGGCGCGATGTTCGGAAAGATACTTCATGAAACCGGCGCAGTAGACCAGATTGCGGTCAAAATGCTGAAGTCTTTTGGCCACAGTCGCGCGCACTATGCGATTGGCCTGGCGGGCCTGATTTGCGCACTGCCGCTGTTCTTCGAAGTCGCCATTGTGCTGCTGATTAGCGTGGCCTTTTCTATGGCGCGCCACACCGGCACTAACCTCGTTAAACTGGTTATTCCTCTGTTTGCGGGCGTCGCAGCCGCTGCGGCATTTCTGCTGCCAGGGCCTGCGCCGATGCTGCTCGCTTCGCAAATGCACGCCGACTTTGGCTGGATGATTCTGCTGGGCCTGTGCGCTGCCATCCCAAGCATGATTATCGCCGGGCCGCTGTTTGGTAATTTCATCAGCAAATACGTTGAGCTGCATATTCCTGATGACATCACCGAGCCACATCTGGGCGAAGGCAAGCTGCCGTCGTTTGGTTTCAGCCTTTCGTTGATCCTGCTGCCGCTGGTGTTGGTGGGTATGAAAACCATCGCCGCACGTTTCGTCGAGCAGGGTTCCACGTTGTACGAATGGCTTGAATTTATCGGCCACCCGTTCACCGCGATTCTGGTTGCCTGCCTGGTGGCGATTTACGGTCTGGCGTACCGTCAGGGAATGGCGAAAGAGAAGGTGATGGAAATTTGTGGCCACGCGCTGCAACCGGCGGGCATCATCCTGCTGGTTATCGGTGCGGGTGGCGTGTTCAAACAAGTGCTGGTGGATTCAGGTGTTGGCCCGGCTCTGGGTGAAGCGCTGACAGGTCTGGGCTTGCCGATTGCGTTGACCTGCTTCGTTTTGGCAGCAGCGGTGCGTATTATCCAGGGTTCTGCAACCGTGGCGTGTTTGACCGCAGTTGGCCTTGTGATGCCGGTTATCGAACAGCTCAACTACAGCGGCGCGCAAATGGCAGCATTGTCTATTTGTATCGCAGGCGGTTCTATCGTTGTGAGTCACGTTAACGATGCGGGCTTCTGGCTATTCGGTAAATTTACCGGCGCTACAGAAGCGCAAACCCTGAAAACATGGACCATGATGGAAACCATCCTGGGCACCACCGGTGCGATTGTGGGGATGATTGCTTTCACGCTGCTCTCGTAGGTCGGATAAGCGCCAGCGTCATCCGACATGAATTTGACGCTCTGGTAAACCCAGAGCGTCATGCTTTTCAAAACACCTTCACGACATCAGCGGCAACAACTGTTGATAAATCTGGTTAAACACTTTACGACGCGCTTGATATTGCTCATGTCGGGCCATGTCTGGTTTATGCTGTTGCTCAAGCGGTAACTGTGGCAGCAATGCTGGCAGAGGCTTCTCCGGCGACATCGCGATTTGCGCCAGGCGTGCCGCGCCAAGCGCCGGGCCGACATCCCCACCCGTACGATAATCCAGCGTTTGCCCACTAATATCCGCCAGCATCTGCCGCCAGTACGGGCTACGCGCACCACCGCCAATCAGCGTGACACTTTGCGGCGTGACTCCGCATGAATGCACTACATCCATTCCATCTGCTAATGCATAACCCACACCTTCCAGCACGGCGCGAGCCAGTTCTGCTGGCCCATGCTGATGGGTCAGACCAAAGAAAACGCCTTTTGCTTGCGGATTATTGTGCGGAGTGCGCTCTCCAGACAGATACGGCAGGAACCAGATATCTCCCGCATCTTCATTAGAATTTTCAGCGGCTTCGAGCAATGCCGGAACGCTACCCAGGCCCGTTAATTTCGCGGCCCAATCGAGACACGATGCAGCGCTAAGCATCACCGACATGAGATGCCAGCGATTAGGTAAAGCATGGCAGAAGCTGTGGACGGCACTTTCCGGTTTACTGCGAAAACCATCGCTGACCGCGAAGTAAACGCCTGAGGTACCCAGCGATAACATCGCCTGCCCAATATCCATCATGCCGACACCCACGGCACCCGCGGCATTATCGCCACCGCCTGCCACCACCGGCACGGCAGGCATCTTCCACGCCTGCGCGACATCGGCTTTCAAGTTGCCGGTAACTTCACAGCCTTCGAATAAATCAGGCATTTGCTTGCGACTCAACTGACAAGCATCGAGCATTTTGTCGCTCCAGTCTCGCTTCGCGACATCCAGCCACATGGTGCCTGCCGCATCGGACATATCGCTGGCAAAAACACCGCACATCCGCAGACGCAGATAATCCTTCGGTAACAGCACTTTATCGATCTTCGCGAAAACCTCAGGCTCGTGGCGCTTCACCCAAAGCAGTTTTGGCGCGGTAAAGCCCGGCATCATCAGGTTGCCAGTAATTTCGCGTGAGTTCGGAACGCTTGCTTCCAGCAAGGCGCACTCTTCTCCACAACGTCCGTCGTTCCACAAAATCGCCGGACGTAAAACGTTCTGTTGGTTATCCAGCAATGTTGCGCCGTGCATCTGTCCCGCAATCCCCAGCGCTTTTACATCCTTTAGAGAATGCTGTTCGCCGAGTGCTTTCATGGCGCGGTCTGTTGCTTGCCACCAGTGCTCTGGATCTTGCTCCGACCATAACGGATGCGGACGAGACACCGTCAGTGTTTCAGTGCGAGTTGCCAGCACCTCGCCTTGCTCACCGAGCAAAATCGCTTTAACACCCGATGTTCCGAGATCGATTCCGATGTACATAGTGGCCGTTCCTTGCAAGAGGTTTGGTTTCGAAATAGTAGGGTGGATAAGCGCAAGCGCCATCCACCACAGTGGTCATGGCTTAAACTTATCTATCAAACAGGTAATGATTGACCAGGTTTTCCAGCAACTCCTGGCGACCGCTCTGATGCTGCGGATTCAGGTCATGTTGTTCAGCGTACTGCGCAATTTGTGAAAGTGACATTTGGCCTTTCAGAATTTGCTGGCCAAGTTCACCATTCCAACCGGCATAACGCTTCGCAACGCGTTTATCCAGCTCACCATCTTCAATCATGCGTGCAGCAATTTTCAGCGACAGCGCCATCACATCCATCGCACCGATGTGGCCATAGAACAGGTCATATTTATCGGTACTCTGACGACGTACTTTGGCGTCAAAGTTCAGGCCGCCCGTAGTGAAACCGCCTGCTTTCAGAATTTCGTACATCACCAGCGAGTTTTCTTCCACGCTGTTCGGGAACTGGTCTGTATCCCAACCCAGTTGCGGGTCGCCACGGTTGGCATCGACGGAACCGAAGATACCCAATGCAATGGCGCTGGCGATTTCATGATGGAATGAGTGGCCTGCGAGTGTCGCGTGGTTCGCTTCAATGTTTACTTTGATCTCTTTTTCCAGGCCAAACTGCTTCAGGAAACCGTAGACCGTCGCAACATCGTAATCGTATTGATGCTTGGTTGGTTCTTGCGGTTTTGGTTCGATAAGCAATGTGCCGCGGAAACCAATTTTGTGTTTGTGCTCAACCACCATCTGCAAGAAGCGGCCAATTTGCTCACGCTCCTGGCGTAAATCGGTATTGAGCAGTGATTCGTAGCCTTCACGGCCGCCCCACAGCACATAGTTTTCGCCGCCCAGTTGGTGAGTCGCATTCATCGCGGTAACGACTTGTGTTGCCGCCCAGGAGAAGATTTCCGGGTCTGGACTGGTCGCTGCACCGGCACCATAACGAGGATTGGTAAAGCAGTTGGCGGTACCCCACAGCAATTTCACGCCGCTTTCCTGCTGTTTTTGCGCCAGCACTTCGGTCATTTTCGCGAAGTTATTCAGGTACTCTTTCAGTGACGCCCCTTCTGGAGAAACGTCCACATCGTGGAAGCAGTAATACGGAACATTCAGTTTGTGGAAGAATTCGAAGGCCACATCCGCTTTTAGTTTTGCCAGACCTAATGCGTCGCCTGCTTGCTGCCACGGACGTTCAAAGGAACCGGCACCAAACATATCTGCCCCATTCCAACAGAAGTTATGCCAGTAACAAGCAGCAAAACGCAGGTGTTCTTCCATACGTTTGCCCAGCACGATTTCGTCTGGGTTGTAGTGTCGAAATGCCAGCGGGTTAGCGGTTTTAGGGCCTTCAAAACGTACACGTTCAAGTTGGTCGAAATAGGCTTGCATAATTGACTCCGTCATTTTGGGTATAGCAAGTAAGCGATTCTTTAACCATCCTGTATTTTCCCTCGAGTTTGCTCAATTACGTTATTTCACACTGCGATTAAGAGAATGCTCAAATGTGCGCTGCCTCGCAAAAAATGCTGAAAATAATCAAAGAAACATCTCGATCGTTATTCCAATAAATATTGCAAGGGATGAGTTTGTTAAATTAAAAGCCGATCGCCATCATAAATTAACAATTAAACCAAAAAACATAATGAGAAGATAAAAATCTGTAATTGCTGGAATTGCAATCACAGACAACAATTCCCTCCGGTCAACAGATGTTAATAATTTTTAATCCGATTTATTCCACCCTACACAGGTATAAAAAAATGAGAATGAAGATTAAGAACCTCTTACTAACGTTGTGTGCCTCACTCGTACTAACCAGCACCTGCAGCTTTGCAAAAGAAGTTAAGATTGGCATGGCTATCGATGATTTACGTCTCGAACGCTGGCAGAAAGACCGCGATATTTTTGTTAAGAAAGCCGAATCTCTGGGCGCGAAAGTCTTTGTTCAGTCCGCTAATGGCAATGAAGAAACGCAAATGTCGCAAATTGAAAACATGATCAATCGTGGCGTAGATGTGTTGGTCATTATTCCTTACAACGGGCAGGTATTAAGCAATGTGATAGCGGAAGCTAAAAGAGAGGGGATAAAAGTATTAGCCTATGATCGCATGATTAATAATGCGGATATTGATTATTATATTTCCTTTGATAATGAAAAAGTCGGTGAGCTTCAGGCGCAAAGTATTGTTAATAAAGTCCCTTCTGGTAATTATTTTTTGATGGGCGGCTCGCCGGTTGATAATAATGCTAAGTTGTTCCGCGAAGGGCAGATGAAAGTATTAAAACCCTATATTGATAGCGGTAAAATAAAAGTTGTCGGCGATCAATGGGCGGATGGTTGGTTGCCTGAAAACGCATTGAAAATCATGGAAAATGCGCTGACGGCAAATAACAATAAAATTGATGCGGTTGTCGCATCAAACGATGCGACGGCCGGTGGGGCAATCCAGGCATTAAGCGCCCAAGGGCTGGCGGGCAAAGTGGCGATTTCCGGCCAGGACGCGGATTTAGCCGGTGTGAAACGTATTATTGCCGGTACGCAGACCATGACGGTTTATAAGCCCATCACTAAACTTGCGAATACCGCCGCCGAAATTGCCGTGGAATTAGGCGAAGGTAAGCAACCCGCTTCAGATGCCAAACTCAATAACGGCGTTAAAGATGTTCCATCACGCCTTCTGACCCCTATCGAAGTCGACAAAGCCAATATCGACAGCACCGTTGTGGCTGACGGTTTCCACAAGAAAAACGAGCTATAGCCTACTGCGCCCGTGGTTTACCACGGGCAATACCCTTAAAACAGGTTAAGGAGTCGCTATGCCTTGTTTACTGGAAATGAAAAATATCACCAAGACCTTCGGCGTCGTGAAGGCGGTTGATAGTGTCAGTCTGTCCGTTGATTCCGGTGAAGTGATGTCGCTTTGTGGCGAGAACGGCTCCGGTAAATCCACGCTGATGAAAGTCCTGTGCGGGATTTATCCATTCGGCAGCTACGAGGGTGAAATTTGGTTTGCGGGAGAAAAACTCCAGGCGAGCCATATTCGTGATACCGAGCGCAAAGGTATTGCGATTATTCATCAGGAGCTGGCGCTGGTTAAGCATTTGACCGTGCTGGAGAATATTTTCCTTGGGGCCGAGATGTCGCGGCATGGCGTGTTGGACTACGACAGCATGACGCTTCGTTGCCAGAAGCTGCTCGCGCAGGTGAGCTTGAATATTTCTCCCGATACGCGCGTGGGGTCGCTTGGGCTTGGGCAGCAACAGCTGGTCGAAATTGCCAAGGCATTGAATAAACAGGTGCGTCTACTGATTCTGGATGAGCCAACTGCCTCGTTAACCGAGCAAGAAACGGCGGTACTACTGGGGATCATTCGCGACCTGCAAGCGCATGGCATCGCCTGTGTTTATATCTCCCACAAACTTAATGAAGTGAAAGCGATTTCCGACACCATCTGCGTCATTCGCGACGGTCAACACATCGGTACTCGTGATGCGGCGCTGCTTCGTGAAGAAGACATAATCACCATGATGGTTGGGCGCGAACTTACGGCTCTTTACCCTAATGACCCGCACCAGACGGGCGATGAAATTCTGCGTGTTGAACATCTCACCGCCTGGCATCCGGTAAACCGGCAAATCAAACGGGTGAACGACATTTCGTTTTCACTGCATAAAGGCGAAATTTTGGGAATTGCAGGGCTGGTAGGTGCGGGACGAACCGAAGCGGTGCAGTGCTTATTTGGAGTCTGGCCGGGCAAATCTGAAGGCCGAATTTTCATTGATAACCAACCCGTCGCTATTGGTAACTGCCAGCAAGCCATCGCCCATGGTATTGCGATGGTGCCTGAAGACCGCAAAAAAGACGGCATCGTGCCGGTTATGGCGGTCGGACAAAACATCACCCTTGCTGCGCTAAGTCAGTTTTCTGGGGCGTTGACTCATCTTGATGATGCCGCAGAACAAAACTGCATCCTGCAATCTATTCAGCGGCTAAAAGTGAAAACTTCATCGCCTGAGCTGGCAATTGGTCGCCTGAGCGGAGGCAATCAGCAAAAAGCGATTCTGGCGCGATGTCTGCTGCTCAATCCTCGCATCCTGATTCTGGATGAACCCACGCGTGGCATTGATATCGGCGCGAAATATGAAATCTACAAACTGATCAACCAACTGGTGCAGCAAGGCATCGCGGTCATCGTTATCTCATCAGAATTGCCTGAAGTGCTGGGGCTGAGCGACCGAGTGCTGGTGATGCATGAAGGGCGCATCAAAGCCGACCTGATTAATAATAATTTGACCCAGGAGCAAGTCATGGAAGCCGCACTGAGGAGTGAAAAGCATGTCGAAAACCAATCCGTCTGAACTGAAACTCACGGCACCTACGGCTTCACCATTCGCGGGCTTGCGTGCGCTGAATCTGCAGGTTTTTGTCATGATTGCTGCGATTGTGGTGATCATGCTGTTCTTCACCTGGACGACAGATGGCGCATATCTCAGTGCCAGGAACGTCTCTAACTTACTGCGCCAGACGGCTATCACCGGGATCCTGGCGGTAGGGATGGTGTTCGTCATTATCTCTGCAGAAATTGACCTTTCCGTTGGCTCGATGATGGGCTTGTTGGGGGGTGTGGCGGCGATTTTCGATGTCTGGTTAGGCTGGCCGTTACCGCTGACTATCGTGGTGACACTGGCTCTGGGCCTGGTTCTCGGGGCATGGAACGGTTGGTGGGTGGCTTATCGCAAAGTCCCTTCGTTTATTGTCACCCTCGCCGGAATGCTGGCGTTTCGCGGTGTGCTGATTGGCATTACTAACGGCACCACCGTTTCGCCTACCAGCGCCGCTATGTCGCAAATCGGGCAAAGTTATCTCCCTGACGGGATTGGCTTTGGTATCGGCACCCTGGGACTTGTGATGTTTGTTGCCTGGCAGTGGCGGATGCGTACCCGCCGTCAGGCGCTGGGGCTGACAACACCTGCATCGACAGGCGTTGTTGGGCGCCAGGCCATCACGGCGGTCATCGTATTAGGGGCAATCTGGTTGCTCAATGATTACCGCGGCGTGCCGACACCCGTACTGCTTCTGACGTTATTACTGTTGGCGGGCATGTTTATGGCGACCCGCACCGCATTTGGTCGGCGTATTTATGCGATTGGCGGCAATATCGAAGCGGCACGACTTTCTGGTATTAATGTGGAGCGCACCAAACTGGCGGTTTTTGCCATCAATGGACTCATGGTGGCGATTGCTGGGTTGATTCTCAGCTCACGTTTGGGGGCGGGTTCGCCGTCAGCTGGGAATATTGCTGAACTCGATGCCATAGCAGCATGTGTGAGTGGCGGCACCAGCCTTGCGGGTGGCGTAGGGAGTGTTGCTGGTGCGGTGATGGGCGCATTTATCATGGCTTCTCTGGATAACGGAATGAGCATGATGGACGTGCCCACGTTCTGGCAGTACATCGTCAAAGGCGCAATTTTGTTGCTGGCGGTGTGGATGGATTCGGCGACCAAACGCAGAGCGTAGACTGTGCAAATGATCACAGTGCCGGGGGAAGTTTGCCCGGCACTTTTGCAATTATGGTATTGCACATACGGGTATTTTTTCAGGAAACAGAAAGCATGTTTGAGAAACGTCATCGCATTACGTTGTTATTCAATGCCAATAAAGCCTACGACCGCCAGGTGGTGGAAGGGGTTGGCGAATATTTGCAGGCGTCTCAATCTGAGTGGGACATTTTTATT
>Ga0105244_10002164_pt1 | contig 15063 bp, 13 predicted proteins | sample KBSM44metaG_FD_80423 | JGI IMG/M metagenome (GOLD analysis project Ga0105244, IMG submission 80423) | Miscanthus rhizosphere microbial communities from Kellogg Biological Station, Michigan, USA - KBS M4-4 metaG | ecosystem: Host-associated > Plants > Roots > Rhizosphere > Soil | place... | reverse complement strand
TACGCCGGTATACGATTCCAAACTGGGATCGGCTACGGTTGAGGTGATCAATAACGGGTTACAGGAGCTGCTGATGGGCGGCAAAGCTGAAGATATTGCAGGCCGAATTCAAGCAGCTCAAGCGAATGCGATGAAACAATAGGTTGTTTCCTGCTTATAGAGACTGATTAACCTAACCTAAATAAAGTAAAGCACAGTTCATTCCCCTTCCCGGCAGGGGAGGGGTTTTTAGATAAGAAGTTAACGTCCGATACCGGACAGATTAGAAAGGCAATACGAGGGGAAGTGAAGCCATTGAACGCATTGCAAAGTCGGCGTTTTATTATGCTGGGGCTTGCACCGGCAGTTATTATCTATGCATTGTTTGTGTTTGTGCCTGTTGTGTGGTCTGCATATTACGGCTTTTTTAACTGGTCTGGCATTGGTGCATCGACATATATTGGCCTGAGCAACTATGTGGAAATCTGGAATGACGCGATCTTTTGGCGGGCTTTGAAAAATAATGTCATTTTTGTGCTGGCTTCGGTGTTTGGTCAGATTCCATTAGCACTCATGTTGGCAGTTATGTTACACAAAAGCAACCCGCTCCAGCGCTTTCTGCGCTCGGCCGTATTTCTGCCGATGGTATTGTCAACCGTGGTCATCGGCATGATCTGGCAGTATATCTATCATCCACAGATCGGTATCTTGAATTTCCTGCTGGATGCACTAGGGCTGGAGAGCTGGAAGCTGCAATGGCTGTCCGATGCAAAGATCGCGATATTTTCTCTTGTGCCACCCTTGCTCTGGAGTTTTGTTGGACTGTATCTGATTATTTTCATCTCCGCTTTGCAGAACATCCCGGGTGAAATCCATGACGCAGCCAAAATAGATGGCGCATCTGGACTCCGAAAACTGGTTTCTATTTCTCTGCCGATGATTTGGGGCACGGTACAAGTTGCCATTATCTTATGTATCTCAGGCAGTCTGAAGTCCTTTGATCTGGTCTACATCATGACCAAAGGTGGACCAGCTCACGCAACGGAGTTGCTCGCTACGTATATGTATAACTCTACGTTTACAACGTACCGATATGGTTTTGGTAGTGCGATCTCTACAACGATTGTTCTGATTTCCTTGTTACTCATCGGAACAAGCCAGTGGGTGACCAGTCGGAAGCGTAAAGAAAACGGATAGAAAGGAGGCACGCTCATGCGAACAACACCTGTGACGATATCAACACCACGAGGCCATGCAGGGCATTCCATTCGGCAGATTCGTAAAGGAATCTTTTGGACGCTGCTGACGGTCTATGGTATTTTAACATTGTATCCGTTTTATTGGCTTGTGATTAGTGCGTTCAAAACAAATGAGGATTTCTACAGCAGACCTTTTGGTCTACCGGCACACTGGAATGTGGCCAATTTTACAAATGCCTGGGAAAGCTCGAAGCTCGGAACGGCCTTTGGCAATTCACTAACCGTATCGATTGGCTCGCTGATCCTGACGCTGTTTATCGCGGCGCTGGCTTCATTCATACTGGCACGATTCCAGTTTCGCTGGAAAGGGCTCATTATGACGTTTTTCGTTGTAGGCATGCTCATTCCGATTCATAGTACACTTGTTCCGTTGTTTATTTTGATGAAACAGATGTCCTTGCTCAACACGTATTGGGCTTTGATCTTGCCGTATACTGCGTTTGCCTTGCCAACAGCAATCTTTGTGTTGACAGCTTATCTGGTCAGCATTCCGCGCGATATTGAAGAGGCCGCTTTTATGGATGGAACCGGACTTTGGGGACTTTTTACCCGGATCATGCTTCCCATGTCGCTTCCTGCACTGTCTACGGTGACCATTTTGAGTTTTTTACATGCGTGGAACGACTTTTCCTTTGCCCTTGTATTTATTAATAAAACAGGATTGAAAACGTTACCGCTTGCCATTGCAAACTTCGCAGATGGATATCAGACCGATTATGGTCTAACGCTTGCTGCCATGACCCTATCGGTTATTCCTACGATCATTGTCTATTTAATCTTTCAGGAACAGGTGATGAAGGGCATGACAGCAGGTGCAGTCAAAGGGTAAGCGAGGGGCGCATCCAAAGGAGGAACAGAGTTGGTTCGCTGGCTTACATCATCACTGCAACGAAAACTATCCGTGGTTGTCACAGCTTCGATGATTGTGCCACTTGTAGCGCTTGGACTATTTGCTTTCCTGTTCGCCTCACGCATTACGGAGGAAAAAACGAAGCTGTCCGGGATGGACACGTTGAAACAAGTGGAAGCGAATCTTCGTTATATGCTCCAGGATGCGGAGAATTTATCGATTTTCCTCATTGGAGAACGGGATATTCAGCAATATCTAAGCCGCGACGAGGATCATGAAGCCGATCGCTTGGATATTGTGGGCCGAATGACCAATCTGGCCGCATCCAAAAAGTACATTGCGAACATTGCCATTTATCCTGGACGCTTTGATGCTGCGTTGTCCACGGCCACTTGGTATGAACCGGACGGAGGTAGTCTGTTTTCCCCGTCTCTCCCTAGTGGAAACGCGGATAAAAGGTGGACGGGTGTATATCCCGTTCGCAATTATGCTGGAATTCAAAACGTCATTACGTTGATCAGGCCAATTCGCAGCATCCACAATTATCGTCCCATCGGCTGGCTTAGCATCAGTTTAAATGAAAATGCGATCTCTAAAGGGTGGCCGGCGTTTGGACTGGGTAGAGGGGAAGGTAGCCTTGAACTGTTTGGCAACACAGGAGAGGTTCTGTCCTCCATGGATAAATCCCGGCTTGGGCTACATGTATCTGATCTCGAACCGGGACTGATTACGCGCATTCAGAAGGGGCATAGTGGGACGACTACGTATGGTGAGGAAGAACGAAAACGTACGGTACTTTATTACCCTGAGGAACTGACGGGGTGGACGCTGGTTGGTATGGTTCCTTATGAGCAATACCGTTCAGAGAATAGTTACATTATCATTTTGACAGCAATTGCGGTTGCCTTGTCAGCGTTAATCAGCGGTGGTTTGGTCTGGTTCACGGTTCGCAGGGTTACGAGGCCGCTGCTTGTATTAACCAGACATTTGTCTCGAATTGACCCGAAGCGTCCCTTGCCGTTATTCCGAGCAGAAAGCGATGACGAGATTGGCAAGCTTGGGGAAAGTTATAATCTGCTTGGTGCACATATTGAATCGCTTAAGGAAGAGATCATTCGTGGGGAAGCTCGCAAAAAAGAAGCAGATCTGCGTGTACTCCAGGCTCAGATTAATCCTCATTTTCTGTATAACACGCTCTCCTCCATTCATTGGATCGCGCTGATGTCCAAAGAAAACCGGATCGCGGATATGGTAGAGGGACTAAGTGATTTTCTACGAATCAGTTTGAATAAGGGACAGGATTACTGCCCGGTTGCCCAGGAGATTGCGCATATCCGTCATTATGTACGGGTACAGTCGATTCGTTTTCCGGATCAATTCGTGCTGCATTATATTGTTGATCCTGCATTGGAGCAACGAATGATGTTAAAGCTTCTGCTACAGCCACTGGTGGAGAATGCGATGATTCACGGGATTCAACAGGCAGGAAACCAAGGCACGATAACGATTATGATTCAGAAGGATTCCGCGGTTGAGCGCATGAACATTTTGGTACTGGACGACGGTGCGGGCATGGAACTGGAGCAATTGGAGCAATTGCGGGCCAGTATTATCCCCGCGGATGAGAGTAACATGTTGCCGCAGGGCAGTCATTCCCAAGGGAAGCAACTGGGGCAGTCGTTGTCCGATGGAGGGTATGGTCTCCGTAATGTAAACGAAAGACTGTTTCTTCACTATGGGACGGATGCGTTACTTGAAATACACAGCAAAAAGGGTGGGGGCACCCGAATTTCGTTCTCCATTCCAATTCTGGAGGAATCGCCATGAGATTATTGATTGTGGACGACGAAGTCATCATTCGCACAGGGCTCGCGAGTGTGATCGCCTGGCATGAACTTGGCATTGAGATTCTTCCGCCAGCTGCTTCTGCCGAGGAGGCTTTAACTCGACTAGCGGAGGAACACCCGCATATTTTGATGACTGATATTCGAATGAACGGCAAGTCGGGGCTGGAGCTAGCGGAAGAAGCACAGCATCTGCTTCCGGAGCTGGAGGTCATTATTTTATCGGGTTACGATGATTTCTCTTACGCCCAGCAAGCGATCCGTAATGGAGTCACAGACTATCTCTTGAAAACGAGCAAACCGGAAGAGATCATCAAAACGGTGCTGCAGGCCAAAGGAAGAATTACAGAACGATGGGCAGAGAAGTCCCGTGAGGGACAATTGTTACGTGAGAACCGGGAGAGGAAGTTTGCCAGATGGGTGATCGAAGGTCATACGAATTCGGGGAGTTGTCCATCCTTTCTCGCATTTGATGAGGAACATGCGCTCCCCGTTCAATCCATAGAGCAAGTTAGTGGCGACAAACGGCCTGTGAGCAGGCAAGTTGTTGTGATTGAGGCAGAGGGTTGGGGCCGCTCTTCCGATGCGCTGCTCCGGTTTGCAGTGCAGAATATGATTGAAGAAGTGCTCCCAGGAACGATTGCTCAGGTTGACAAACAATATATTGTCTGTGTTCTACCTGTGGCTTCCGAAAATGAAGTAAGCGTATACAGGATCAAGGAAGGCATAGATCGTATGGAGGCATGGTTGAAATGTTCACTTCGCGCTGTGCTTGGTGAACCTGTTAACCACTCTTCTGAATTGCACCGTAGTTATCAAACGGCGTTGTTAGCTTTACAGTACCGTGGACTGCTGGATACCAAAGTGTGGCGATATCAAGAGGTTAACGGCAGGCGAGGTGGCAAAACGGTGTTGACACATGAGGAGGAGACTACCCTCGGTACGTTGCTCATGGACAATGATCCAGTCACACTTACAACATGGATACGTGAACTGATTACGAGGTTGATTGCAGAACCTGATGTCACACCAGGATCATATGTAGCTTGTCTACATTCGGTGATCATTGCAGGACACCGCTGGCTAGCGCGAACACTTCAAGCGATTGGAAGGGAACAGCCCTCCAGGCTTGAGCCTTGGACCCCTGAAACCGACAAGAAACCGGCAGAGATCGGGGATGAATTGTTCCACCATTTATATGATGTGATGCAGGCATATCACAGTCGTATGGGACAAGGGCAGGCCGCACATGTGCAGAAAGCGATAGGTTATATTGAAAATGCACTGGCACAGGATATTAGCTTGCAGCAGGTGGCCGGGCAGGTTCATTTGCATCCAGGACATCTTAGTGAATTGTTTAAAAAAGAAATGGGTGTAACCTTTGGTGACTTTGTTACAGATATGAGGATCAGGCGGGCAATGGATATGCTCGTTGTGTCTCCGGCAAAGGTCAGTGAAATCGCAGCAATTAGCGGTTATGAGGATGTGAAGTATTTCAGCAGACTGTTCAAAAAGCATACAGGCAAAACACCGAGTGAATACCGGGAGCAGGCACTTGCATTTAAATCTTCAGGCAGCTAGACGGGAGGAGCAGGAGTACAATGGTCAACGTTTGTCGTACAAGTCAGGATTTATCAGGACAGTGGAAGATACAACATTACGAGGTTGAAGAAAAGCGAGCAATGGATGTTGCCGCTGCAGCGCTGGATGACCGATTCTGGATCGGGGCAACTGTGCCTGGTGATGTTCATGGGGCACTTGCAGAGCGCGGCATTATAGATCCGATTTATTTTGGACATAACGATGTCAAGAGTCGCTGGATCGAGCAGAAGGAGTGGTGGTATCGCACCGCCTTTAATCTGGACGCGGGTGCATCTTCCGAGGAACGTATTGAACTTGTGTTTGAAGGCTTGGACACGTTTGCAACGGTATACGTGAATGGACATGAGGTTGGAAAAACCGCTAATATGCTGATGTCTCATACATTGGATGTGACCCGTCTGGTGCGAAGCGGCTGGAATGCCATTGCGGTACGCTTTGACCCGCTTCATCTTCATCATCGTGACAAGGAGACATTTGACTGGTCTTCGTATACGAAAGAACGCCCGTGGCTGCGTAAAGCGGCTATGAATTTTGGCTGGGACTGGGGGCCGCGCATCGTTACGGTAGGGATCTGGGGAGCGGTCCGTCTGGAGCGAAGCAAGATTGCCAAACTGCAACATGTGTATGCCCGAACCAACGCCGTAAGCAAGGAACAGGCTCAAGTACAAGTCACTGCAGAGGTACAATCTGTTTTATCTTTGCGTAGCCAGCAAGAACGGACACAGCCAGTTGTGACCACTTGTGATATCCGTCTTCTGGATCAGCAAGGAGAGGTTGTAGCCAGCGCTATTTCTTTGCCTGTAAAACAGGGGAAAGCAGATGTAACGTTAGATGTGGCTCATCCCTGCTTATGGTGGACTCATGATCTGGGGGAACCCTATCTGTACACACTTGAAGTTACGCTGTATGCAGATGATATAGCAGTGGATCGGTACTGTCAGTCATATGGCATACGGACGATTGAGCTAGCTTTGCATAATGAGCAGGGAGAGAGACGGTTTGCTTTTATCCTGAATGGGGTCAAACTCTACGCCAAGGGAGCAAACTGGATACCTGCCGATCAGCTGATTGGAACGATTCCGAATTCACGTTACCGCGAGCTTGTGGAACTGTCTGTTGAAGCACATATGAACATGCTGCGTGTGTGGGCAGGCGGCATCTATGAGAAAGAAGTCTTTTACGACGAATGTGATCGGCAAGGGGTACTTGTCTGGCAGGATTTTGCCTTTGCCAACGCTTTATTTCCGGATTTCAATCGTGACTTCATGCAAAATGTACAGCAAGAGGTCGAGAATAACGTACTTCGTTTACGTAACCGGGCTTCGCTGGCGATCTGGTGTGGCAACAATGAAATCGACTGGCTGTATGACATGAAAACGGCTAGTGGTGATATCACAAGTCCGTTCTACGGCGAACAGATTTACCACGAACTGATTCCTGAGGCATTGGAGCGGCTTGATCCGTCCAGGCCGTACTGGCCTTCTTCACCTTATGGCGCAGATCATGGACAGGATGCGAATGACCCGGATACCGGAGATCGGCACAACTGGCAAGTGTGGCACGGTTCTGTATACCCGAGGAAACAGGGAGAAGTACCTGTGCTGGACTATAGCATTGAAGGGGTCACGTTCAAAAATTATAAAAAGGATCAAGCACTGTTCAGCAGTGAATTTGGCATGCATGCTTCAGCTAATCGGTATACGCTGGAGAAAAATATACCTGCCGGCCAGTTTTACTGGGGGAGTCCCGAAATGGCCTATCGTAATAAGGATACGAATCATCAGAAAGGTATTTTGCTAATGGAAGGGTACACGGGCATTCCACAAAATGTAGAGGATTACATGAACTTCTCCATGTTGACCCAGGCAGAGGGGCTACGCTATGGGATAGAACATTTCAGGCGAATCAATGACCGTAACAGCGGTGCGCTGGTATGGCAGCTGAATGATAGCTGGCCGGGAACAAGCTGGTCGATGATCGATTATGAACTGCTGCCGAAGGCTTCCTTTTATTATGCCAAAACGTTCTTTCATCCTGTACTATTGTCGCTCGAGCATGAGCCAGGACATTCGCTTAACGTATGGGTAGTTAATGATACACAGGATGAAGTGGGAGGACAACTTCGACTGAATGTTTATGGTCTGACTGGAGAGCGACTGTACACTTCAGCATATGGAGTGAAGGTGCCCGCTCAGTCATCTATGCAGATCACAGCTTTAGAGGAAGCCGAAGTGCTTGGAACCAAACGGGCGGAAGAAGTGATGGTGGAATTGCAAGCCGAAGGGTTTGTTGCACCCATGAATCGTTACTTTTTGCGTGATCCCAAAGATGTGATGTTACCGCACTCACGGCTCAGCGTTCATGTAAACGAGGAAGAACAATCCGTAACCGTTAATGCGAGTGTCGCCATTGCACGTATGGTGAAGCTGGAGTTGCCGGTTGGCCGGGTTCGATTCAGTGATAACTATTTTGATCTATTGCCAGGAGAGAGCCGCACAGTAACGCTACAGCATCCAGAGATGCAAGCTTTACCACTAAAAGAGTTGCGAGTAAGTGCGATGAATGCAAGCGAGGCTTGATTTAACCCAGAAAAACCTCCATTGGCGTGGAGGTTTTTTAGATTGGACGGAAAAATATAGCACGAAAAGAAATCCGCTGATGTTGTGTATTCATGGATTCGCAATCAGCGAAAGGATTCATACCGTTGCTGAAAAGAGGCCTCCATGTGCACTTGGCGTGCCAGTTGTTGTTGTACTTTGGAGCCACGAATAACCTGCAGTTGCTGTAGCACATCGGAAGATGTGAAATCATTCTGTGCCATCTGCATAAGCAGTTCGGCAAGAACATCGGCATCCTCAAGCGCAGCATTCAAGCCAAATGCTCCTGTAGGTGTCATCGTATGAGCAGCATCTCCAATGAGTACGACATTGTCCTCTGCCCACTTGGAGCTATAACTGCTCTCTACAGACAGTAGCACAAAGTCACTCCAATTCTTAATATGCGCAGCGACAGAATCCGCAAGACAGGGGAAAGCCGCTACCAGCTTGCCTACAAAAGGAGCAAAGGGTTGTTCACGCAACTTAGCATATCCTCCTTCGGGAATGTTCCATCCAATCTGTACATAACCGCCGTATTGTGAAAATAACGCGAGTTGTTGCCCATCCATACTTGCCATACGAACGGCAGGTTCCCATCCTGGTGGGACAGGAATACGAGCCCATAACAGATCGTAGCCGTGTTTGCGAATCTCGGGTGCAAGGCCGGCATGTTTGCGCACCGCCGAATATCTACCGTCAGCTCCAATAACAACAGATGCTCTAATGGAGGCAGGAACACCATTTTGACGCACGTTAATGCCAACAACATGACCATCTTTGTCCCGAAGCAACCCGGTCATGACTGTATTGAAGCGAACCTGATATAACGGGCTTAGCGCTTCAGTCTGGGCCGTAATCGCTTCGAGGAGATGATCTTGTGGTACGTGAACGCCAACATGATGCTCCCCTTTGCTTGGATCGGGGTTAATGGTATGGATGATGTTTCCTTCTTCCCAATATTGAATCTGCTCTAGATGCAACAAGCCCTGCTCTTGAATATGGGAATATAATCCGTGTTTGTTCAAAATAGCTTCGCCATCTGCATTCAGCAGTTCTCCACGAAATGATTTATGCAGATGAGGCTGTCGCTCAATGAGTAATGTAGAGATACCTTTCTGGTTAAGCAAATATGAAAGCAAGGCGCCTCCGGGCCCTGCCCCGACAATGCAGACATCCGTGTAGAGTGTATCGTTTGTCTGAGATTTCATCAATTTCATGTACATTATTCCCTTGCTATATAGTAGTGAAAATCTAGTAGTGGACGGAAGTTTACTTTATGATAACAGATTTATTTAAATCATTAAGTAACTAAAAGTAACTTAATGGATATACGTTATTATAAACAAAGTGTTCTTTATATACAATAGGCCAAATTCAAATTTTTTATCAACATAAAGGGCCGCAACCATTTTGCTCACTAGGCAATCTTTTTTTTCACAACCAAATGTGTGTAAATATGTTACAATATAAGGCAGGTTACAATGAAAGGCAGGAGGAACGGATATGAGCCCGAATACGGAGCGAAACTCGCAATTGGCAAACGTTGATCAATTGTTGGAGGCCTTCTTCAGATATAAAAATAAAGTATTGGATCAACAGCAAAAGTCAGAAACGAACTGCAAGCTGAATCCAACAAAAAGCCATATATTGGGCATGATTTTACGTGAAAAACGCTGCATGGCAGTTGATGTTGCGCGTCAGCTTAGTCTGTCCTCTGGAGCTACGACGATTGTACTTAATCAACTTGAAAGCGAAAATTTGATTCAACGTGAACGCAGCGAGGAAGATCGCAGAATCGTCTGGCTATCCTTAACGGATGAGGGAGAGCAATTAGCCAGAACGTTGAATGCTAATCGTGGCCGCATGACATGGGAACTGTTACAAGCGCTTACGGAGGAAGAACAGCAGTTAATGCTGGGCATGCTCAAAAAAATAGAAATGAAGCTGCTGGAAAATATGAAATCTTTCGAGCAGACCTATCGTTAATGCATATGACACCTGAAGACGTCAGTCCTCATGCATTCGTACCCGGTACCGGGTATGAATATGTGAAGACTGGCGTTTTGCGTGTTATAACAGAGCTATAGCTATAGATGAAAGCGAGATACATGATCGTTCAAGCCTTCCTGTATAAGAATATCTTTCTGCCGGCTGCCCATTAAGTCAAAATGAGGGAAGGGCTGTCTTCGGTGAATATAACGCGGGTCTAAACCGTGTTCACGACACCATTGTTCCAGGCGATGAAGGTCTGCACAGCCCACTTTGGTGACACTGGTTATGCCGGGAAATCTGGAATCGATCCAGAAATGAGTGAGATAGGCGATTTCACCGCGAGCGACTTGTTCTTTCCAAGCTGCAAGTTCTTGCCGTTTAATCCCAAAAGCCATAGTTGAACGTTCCTTTCCGACTGAGTATGTCCTTAACATATTGTACATCTTATATATGAACTCAATCAAAATGTTTCGGCACGATGTGTATCAGCATGATTGAAGTGGGTAAATGAATATGAAAACTTTGTTATAAACATCAATGCTTTTGTTAAAATAAAGGCATCACGAACGATTCATGACTTATATAGCGGAAAGGGTTGTCATCATGGAACTATTCATTGCGGTACTTGCACTACTCGGACTGATCGGTCTATCTAACGTGTTGAACCGGTTTGTCCCTTTTATTCCCGTTCCGCTTATTCAGATTGCACTGGGAGTAGCTGTAGCCCTGCTACCAGCAGGTGTACATCTACCATTGAATCCGGAATTGTTTTTTGTGCTATTTATTGCACCCTTATTGTACAACGATGGAAAAAGAACGCCAAGGAACGAACTATGGAATCTGCGAGCGCCGATTCTTTTGCTTGCACTGGGACTGGTATTTGTTACGGTTGCTGTTGCCGGATATGCCATACACTGGCTGATTCCGACCATTCCACTTCCTGCCGCATTTGCGCTTGCGGCCATTCTTTCTCCGACAGATGCAGTTGCTGTAGGTGCTATGGCCGGACGTGTACATCTGCCCAAAAGTATACATAGACTTCTTGAAGGAGAAGCATTAATGAATGATGCTTCGGGCCTGGTTGCATTTAAATTTGCTATTGCAGCTACGGTTACGGGTGTTTTCTCACTCACTCAAGCCACATTCAGTTTCATTATCATTGCCGTAGGAGGTCTGCTTGCTGGTGCGCTCATGTCTTTTTTGTTTATTCGGCTCGGGGTATGGATTCGCAGACTGGGCATGGAAGATGTAACGATTCATATGTTGCTTCAGATTCTGACTCCATTCGTCATCTACCTCGTGAGTGAAGAAATCGGGGTCTCCGGCATTCTGGCCGTGGTTGCAGGCGGGATCATTCATGCGATTGAGCGTGACCGGGCAGAATCGGTTCAGATTAAGATGCAAGTGGTGTCTGCGAGCACTTGGTCTGTTATTTTATTTATATTGAATGGTCTGGTGTTTGTCATTCTCGGCGTGCAGGTTCCCGATGTGCTTAGTAAGATCTTTGTTAACGTATCATTCAATAACTTCGAGGTGCTGGGTTATGTACTGATCATCTCCGTTCTACTTGTGTTGTTACGTTTCTTGTGGATTTATCTGTTCTGGCAAGTCAATGAATGGCTACGTGCGAAGTCCGCTATTGGCAAACCACGCTTCAAGGAGATTACTATTCTCTCTCTATCGGGAGTAAGAGGTGCAGTGACACTGGCTGGAGCATTTTCGATTCCATTTGTGCTTCAGGACGGGTCGCCTTTTCCCGAACGTGATTTAATTATTTTTCTGGCGGCTGGTGTTATTTTGTTCTCTCTGATTGCGGCGAGCGCGTTGTTACCTGTGTTAGCCAAGGAAGAGGGGAAATCCTCCGATGAAAATACACCTCAGAAATCTGAACGCAGAGCACAGGACATTATGCTGAATGCCGCTATTCGAGCAGTCAAGTCTGAAATGAACGATGAAAATAAAGCTGCCGCACTGGCCGTTGTGTCTGACCTGTCCAAATATATTAAACAGGCGACAGGGCAGTTTACAGCAGATAATCGTAAAGCAATGCAGAAGCAGGAAACAGCGATCAATCTAATTGCTACACGGGCTGAGCGCAAAGAGATTGAAGTGATGATGGATGAAAATGCCCTTGGGCCTGAAGCGGCTTTCAAATGTGATAACTGGCTGGATCGTAAGGAGATGATGCTCTCCAACCGGACGAACACTCAACTGCTGGCGTCGCTCAATGAGATTGGACGAATGCTGGGTCAACTGTTCACCAACCGTTCCAGCAAACCAGATCAGCCCTTTATGCTTGAAAATGCCGAACTGTTCCGCAAGGTGAAGCTACGCACCTCTCAGGCAGCAATCAAAGCCATCCGGGCACATATGAATGACTCCAATCGTGTGGCGGCTCTCGCGGTTATTTCTAAATATGAACGGGTGATCGCAAAGTTACGCGCATGGAATCAGGATAAGACGACGGAAGATCCGTTCAATCAGGATAAACTGGAACTTCAGATGGTAGCCATTCAGGAGCAACGTAATACAATACAACAGCTGTATGAGAATGGAGAGATCACACGCGATGTTGCAGCCAGATTACGTCGTTATATCAATGATGTAGAGGCAACAGCTCTTAAAAACGATTAATGGATTATTCATGAGTTCGCATGAATCGGGCAATGCTAACGGAGAGTTTGACGTATGAAATTCAAAGTGAGGATATGACATGAACCTGAAAGCTACCCGATTCATCGCATTGTTCATACTGACTGGAACAATCCTTGGCAGTTCGACAAGTTGGGCGTATGCCAAGCCAGTGAAGAAGAACCGTCAGTATTATGAAGAACGGGGAGAGATCGTATGGGAAGTCCCCACGCAGGACAAACTGATCGCTCTGACTTTTGATGATGGACCAGACCCTGTTCAGACACCGCAGATTTTAGCTTTGCTCAAACAGTATCATGCGAAGGGAACTTTTTTTGTACTCGGCAAGTGGGCAGAGAAATTTCCTGACATCGTCATGCAGGAGCAACGTGAAGGACATGAGATCGCAAATCATACATTTGCACACACGTATGCGGTTCGTTCAACAACAGCGGACAAGTACTTGAAAGACATGCAAGAGGCAGAAGCTTCGATTGTAAATGCTGGTGCGGAGCGCCCACTGTTGTTCAGACCTCCTGGGGGGTATTATAACGATATGGTGATTCAGGCGGCGAAGCAGAAGGGCTATACGATCGTATTATGGTCTTGGCATCAGGATACTCGAGACTGGGCTCTACCTGGTGTATCAGCGATTACAAACAAAGTATTAAATAATGCTCGTAATGGAGACATCGTTTTGTTTCATGACAAAGTGGAAAGTAAATCCCATACGATTGATGCTCTTCGAATGATTTTGCCCAAACTGCAGGAACAGGGTTATCAATTTGTTACCGTATCTGAACTTCTGGCTGTGAAAGCTCGTGAAGCTGCCAAGGGCGGGGTGTCGTCCTCATTACCACGAAAGCATCCGTAGTGCAGGCGATTGAGAGCGATTGAAAGATTCATCTGTAAAACCAGCTGCACCTAGAATGTGTTGGAAAGTAAGATTTTTTTAGTAAGTCTAAGCTAATCACAGCCGCAATCAAGCTGAACCAATGATGCTTTGCGGCTGTTTGTCGTGAAGTTATTCATTGAACCTCGGTTTGGCGGGTATGCTGCAAATTGATTGGAAATAAGTCCTAGGCTTTTGTTTTACAATCGAAACGTCTACAATAGATAAAGTCTTTATATCAGACAGTATTATGTTAATAGAGAAGGTGAACAAGTTGAATGGACAAAAAAGAGCTGACATCAGACCTGGTTTAGAGGTCGATATCGTACTGAAACAGGATCAATCCAGTGGCAAACTCACGAGAGGAATCGTCAAGGATCTGTTAACCAAGTCTCCTTCACATCCTCATGGAATCAAGGTGAGATTGACAAACGGTCAAGTGGGGCGAGTGAAACAAGTAATTTCTGCAGGAAATCATCCGCAATGAGTGTGAACGGGAGGCTGGATACAACCGAAAAAGTAATGGCGCACCTGTCGGTTGGCAATCAACAGCAACAAGATGCTTACCGTGTGTTGCACGAGAGCGGACTACTTTTCATGCTTTCTACCCACGCTGCGTTCCCTGCGGGGACGGTACCGATTGACGTGCATCTTCCTGATAGTGATCTGGACATCCTGTGTTATTCAGAAGATCTGAACGCTTTCCAAGTTAAGATGGCTAGGCAACTAGAGAGCATTGCGGTGAACGGAAGGACAGAGTGGACGTTCGGAGATCATGCCTTAGGTCAGAACGTATATGTCACATGTAAACTGAGCTTGGGATTATGGCCTGTTGAAATATTTGCCCAAGCAACTCCTGTCGATCAGCAGAATGCCTACTTACATATGCAGGTCGAATGGAGTTTGTTGCAGTTATGGGGAGAGGTAGGGCAACGCGAGATTCGCAGACTTAAGCAAGCAGGGTGGAAAACAGAGCCTGCCTTCGCCCATGTACTAGGGTTAGAGGGTGATCCTTACATAGCAATGAGAGATCTAGCCAGCCTGCAGAAACCGGAGCTGTGGGACTTTGCCAGATCACGCGTCACATTTAAATGAGAAAGATCGCTACAATTGTAGTTACTGTTAATCCGATGATAACCGGTTTCAGATTACGCCTTGCAAGTTCAAACGGGCTGACCCCGCAAATTGCGGCAGCTGGAATTAATGCCCACGGAATCAACGTTCCGCCGCCAACCCAGATTGCGGCTACCTGGCCCAGTGCGGTAAGTACCGGAGCCGAGTTTGTCGTACCTGCAAACATGGCAGCAATGGAACCTACGAGGGAAATTCCCGAAAAACCAGAGCCATCCAGACCGGTTACAGCTCCAGTGACGGTCATCGTAATCGCCCCGACGGTTCCATTCATTGGCACAATCCC
>Ga0105244_10002163_pt1 | contig 15064 bp, 6 predicted proteins | sample KBSM44metaG_FD_80423 | JGI IMG/M metagenome (GOLD analysis project Ga0105244, IMG submission 80423) | Miscanthus rhizosphere microbial communities from Kellogg Biological Station, Michigan, USA - KBS M4-4 metaG | ecosystem: Host-associated > Plants > Roots > Rhizosphere > Soil | place: Michigan... | reverse complement strand
GCCTTGATACACCAAGCTTTTTTGCAATTTCACTTTGATTATAATCAAGAATATAATACATCCTTGCCGCTTCAATCACTTTATTAAATTTCTCTTGATCCATCTCCATCGACTTGTTCTCCCCTACCTCATGAATTTCTTATCCCAATTTTACCAAACTTATGTCTTTAGTTTACTTGTTTGGTGAACAAAATTTCAAGAGGGGATTTTATAAAAAGAAAAAAGAACTTCACCTTATAACATAAGATAAAAAGTTCTTTCTGATTTTGTATGCATTTTAATCATTCTAATATTGGAGTGCGTTAATTTTTTAACTTTTAGCATAACATTTATTATGAATCAAAAAGCAAGACTGACATTCGTCTATTTCTTCATGAGTTACTGATGTTACAAACTTTTCTGTAGTATATGGATTATAATATATATACTCATAGTCATTTGAAACTTCAGTTTTAATTCCTGCAAATTCACCTACCACAAAGGCATGAACGCTTTTTTGCTTAGTCTTACGGACTTTATCTTGACCCTTTTTTTGAACACGAAATTTTACATTTTCCAACAGTATTCCCTCTCCATATCCAATAACCTTTTTGGTAGTAGCATCCTGAATAGAAAACATATTTTTATGCAAGTTTCTATACACTCTTATTTTCTGACCTATTTCAATAGTTTGCTCTTCTCTAAGATGTATCATATATTCACCTACCACTACTAAGTTCTTTATAAAGTAGCTTGTCCATATGTAGAGAAAATATATATATCTATATAAAAAAACATAAGTTGCACAAAAGCTTGCTTTTGTGCAATTTATGTTTAAGAAAATGAACACACGCATGGTACCGTTTCATCTGAAGTTTTTAAGAATTTGTCTATTCCTTCGCAATCCATCTGTTGTCTATATTGTTTTAATGTATAAGGTCCACCGTTCTTTTTCAGAATGGAAACATCTTTGTCAAAATGTTTACGGAAATTCTCTTCCATTTCTTCTTGCTCCGCGTAACGTTCGGGCCAAATTTTATACAATTGTGCATAATGTTGAAAACCTCCTCGAACACATCTTCCTCCACAGTTAGCGTGAGAGAAGCCTAGCTCATACATACGAGGTAATTTAATACCCCATTCATTCTCAATAATTGATTTAGCATCAATATCTTCACGAAAAGTATCAACCATTGGAAAACGTGTTTCGATAGGCTCTAAAGGATAATGCTTATAAAACTCCGTTAAATTATCGGAACGATGAGTTTCATGAGGACCAATTCCAAAATACAAAATTGGCTCTAGATTATGTTTATCGCGAAGCTCTTCTAAGAAAACTATCGTTTGATATACCTTCAACTCCTCCGAACACTTCGCCAAACGAGAATTCCCTAAAAAGCGGTAATCGTAGAAGACTTCTTCTGGCGTTCTCCCATCGATTCTTTCAGTAATCTCAAGACCTATATAGTCAGACACTTCATCCATAAACCGGTAATTATCTTCATCTTCCCATAACGTATTAGTAAAGAATAAAATACAATTTTCTTTTCCATAAGTTTGTACCATTTGGTAAGCTACATATGCACTAGCAGCTCCACCACTAAACATTGCAACATGGACAGGTTTTCTTTCCATAACTAGCACCACCTAATTTTCTACTCTATAATTTCTTCTAATAATTTATAAACTAAATATTCCACTTCTTCTCTTGGTACATTTCTCCCTGCATTTCTAATCATACGATTTATATTGTTGTATATAGTTTGAGACTTAGTAGACAATTCCACATTTGTAATGGATTTCACTTTATTATTGTACTTAATTTCTATTGACTTTTCATCAATTCCGCTTGAGTTGCTTACAGATTTATATTCGTTTGCTAATTGTTGATTAAATACCTCACTAGTTCTGTCGGACCAATTCTCAATTTCTACACCTGAAAAAGTTGATATGAATTCTTCAATAGGCTTTTTAGCTCCACTAGTCTTTAACAAACTTTTTACTAAGGAATTTCTTTTTTGAATAGCTGGTTCTTGATGCATTGCCCAGTTTCTTGCATCCTCAAAGCTTTCAACTTTAATTACTTTATTTACTTCTTTCTCTATTGAATTTAGATACATTGGGAAGTGAATTTCTAAAGATTTTTTATTTCTTGTAACAAACTCAATATCCTCTTTATATAGAACAAAAAGTTTCTTTAATGTATCCTGCGGGTTAATCTCGCTTTTTCTAATCAATTCTTTAAAGGTACGTTGTTCTTCACTCATATTATTTGAAATCTGTGTAATACGAGGTAAGCTTCTAAGCCACGTCAACATACCACTACTTAGGCGAATAACCCTTGGTTTTTTACTCACTAGCTCATTTTGATAGCTACTAAATTGTGATTCTAAATGCATAAAGAAGTTATCATATTCTTCACTAAATCGATAGTAAACATATTGATATTCGGTTGCTTCTTCAAACATTTTATAGAGGGTTTCACCGTCAATTCCAGCCACATACATATCATTTCTATAAAACATTAATTGATCCCATTTGTCTCTTAAAAGCGCTACTAATATGATAGGAATTAAAGGTTCTCTTAATCCGTAAGGGTCATTAGTCATCACTTCAATAAATTGTTGTAGATTTCCTTGAATATTATTTTCCAAATAATTCAAAAGATCTTCTCTTAAACTTGCTAGCTCCACACTTTGCAAATTATCTAAATTATTAAGGTCAAAGTGATTATTTTTGAAAATAGTAGCATAGATCAAATACTCTGGACCTTGCCCTTCAATACCTAAATTATTTTGATCATAACTGTTCAAGATATGATCTAATACTTTATAACCTGCTTTTCTTTGCATGTTATTAACTGTTTTTCTATTAAATGAATCATTACGAACTTCAAGAGTCAATGGATATTTCGAAAACATGATGTCACTTAATAACTTTTCTAAATTAATTTCATTTGCTACATCAATCTCTTTCTGATTATATATCCAATCGCAATCATTATTATAGGCTGTATATTTACTAATGAACTCTTGAATTATATAAACTACATCTTCTCTTTTTAAAGTCAATTCACCTTTTAAATTTTTATCCTGGTTTAGGAGTTCAACATCTTTTAATAAATCGTCAATTACTTGCAGTTCGATTACTGCCTCTTTTACAATGTTAAATGAATACTTACTTATACAAAAAATACTCATGTCATCTTTAATTTCTTTAATTTTACTTACTAGTTCATTATAATGATGACTTGATTCTAAAATTACATAATATAAAGTTGCATCTGCTTTATTAGAAGTTCGGTTTCCGATAAAATCAATGTTTTCATCTAGGATATCTTGTTCAAATACAAATTGAACTTCAGCATACCTAGTCATACTTTTTACATCATTATATTCATTAGCAAGATAGAATCGCTTCGTCAAACAATTTTCCAAAGCTTTTACCTGTTTATTTTTTGAATTATTTAAGTTCGGCCTCCTACTTAAGATTAATTCATCAATAAAGAACGAACTTCCCTCTTGTAATTCCCAATATCCTAGAACACGATTATATCTTACTGCTTTTAAGGCTACTAATTGGTTTAAACTATCTATTAGTATTTCTTTTTTGATATTTAAAGCAAACATTAAGAAATCTGTATCTAACTTGAACCTTGCATGCAAGCCAGATAATTCCCATAGTGTAATCATTTTCAGGATTGAAGATTTAATTTTATCTTTTTCTAGCTCTGGTGTTTTACTGATTAGTTTCTTATATATTTTTAAAGACTCTAATCCGTCACCACTAACATCTATATCATGAATAGATGGAAAGAAATACGAAAATAAATCAGAGGGCAAATAGTAATCTTCAGTTTTCTTCAGATGATTCTTTAACCCACCTGTTTCATTACTTTCTAAGAAAGTAAATAAAGTACGCTCATTTTGTCCAAATGCACTAGACAATTGAGGTAATAAAAATAGGGTAACTGGATGTATAGGGTATACACCTTCAATCACTAGCTTTTCTAATTCTTGTTGATTAAGCTCTGGAAAAAGAGGATATTTACGCAATTGATTAACTACATCATTTAGATGTATATTCTCCGGAGATGCTCCCTTTAAATACGCATCTGCTATACGAATAAATGTAAAACTATCGCTTTCTACATAATAAGATTTAAACCTTTTCTCAATACGTTGAAACTCATTCCGGAATTCTTCTTGAAACACACGGAAATACTGACTTAAATTCCGATGAGTAATTAATAAAAGGTGTAAATTATCTTCATAATGATCCGTTAGTTCAGCTAGGTCTTGTAAATCCTGCATCGTTTCATGAACTTGGATTAACTCTAAAGTTTGTAGCATTCTTCCAAATTCATCGTATGCAATAAATAGTCCTAGATTCTTCTTTTTTAGTTCATCTAGCACAAATTTAATTTGACTAATAAAATCTGTTTGGTAATCTACGAAAAATTCTGCACCGGCTGTCAATTCCGGGTAAATAGAAATAAACCAATCGATTTCTTCTTTTTCCTGATTCAAAATTGCTAATCGCCATAATTTAAAATCTTTATCATTCTCTGCTAGCAAACGTTTAAATGCTTTAAATGTCTTATTAAATTTTTCTTCCCATAGTTCCACAACTTGTATTATTTTACCGTTTTGTCCAGGTAAAACAATATCGATTTCATTTTCATTCAAAGTACGTATAATAGCATTGAGAATAGCATGTCGGAAACGTCCTTCATTTCCATTTAATGCTACTGTTAAATATGTAGTTGGATTATCCGTTACATTGTTTAATTCTTCATATATTTCATCATGCACCTTGTTAAATTTCGATTGTAGACTTTTGAACGTTTCTCTATCAACTTGTTTGGAAACAATTCCGCCAACGATTGTAGCAATTAGAGATTTGCCTGTACCATAGGGACCCACAATCATATGAGCTTTCGAATTTGTAGAATTAGTAAATCCTTTTAATAACCCTATAAGTGATTCAGCATGAGAAGGTGTAGGTAGATATCTGTTAATAAATTCTTTTTTACCTAAATCAAATTTTATATTAACACTTGTTTTAAAAGTATCATTAGTTTTAATCATTTGGTTACACCTACCTTACGACGATATTCTTGTTGTAAAAATTCATATGGAGTAATTTCAGGAATTCTAATTAAATCTAGATTATTCGTTCGAATAAACGTTAAATTATAAATAGGATTTTGCGTTAATTCATTCAAAGCATTTACAATAGTACTTCTTTTCATGTTAAATACTTTTCCCCATAATGCGGGTTGATTAACTAAGTCATCTACACTTATATTACTTACTCCGTGAAGGGTTTTATAATCTAAGAGTACATACATTAGCGCCGATAAACCTATATCACTTACTGAGGTAGTCCGTTTATATACAATCCCCTTCTTTTCCTCTACTAACTTTGTTTTGTTGAGAGGACTTTGAATGACTTCTTCAGGATCACTAGTATTTTGCCCAGCAGTATATAGTTTTACCAAACAATCAATATCTCTCTTTAGAGATCTCTCTGAAACAGGCTTACTTTCATTCTTTTCTACCCATAAAATTAGTTCACTTAACAGATTATCTTTTGTGATGATAGTCTCATTGAAGTAGTTAAAGTACCAATACCAGGCTGTGCTAGGCTCTTTTTCCTTTACCATCTGATAGTGTAGGATCGCTGCAGTATCTTGAAGTTTAACAAACCTATCATATTCAAAAATTAAACGTCCCAATTCTGTAATTTTATGAACCTTTTTTCTATCTTCATTAAAAACCTCTTCAACAACGCCGGTGGCTACTACCCAATAGCGCAGTGATTGAACCATATTTTTACCTAAACCAATTTTCTCAAACGCTTCTTTATCATAAAAGAAGCGTTCATCTATTTCTAAATGTCTAATTGCCTTATTTAACCATCTATCCCTTAAATAAAAACTTTGATGTTGTCCGTATCCCATTCTTTCTCGCCTTTCTATATTATTACTGGAACAATCTTACCAGTAATGAAATTTATGAAAAGATAGGCATCTAGACATCGTCTAGATGCACAACTTATTATTCCGTTTTATTAAAATATTTGAGTAGCATTCTACGAACTTTAGGAGTTAAGAAAGGACTTTTCCCTCTCTCAACATTCCCATGAACTTTAGCTAAGAAATCGCCTTTTCCTGCAAGCTTTTCTGCTCCTGAATCATCTAAAATGATATTCGATGCAGTTGCATCAGCTGCGCGTAAAGCTAAACGGGCACCTAAATTATTTCTAATATTAGTATTTATTATGTCAGATTTTGGGTTTTGGGTGCAAATAATCAAATGAATTCCTGCTGCCCTTGCTTTTTGTCCTAATCTCATGATGGCATTTTCTACTTGTTTTTTCATATCTGCATCTTGTGTCATAAAATCAGCAAATTCGTCAAACACTACTATTATTCTAGGAAGAACAATTTCTACTTCTTCAATATACTCCTCTAGGTTGGTTACACCTTCTTGAGCAAAGGTAGTATATCTGCGCTCCATTTCTTCTACCATGTGTTGAAGAATTAGGACTGCTTCACTAATTTCAGTAATAACATTCATTGTATGTTTTTTATTCTCATAAATTGTAAACTCCACTTTTTTAGGATCAATAAACATAAATTGAACTTGCTCAGGATCATATAAGCACATTATCCCTAAAATAATAGAATTTAGTGTAACACTCTTTCCACTGCCCGTTGTTCCCCCGGTCAAAAGATGAGGAGATAGAGAACTAGAGAAATCCATATAAATAACTTCATTCAGTGGATTAAGACCCAATGGAGCAATTAAATTTGTTTTTTTGATATCTTGCTGTATCTGCTCTCTTGTAAGCTTCATAAATTGCTCAAAATAAATTGTTTCAGGTTGTTCTCTTACAATATCTATATTCATTCCCCGGTTGTTAATAAAGACATGTGGTTCACTATTTAATCCTAGCCATAGCTGTATATCTTTTGTACGCGAAATAATTTTATTTGCTGAAAGATCCGGTGGTAGTGTTAAAATTAGACGTATTACACTTGAACCAATAATCGATTCTTTTACATTAATGTGAATATTATTATGGTTAAAGTTATATTTTAGTTTTCGAATATACGTATTTTTGAGCTCTTCACTATCGTTATCTTCCACTTCGTACTCTAGCTCTAGACCGTTAAGAGCTTTAATTTCAGGATAGCTATAGTTACTATGATTATCGAGTTCTATTGTTGCTATTGGAGTGTTAATAACTTCATTTTTCAGGTCTTTTTCTCCACTGACAATGCTAGTAGTATGAACATCTAAGTTATCCATTGTTCTTAGAACCTCTTCATTATCCGCTTTATTAACCTCAATATTTTGAACTTCTAAGTTCTCTGGTTTCCCCAAACCTTCTATTTTTTCACTATTTCCTTCAATATCTTTATTTTCAAAAGTCTGTTGTAATGTCTCATTCAAAGATTCCAATTTGGCAAGCTCTTCATATTCAGGCATATCTGATTCGTCTGCTTGCAACGTGTTTAAAATATAAGCACGAGTATATATATAATTTTTTATGTTAGAGTCTAATGAATCTATATATACACCATTTTCTAATTGTTCAAAATTATATTCCGTTAAATTAGACGTATAACAATAAACATCTACGCTTCCACTAATGGAAACATTTATTTTATCTAAAGAAATATGCTGTAAGTCTTTTAGAAGTTTCGCATGTTCCGGACCATAAGAATTCTTTTCGATAAAATACTGAACCAGTTCACTCCTCCAATGATTTGTGTCTAACTGTTCGTCACCAAATCTAAACAGATTATTGTATAAACTTATACCAGGTTTAACCTGCTTAAGAGCGTCGAAACGTTCCTTATCAAAGATATTATGGTTAATGAATTTAAGCTCTAGCAATTCAAATGTGATCTTTAAACCTTCGTTTTCTCTTTCAATAGTAGTCAAGACTAAATCTGGTCTTCTTTTGTTACTAGCAAACCAAGGTAAGTCATCACAAACCGACCATACCTGCAGCTTACGTTCACTGTAAGTAAGCCTTCTTTCAGTAGATAAATAAGTTGCTAGCATTTCGTGAGCATATTTCCCTCGACCAATTACCTTCAAGACAAGAGCTCCTGAAATATCTTTAACTTTATTAACAGCTTCAATGATCGCGTCTCGAGATATATTTTCGTTCTTCATTATAGATACGAGCTTACGATGCAACCGGTCATAGTATGCAAAATCATTTGTTTCTTCAGTAAGTTTACGAATATATTTAGATGATGAAACAATAAGTTTGAAACGACTGCTCTTTCCTACTTTAGGTTTATATTGAATAATATTTGCTTCACTAGACGTTTTAGTTAAAAGCGTTTTGTCTAAATATCTATCTAAAATTACTGACCAATTAAAGCGTTGATGCATAAAGTCAATTAATGCGCTCTGTTTTTCACTTGTAATTGATATCATATTTTTTAAAAGTTGTACCTCATTTTTTTCAGGCATTAAATTCGTTTGAACTATATATTGTAATTGATAAAAATATTGTAATGTTTTAGGTAAATGCTCACTAACATAACTTATACGTTTAACAGCTTCATCGTTATTGAGTGGCTCTTTATATATGGTTTCAAACCAGCTTGTTGAATTTATAGGAGTGACACGTTCATATCTGTATTTCACTTGTTCTCCTTGACCAAAGTAGTCCGCTAACACTACTAAATCAGCATCTACCATCTGTTTTTCAACTTGATTTGATATTTCGTTAAGGTTCCTGCCTGAAATTACGTTTATTTCAATTTTAGGGAATTTACTATTCAATTCAGACTTCGTATATTCCTCTTTTTGCTGTAGCCATTTATTTAATTGATGATGAATTTTAGCAGCAGATTCGCTGTGAATAGTTAAACGCATTTTCTTCACTTTCGTTTTTGAAAATAAAGCATCGATACATTTCATAACTACTTCACTACTCTGACAATGTAGTAAAAGCATATCCAGCCCGTCTTTTGCATAGGGGTACACTTCTAAATAATTTTTAACTACTTTTATTAATTCTTCAGATAGCTCCTGAGATAAGTAGTCAGTATTTTGTGCCTGCTTTGTATTTATAACAAAGGATCCTTCTCCAAAATATTCGTCATTTTCGATTAAATAAGTATCGTCTTCTAATACTGAAAAATACCTTGGTGCTAAATGACTAACTTTACTGTATGCAAATTCTAAGTACTCTTCTAACTTTTCTACTTCTAGGTTACCTTGAGTAGCATATTCACACCATTTTTGAACAAATTGGTTAAGAGTTTCAAAACGCTTAAGATATGCTATTAACCGGATAGGATTTACGATAGTTAGCTTTCTAGAGTCAGGTATTCTAGATTCTCCCTTTTTTGTATCAAAATAATCTACGGCACCTATAATATTGATGTTTTGATAAATATGTTTAGCAACGGAAGAAGAAGTTGAAACACGAGAAAGAACTTCTTCTAATTCTTGCTCTAGTCCTTGAGGATCTAGTACAAAAAAACCTTCTTTAAATGCTTTGTTTATATGACCTAAATACTGCTCTAAATAAGCTGAAAAATAATCAAAGTGTTGCTGCATGTTTTGATCATTCATAGAGAGATAATTTTTCACACTTGACTTCATATAGTTATTAACATCTAATATTTCTAGGTCACTCTCTGCATAATTTTTGATGTAAGGTAAAATATTTTTTTCAGCATATTGCTTAAGAGTGCATAACTCGAGATTATTAAATGAGGTAATTTTAAATTTACGATTTCCTATAACTTCATTATCAATGTAGTGTTTTAATTCAAATGTAATATCTGTATCCTTAGAAGTTTCGTCTACTGTAGGTAACTTTAGTTTATCAAAGGTAATCTTCGGTACTAATTTTTCTAGCCCTTCTAAATAAAGCTTCAAAGTTGTTAAAACATTTTCACTTGTTTTAGATGTAATAACTTGTAAATTAAACCTTGAGTTTATAATGTTACTATTCTCTCTTTCGTCTTCAATTAGAGAAAATGTCTCTTTTAAAAGAGCTAGTGTTATATCACTGTATATAGATGGATTCATTAGTTTTTCTACAGAACGATTTAACTTCTTCACAAGCCCATTCTTAGAAGCTAATTCTTCCTCAAACTCTTCCACAAATTCTTTAATCGCTTCAGGACTATCATTAGATATTACTTCATCTAATCCATTTTCAAAGCTTTTTAATTCTTCTTGATCGAAACGGTCTTTGTTCTCTTCTAATACTTCAACAATTTGCTCTTTTATAGTCGGAGGTCCTACTTTAAAGTCTGTGACTTTTTGGACAAAGTCAAAATCATTAAATAAAAAAGCATCTGATGTTTGGTTTAAAAACTCAATTACTTCTTTAGTTAACTCGTCTATATTTTTACTTTCCCAAATCTCGTCAGGCCAATTATTTTTTTCTTCTTGTTCTAAAAATAAGTATAGATTATTTTGTATTTTCTCATGTTGTGATTCTTTAATTTGCAAGTTAGCTAGTAGATAGTTCTTTTGTAAACGGCTTTTACCTGCTCCACCTATTTTTAGCTTCATATCAATAAACAAATTAAGGTGAGGTAAATTCTTTTGAATACTATCTATAACTGAGGAACTATTGTCGTTTAATACATGAACCAAAAACTTCACAACATTTCTGAGTTGCGGCTCACAAATACTTTGATAAGTTTTAATAAAATCTTGAATATGCTTTATCTCATCCGTAGCAATCTGTCCAGATTCTGCTAAAATATTATAAATAGACATTAACCCTCTTGAAGTTAATAAATAGGATTCATCAACAGTGAATAGGTTCTCTAAACTTTGTGCTTCAGGTGTCATTTCGTTAATAACTAAAATTAGAGCCTGATGAGATTTAGTATTATTTCTAAGCCATGTACTTGTTTCGAAGTCTCTATATGCAAAATTACTAAAACCTTCTACAGGGGTTATTGTTCGAATAACTGGTTCGTAAAAATTACTCATTGAACCTATATTCAAGTTTAATTCACTTAATAAAAGCTGAATATTATTTGAAGTTAATCCGGTTATTTTAACAAATAACTTTTCTGTATGTTCATCTTTTTGCTTCTTAAAATGATCTACTAACAGCCTATTAATCCATTGTGCCAACAATTTGTCTTCGGTTATATTGCTCATATTGTCATCACACCTTCTGCCATCTCATACGGATTTCTAATCATTGCTGTAGCATCCGAATATTCTACTAGCAATCCGTTTTTTCTTAATTTCTCCCTAAGAGCCAACTCATTTTTTTGATAATGACGAATGTTGACTTTTGACCTATCATACAATGCACTTTCTCGCGCTTGCATTTCCCCTACTATGAACCCATATTTTTTATATAGCATATTTAAAAACTCACTAAATTCTATTGATTCTTTTGGTTTCACGTTGATAAAAACTAGTGTTTGTAAGAACGTATCTGTCATCAAATATCTGTAACTAGAACCCGCTTTGAAGTTACCTACTCCGCCATCTCTAGCTAAAGTTCTATTAATAGAAATTTGGTGCCTTTTTAATGTGTCAGAAATGACTTCCTTTACTACGTTATGGAGTTTGTCTTTTACATCCTCATAATTTTTACACTTTTGCAATGAGTTTATTACTCGTTTTTTGCGAGATTGAAGTTTTTGCAAACCCATTTTCTCAATAAAGATCATGGGATCTTCTTTCCATTTACTTAACTCTCTATTGACTTCTTCTTCATGACCGATAATACTGAAAAATTGCTTTGAGAAATAGTCTTCAAATTTTTCTTTAATTAAAATCTCATTATTTTTAAACGTACTAGTTGATATTTTTTGTACTTCTTTATTTTTACCATCTAAACAATCGAAGAAAAACTCTATTCGATCGTTGACATCTACTTTAGATCGCTCATACATATACAATAAAATATGAAAGCAAGTTAAACTTGTTAAAAGCTTGAACATATCGTAAACATCAATATCTAAATTCAATAAGTTTGACATTTCTTCAGCAAACTGGTCAAAAAGTTCGTGCTCTTCAATTGGCAAATGAGGGTATTCCTTAGACAGCTTCTCCACCTTTTTTAATGGATATCTATCTTCAGACTTATTTTCACCTTCATCTCCTAAAACACTTTGGATAGAGTCTACTATTTGACCAACAGAATTGTTTTTTTGTAATAATTGTTGAAACCTCTGCTCTATTCTATATTTAACACCTGGAAATTTTTCAGCTCCATAAGAAACCATTAAATAATATAATTCTCCACCACGTGCAAAAAAGTTTCGTTCGTAAGAAGTATTTTCACCTTTAACACGCAACTCGAAAAAAAGTAGGCTCTCGTGTAAAGGGTATAACGATCGAGCATACCAAGAGCGATCAGCTTCCTTTCCTTTTCCGTCCACAAGAGGTATTTCTAGATTTCTAAAAAAATCTCTAATAACTTCAATTTTGTTATCATCTTGAAGTTTTTCATAAAGAAATTTCTTTTTTTCTTGATCAAGTTGGGCGCTACCACGCTTGCTACCTTCTTTGACCCCTTCAAAGATAAATTTACGTAAATTTTGTGATTTATTTCTAAAATAGCAATCTGCATTTAGTTGATAATCTGTTCCATATAAAACATTTAAGAACTCTAAAACGTACTCTGGTCCACGTTGACCATCTTTAAAACGGTGCCCCCAGATTTTTGCAGATAGCTGAGATGAAAATTCTTCTACATTTTTATCTGAATTCTGCATGTCTATTCACCCTTATTCTAAAATTTCTATACAATCTTGCACATACAAACCGTTTTCTTTATCTAGCCTTAGAATGTTTAATACAAAAGGGTCTGTTTCGGTTTCTTTTATTAATTCGTTACGAAATGTATCAAGAAGGATTTCCACATCTTCCTTTAAAATATTATGAGTATCGCCGTTGCTTAAGCGCATGAGATATTCAAATACATATAAATTTAAAAATAGTTTAGTTTTACCCACGGTAATTTCAAAGCTAGAGGATCTGTGATCAATATCCTCTCTTTGTTTTTCTTCACTTATTTTCATCTGACTTATAGGTATACTTGAATGAATCATTAGATTTTCTGAAGTAGAGAATAATTCTCTATTACTATCCACTAATCTTTTAGAAAAAGCCCGATTAAGACCTCTAGTTAAGTCCCTTTTGCTTATCGCCTGCTTCCTTTGGTCACCAAAGAGCTCGTCGAATATATTTACAAATTTAAAGGGAACTAAATTGGTTCTATTAAAAAATTCTTCTGAAGGGAATTCGAAATAAAACTTTCTTCTTAACCTTTCTATCCATTCTTCAATGAGGTTATCATTACTCTCTTTGTTATGATTACGATAAATATCTAATCTTTTCTTAAAGTATCCTAGATATAAATCCAAATCCGAATTAAATAAATCCTCATGTAAAGCTTCCAATTGGGCATTGCCACTAATATCGCCATTTAAAATAAAGTCATCTATATTAGAATCAGAATATCTTCCTGGATCTAATTCTTTAAAGAGTTTTATTGCTCTCATATCCGAAAGAGCTTCATTGGCAGCATTATTCCCATAGAAATTTTCATAATATGGTTTGTCAATTTGGTATTTTAAGGCTTCATAATCTGCATTCAACACATCTGTACAAGTTAAACCACCGGTAAGGATATAACTAATATGTATAAGCATTTCACGCATAGTTATGTGGGTGCCCAAATAGTCAAGAAACCTATATTGTTCTACCAATCTATTTTTCACAAAATCTTTGGAAGATCTTTTATGATTTAAGTTTATAATACACGCTTTTTGCTTAGAACAACTTTCACATACCGACCAGTTACTTTCTTTATTCCATTCATCTAAGACTTTTTCAACGTATAATGATGAGGTTACATCTAACAAATTGATAATACTAAAAGTAGAATTATTTTCTAAATGGGTCTTAAAACGTCTTTTAACTTCCACTTTCAACGAGGATAGATGTTCATGTTGGGATAAAAACTTAGTCAACTTACCTTCATTTGCAGCAATAAGATAGTATATTTTATCTGCATGGTTATCGTTTATACTTGCTTGTAATCTACTAAGCTCCTGTAGGATAATTTCGTCTTTCAGTTCTGATAAATCTTTAACCATTCTAATTTTCCCGTGCGGAAAATCCACCTCGAGTATTCCTGATTCAGGCCAATCTACTAAACCATCTTGGTGAAAATAATTATAAATGGAACGACATAACCTAGTCTTTCCATCCCCTGCATTTCCTGTTAGTATAATGCTTTGAGGGTTATTTAAAAATAAATTGCAAAGATACGTTTCTGCCTTGGTTTCAATTTTAAAAACATACGAGTCTTTACCTTTATCGTATGTATATTCATCATATATTTTAGAGTGATTAGGAGATAAAACATTAAATTGATCTAAATAGTCAACAAATGTATTTTTATTCAAAGTCATTCTCTCCTTTTGTCATTTTTATTATTCTGATACTATCTAATCTCATAATTCCAATAATTAATTGATGGCATAAAAACAGCCCAAATTGCTTCTAATCGACAATAAAAAAGCTATCCATCAAAAGACAAAATAGGTAAAAAGTAATCTTTAATTTTCCTTTTTTAGGTAATTATACCTCATTATTCTCTTATTGATTATAGCATAGATATAATAATATCTGGAATAAAATTGTTTTATTTTAACTTAAATTACCTGTAATCTCTGTAATGCAGTACCAAATAATTAAAATCAGTCCTGAAATGTAGTAGGTTCTTGAACAAATGACAAAATCACCTTCATTTTTCCTTTTACTAAAATAATTTATTCTACCTCAACTAAATAAACCCGATCATCAAACTTCCCGCTCTCCCTGGCCTTCTCCTCACGCACTTTCTCAAGTTGTTCTGGCGTGGCCCCGTGCACAGCTGCTAGCGCCTGCATATCTTCCAGTAAATCCGCGAGCTCTTCAATTGCCTCCTGATGCGTTGGGGCTTCTATGTATTCTTGAAGCTCTTCTTTTGCTTTTTTTATCAGCTCATGTTGATATTCCTCTCGCTGCAGCACGCGTGATTTGAAGGTTTTTCCGCTTTGTTCAAT
>Ga0105244_10002158_pt1 | contig 15086 bp, 12 predicted proteins | sample KBSM44metaG_FD_80423 | JGI IMG/M metagenome (GOLD analysis project Ga0105244, IMG submission 80423) | Miscanthus rhizosphere microbial communities from Kellogg Biological Station, Michigan, USA - KBS M4-4 metaG | ecosystem: Host-associated > Plants > Roots > Rhizosphere > Soil | place... | reverse complement strand
TATTCTTGAGCGTTCTTCGAGGTGAAGAACGAGTTGCAAGACCAGTCGGGGCGTAGCGCAGTCCGGTAGCGCACTAGCATGGGGTGCTAGGGGTCGAGTGTTCGAATCACTCCGTCCCGACCAAATTATTCTAGAAAATCCAAGTGCTTAGCGGTGCTTGGATTTTTTTGTTTTTGCCATTTTTTCTGGTCAGTACAATTCTGGTCGTTTTGGTTGCCAATTGGTTGCCAATTGAGATTGTCTTGCTCAGACTTCAGCAATACGTAAAGCAGCATCGGTGGATGCTGCTTAAAATTCAATGGCGCGGATAATCGCAGGGATCAGCACCATGACGCCTGAATCAAAAGCTCGTCAGGAAATTGATCAAAAGCTTGAACAAGCCGGCTGGGTTATTCAGGACATGAGACAGCTCAACCTATCGGCAGGTATAGGTATAGCCGTGCGCGAATTTCCCACCGATACCGGCCCGGCTGACTACATGCTGTTTGTTAAGCGCAAACCCGTGGGCGTGATAGAGGCCAAAAAAGACACTGCAGGTAAAAATATCACCACAACCGAAAGCCAGACCGAGCGCTACGCTAAAGCTGGCCTGAAATGGCGCCAAGACAACACACCGCTGCGCTTTCTGTTCGAGGCTACCGGTCAGATCATCCGTTTTACTGATAGCGCCGACCCAGCTCCGCGCTCCCGCGAAATCTTTCACTTCTTCAAACCCGATACTCTGGTGGCATGGTTGGCTCAGCCTGAAAGCCTACGTCGTCGCTTGGCCGAGCAAATGCCACCGCTTCCTGAGCGAAACCTACGCGATTGCCAGGTCAGCGCTGTCACCGGGCTGGAGAAGTCGCTCGCACTAAACAAGCCTCGTGCCCTGGTACATATGGCCACCGGTGCGGGCAAGACATTCACCGCTATTACCTCAGTTTACCGTCTACTTAAGTACGGCGGTGCTAAACGTATTCTGTTCTTGGTGGACACACGCAATCTCGGTAAACAGGCGCATCAGGAGTTTATGGCCTACACGCCTCCGGATGATCCCCGTAAGTTCACAGAGCTGTATAACGTACAGCGGCTCGCTTCTCCCAACATAGACCCGCATTCGCAGGTTTGCATAAGCACCATTCAGCGGATGTATTCCTTACTGAGCGGTGAGCCCATTGATGAGTCGGCAGAGGATGTTTCGCTCAACGAGGTGCAGCAAACCGCCAAACAGGAAAAGTTCGTTCGTTACAACCCTTTGGTGCCGGTGGAAAACTTCGACTTCATTGTTATCGACGAGTGCCACCGTAGCATCTACAACCTGTGGAAACAGGTGCTTGACTACTTCGATGCTAGTTTGATTGGACTCACAGCCACGCCCGACAAGCGTACATTCGGCTTCTTCAACGAGAACATAGTGGCAGAGTACACCTATGAGCAATCTGTTGCAGATGGTGTGAACGTTGGCTATGACGTGTACGAGATCGAAACCGAGATTACCCAGAAAGGCTCTAAACTGAAAGCTAAAGAATGGGTGGATCATCGCGACCGGCAGACTAGAAAGAAACGTTGGAGTGAAACCGAAGAAGATACCGCTTACACGGGCAAAGAACTCGATCGATCGGTAGTGAGTGTGAGCCAAATCCGCCAAGTGATTAAAGCCATGAAAACTGCAGTGGAAACGCAGATTTTTCCCGCGCGCAACGAAACACCCAAAACACTCATTTTCGCCAAGTCCGATAGCCACGCCGACGATATTATTAATATCCTGCGCGAGGTCTACGGACAGGGGAATGCTTTTTGTAAAAAGGTTACATATCGTGCCGAAGAAGACACTGATAGCATCCTCGCCAGTTTCCGCAACGACTACAATCCGCGAATTGCCGTTACCGTTGACATGATTGCCACCGGTACTGATGTGAAGCCATTGGAGGTGTTGCTGTTCATGCGCGACGTGCGCAGCAAAGGCTACTATGAGCAGATGAAGGGGCGTGGCGTGCGTAGCTTGGATGGCGATAGCCTCAAGCGCGTCAGCAACAGTGCAGACGGAGCTAAAACCCGTTTCGTTCTGATTGATGCGGTGGGTGTGGAAAAGTCCCTCAAGACCGAAAGTCGTCCGCTGGAAAAGAAGCCCGGCGTGGCACTGAAAGACCTGCTGCAAGGCGTAGCCATGGGAAGCCGAGATGACGACACCGTCTTGTCGCTAGCCAACCGGCTGGTGCGCCTAGCCAAACAACTCGACAATAAGGCCAAAGCTCGCATCGAGAAAGCCAGTGGTGGCATCCCTGTGGCTGAACTGGGCAAAAGGCTGATCTCAGCGCTGGATCCGGATGCGATCGTGCAAACGGCGCTGGATACGGCCAATGCCAAATGCCTGGCCCGGTCCGAAGACACCCTGCTGCCCGAGGAGATTGAAGCCGCTCGAGCTGAACGGGTGGCTGCTGCCTGCGCACCGTTCGATCAACCTGAATTGCGCAACGAAATCGAAAGCGCCCGCCGTGAGCGCGAGCAGATCATTGACCATATCAATCTGGATCAGGTCACTTTCGCAGGTTTTTCTGAACAAGCAGAGGTCCAGGCTCAGGCTGTAATTAAGTCTTTGGTTAACTACATCGAGAAGAACAAGGACGAAATTTCTGCGCTCGGTTTTTTCTACCAGCAACCTTATCAGCGCCGCTCGCTGACATTTGAAATGCTAGAGGATCTTCACGAGCGCCTTAGTAAGCCACCGCTGATGCTTACTACTGAGCGCTTATGGAGCGCCTATGCTCGTGTGCAATCCAGTAAGGTTAAAGGTAGCGATCGCAAACGGCAGTTAACCGACTTGGTTTCGCTGCTACGTTTTGCCCTGGGGTTGGACAGCGAGCTCAAACCCTTCGCCGATGAAGTGGATAAGCGCTTCCAGGCTTGGATTTTCCGCCATAACGCGCAGCGCGGCACTGCGTTTACACCTGAGCAAACCGACTGGCTACGATTGATGAAGGACCATATCGCAAGTAGTTACAGTATCAGCCGCAACGATTTTGACTTCGCGGAACTAGCCGGCAAGGGGGGCTTGCAGAGGGCCTGGGGGGTGTTTGGCAAGGATTTAGACACATTGATAAGTGAAATGAACGAGGAGTTGGCGGCGTGACAGAAGTGAATCGCTTGCCCGAAGGTTGGGACGTTTCGAATTTGGCTGAGATCTCGACGTCAGTTGGAGGAGGCACACCGTCGAAATCGGACCCATCGTATTGGGTGGAGGGGACTATTCCATGGGTTTCACCAAAGGATATGAAGGTCTTTGACCTCCGCACGACCGAAGATCTTCTCAATCCAAAAGCACTAGAGAAGCTCTCCCTTGTGCCAGAAAACAGCGTGCTGGTGGTAGTTCGATCTGGAATTCTTTCGCGAACTTTGCCCGTGGCTCTGAATGCAGTCCCGGTTACGATCAATCAGGACATGCGGGCGTTTGCACCTGAAATTGGCGTCAATGCTCGCTTTATCGCTTGGCAATTGGTTTTAAAAGAAAGATCAATCCTTGATAGATGTGCCAAAGATGGAACTACTGTTGCCAGTATCGAAGGGCCGGCTCTAGCGAGCTTTTCTCTTGCCATAGCTCCCTCGAACGAGCAATCCCGCATTGTCACTAAGCTCGAGGAGCTTTTGTCTGACCTCAAGGCAGGGGAGGCTGAGCTCAAAGCTGCGAATCAAAAACTCACTCAATACCGCCAATCGCTGTTGAAGACTGCAATGGAAGGCGCGCTCACTGCCAAATGGCGCACCAACTGCTCGGTTACTGAAACTGGCGTACAACTGCTGGAGCGCGTTCTCATCGAGCGCCGTAATCACTGGGAATCCAAGCAGCTTGCCAAATTCAAAGAGCAAGGCAAAACCCCACCCAAGGATTGGCAAAAGAAATACCCAGAGCCCGTTCAGCTGGACACCGCTGGTTTGCATCAATTGCCGGAAGGGTGGGCGTGGGCGAGCTTGGACATGTTGGGTGAAATTGCTTCTGGAGTCGCCAAAGGCAGTAAGCGTGATAGTGATGTGGTAGTTCGCGAGGTGCCGTACTTGCGTGTGGCAAATGTGCAACGTGGCTATCTTGATCTGTCCGAGGTTAAGACTATTTACGCCACTGAGCGGGATATTACATCGCTGACGTTGATGAGTGGTGATGTATTGTTCAATGAGGGTGGTGATCGGGACAAGCTAGGTCGCGGATGGGTGTGGCGAGATGAAGTGAAGGAGTGTATCCACCAAAATCATGTCTTCAGAATGCGGCCTTACTTGCCAGAGCTTCAACCGGAGCTAATTTCTCACCACGGCAATACATTTGGTAAGCTCTGGTTTCAAAATGCTGGCAAACAGACGACCAACTTGGCTTCGATTAACTTGACGATGTTGAGATCGTTTCCAGTGCCAGTTCCTCCCGCTATCGAGCAGCTTGAAATTCTTGAGCAAATCCAACTCCAATTGGACAGCTTAAACCGGCAGGCGCAGGTGACAGAGCAGGCTATTCAGCAATGCGTCGCTCAGCGCCACAACATCCTACGCGCCGCCTTTTCTGGCAAATTAGTACTACAAGCTCCGGATGACGAACCAGCCACTGTACTGCTCGAGCGCATCCGTGCTGAGCGCGCGGAGCGCGCTAAACAACCCAAGATACGCAAAACCAAAAAGCAGAAGGGGATCGCAGCCATGGTGAGCAAACTGATCGACGTGCTCGCCGAGGCGGGAGACTGGATATCGGCGCAAGAGGCTTTCCGACGTTGTGGTGTAACTGATGGCGCGCAAACAGATCGGGTAGAGGAGCTGTATGCGGAGCTGCGCAAGCTGGACGTGGACAAACGCTTGCAAGTGAAACCGATAATGGACGAACAGGGTCGCAAACAAAGCGATCTACTGAAGTTAGTGGCTAACTGATATGCGCCTAGACAAACTCACCATTGGCAGTGTTAAAGACAGTGCTACCCACCAGTTCAAGAATCTTAAAAATGTCACCATTGACTTTGATCAGGATCATTGGGTAACGGTCGTCATCGGCTGGAATGGCACTGGTAAGTCCAATGTGCTGGAAGCGCTAGCCATCATTTTTCGTGACCTGATTGCCAAAGAACGTAAGCCTGTCTTTGCCTTTCAGCTGGCCTATCGAATGGGTAGCGGTGGTAGGACACGACACATCCATATTGATGCAGATCCGGACCGCGAGAAAGATCACTTTATCATTCATGTCGCAAGCGACGCACAAGCCAGGGGCGAGGATACGCTGATCCCGATTATCCATGGCGACGCACCGGTATCGGCTTTACGTGGCAAGAGTGTCAAGCTGGCGGCTTTTTTGGCAGATGATGAGCTTAACCTACCGCGCTACGTGTTCAGCTACTACTCGGGCGAGAGTCCACGAATGCATGAGGTATTTCGCCCTTATTTAGAAAGCTACGACAGTAAGCTTCGTAATGGTGAAGACCCTGGCCTCAAGCGACTATTCTACGCCATGCCTGTGCACAGCCAGTTCGTGCTGTTGGCCTTCCTGATTCAGCAGTCCGATGTGGTGCGGGCATTTTTGGATGACCACCTCGGACTTGATCCGGATGAGGGCATCGAATCGGTGCTTTTTGTGCTGCGACAACCTCCTTGGAAGTCAAAGGCCGCCGACGGCGACTCGCGTTTTTGGAATGCTCGTGGTGTAGTGCGCGATTTCCTTTCTCGTCTTTATGACATCGCCTTGGCACCAGTGGAAATCAGTCGGCGTGTCTCGACATCGATTTGGAATAAGACGACGCTGCAGTTTAAATATTTGTATGTGAAGGATATCGTGGCACTGCGGCGTTTGGTGGGTAAGCAAGCCCCTGCGCAATTCTTTCGAGATCTGGAGAGCACTTACGTTTCAGAGTTGATCGAAGAAGTGCGCATCCGCGTGCGGCTCAAAAAAAACGATGGCAGCGTTACGTTCCGCGAGTTGAGCGAGGGCGAGCAACAACTGCTGACCGTGCTAGGTCTCCTTCGCTTTACCGCAGAGGATGAAAGCCTATTTTTGCTGGATGAACCGGACACGCATTTAAATCCGCGATGGAGCGTGGACTACATCTCGTACTTGAAGCAGTTCATCGCCAGCGGAGCAAAGAAAGAAGAAACAAGCCATATTTTATTGACGACTCATAACCCTTTAGCTATTGCTGAACTTGACCGCGAGCAGGTGCAGATTCTAAGGATGTGCAAGCAGGACGAACAGCGTCAGATCGTGGCTAGCTATCCGGAAATAGCACCACGAGGTATGGGATACGCTGCCATTGTGACCAGCGATATGTTTGGTATCGCTTCGTCGTTGGACCAGCCAACTCAAGTTTTGTTGGAAACACAGCGTGCATTTGCAGCTAAGGAAAGGCTCACGACCGTTGAGCAGAGGGAGCTGGATGGCATCAATGCCCAGTTGGATCGACTAGGTTTCCGCTTCTTTCACCCCGATGATGAATTTTCGCGTTATCTTCGAGTTCGTGATTTGGCGCTCAAAGAGCGTTTCTCGGTGTCAACACCAACCGAATTGGCAGTCAAAGCTGTAGCAATGAGTCGCGAGGAGAAAGAAGAGCTTGCTACCAGACTAATTAGTCAACTACTTGTCGATGAAGATAAAGATTCTGACGGTCTTAAGCAATGAGATACATCGACCAAGATGAGATAAAGTTGCCTGATGGCTGGCTAGACAAAGCTCAAGTAGCCAGAGATGCGGTCTCGGCGGGAAGAAGTCCCGATGATTACGATCATATTTGGCGTGAACTCAAAGATGCATTAGCAAATCTATTTCCAGAAAAAAAATGCTGGTACTGTGAATCACCAGTGGACCGCTCCGACAATGCGGTCGATCATTTTCGTCCAAAAGGGCGTGTTAGTGATGCCACTAACCCACATAACGGTTATAGGTGGCTAGCCTTTGAGCCCAACAATTTTAGGTACTCTTGTACTTTCTGCAATAGCAGGCGGAAAGATGTAGTAAATGGCACCGCTGGTGGCAAGGCAGATCGATTCCCATTACTCAATGAGCCTAACCGGTTGTATGGGCCTGGCCCATTACGTCAAGAAAGGCCTGAGTTGCTTGACCCTTGCCAATGGGGAGACTGGGAATTGCTTGGATGTAAGCATGAAAATGGCAAACCCTGCGCTACCGGAAGTGACCCTATTGGAGTAAAAAGGGCTAACACATCGATTGAAATTTTGCACTTGGATTATTTGCCAACTTGCAATCGGCGTCATGCTGCTGCGGTTCAACTGATCGCGAATGTGGATCAGGCAAAGCGTCTATTTTTAAAGTCTCAAACAGACTCGGACATGGAAATAGAGTTTACGGAAGTCGCAAGAAAAATACGCAAGACGATCGATCGAAAGTCTGATTTCAGCGGTGAAATGATTTTTATACTGAGGGGGCAGCGACATGCTGATCACCCTTGGATACAGCAATTATTGGAGGCATAGGTGAACACTTCTACGTTGGTCCAGAAAGTCTGGAACTTTTGCCATACTCTGCGCGATGACGGCGTGGGCTATGGTGACTATCTGGAGCAGCTTACCTACTTGCTGTTTCTGAAGCTGGCGCACGAATATGCGCAAGAACCCTACAATCGAGATACCAATATTCCCAGTGGGCATGACTGGGCCAGCCTAAAATCCAAAGTAGGTGAGCCATTGGAGGCTCACTATCTGGCAACCTTGCATAAGCTAGGCCAAGAGTCGGGGATGTTGGGCGCGATCTTCTTCAAGGCGCAAAACAAGATCCAGGACCCTGCCAAGCTTTCACGTCTTGTTCAGCTAATCGATGCTGAAAACTGGATCAGCCTCGATGCTGATACTAAGGGCGATTTGTATGAAGGCTTGCTGCAAAAAAATGCGGAAGACACCAAGAGTGGTGCAGGTCAGTACTTCACCCCGCGCGCAGTGATCGAAGCGATGGTGGCTTGTGTTCGACCCGAGCCGATGAAGACGATTGCCGATCCGGCCTGTGGTACGGGAGGGTTTTTCCTCGGAGCATATAACTGGCTCACACGACCGGAAGCAAAGCTAAACAAACGGCAAAAGGAGTTTCTGCGCAGCGAGACTTTCTTTGGCAATGAGATTGTGCCAAACACGCGTCGCATGTGCCTTATGAACCTTTTTCTGCATAACGTCGGCGAGCTCGACGGAGAGCCCTCTATAGAGCGGTCAGACGCATTGATCGGAGAGCCCCGGCAGAAGGTGGACTACGTCCTGGCCAATCCGCCCTTCGGTAAGAAGAGCAGCATGACCATCACTACTGAAGAAGGCGAAGAAGATAAAGAGGCACTGACTTACGAGCGGCAGGACTTCTGGGAGACAACATCGAACAAGCAGCTCAACTTCTTGCAGCATATTGTAAGCATGCTCAAGGTAGATGGTAAGGCAGCGGTCGTGTTGCCTGACAACGTTTTGTTTGAGGGAGGGGCAGGTGAAAAAATTCGCCGTAAGTTGCTGGAAAACTGCGACGTACACACCATCCTACGCATGCCAACAGGTATCTTTTACGCGCATGGCGTGAAAGCCAATGTGGTTTTCTTCGACAGTGCACCTAAAGATGGCCGAGTTCATACCAAGGGCGTGTGGTTCTATGACCTGCGCACCAATAAGCACTTCACACTGAAGACGCGCACGCTGAAACAGGATGATCTGCAGGACTTCATTACCTGCTACAACCCCAAGAACCGCTTTGAGCGCCATGAGAGTGAACGCTTCAAGTATTTTGGGTACGAAGATTTGGTGGCTCGCGACAAGGCCAGTCTAGACATCTTCTGGCTGAAGGACGATAGCCTCGATAACCTGGATGATCTGCCGCCCCCGGATGTGTTGCAGCAGGAAATTATCGATCATCTTGAGGCGGCTTTGATCGCGTTTCGTGAGGTCTCTTTGAGTTTGCCGAGATCTAAGATGGACGACTGAGTTTCGATCACTTTGCGGTATTGAGGGAGTTTAAATGGCGCGGATGTGGATGGTGCGCGGCGAAGCTGGAAGTCTGTATGAATCTTTTCGAGAGCGCGAAGTGGCCGCAATCGGGTGGAGCCAACTGGCCGCTCATGCGAAGCCTGGCGTTGGGCGCAAACAGTTAATTGCTCTCTACCAATCCGCTGAGCCTCAGATGAAACAGGGCACGGTGATTTCGGGTGCCTCGCAAGTGTGGCGCTTTGTAAACGAGATTCAGGACGGTGATTGGGTTGTGACTTATTCACCTGCCAATCGCCTCTATCTGGTCGGCAGCGTCAAGGGACCGGCCGAGCATCATTCTGAATGGGCTGAGCAAGGCATGTCGCTGGTGCGCAAGGTGCAGTGGCAGCAGCGAGAGTTACCGCGTGACAATTTGGGTACGAGCACCAAGAACAGCCTGGGTTCGACTTTAACATTGTTCGAAGTGCCTTCGAGTGCCGCAGACGAAGTGATCGCTGCGTTGAAGGGGAAGCCAGTACCGCAAGTGGAGGACGAAGTTGAAGAAAGTATTGCTGATCCTTTGGCTGACATTGAGTCTCAGGCGTTGGAGCGAATCAAGGATCGAGTAAATGAACTCGACTGGGATGAGATGCAGCAGCTGGTCGCAGGTATCCTTCGTGCTATGGGCTACAAGACCCAAGTTTCGCCGCCAGGTTCCGACCGTGGCAAAGACATAGTCGCCTCACCCGATGGCTTCGGCTTTGAGCACCCGCGCATTGTAGTGGAGGTCAAGCATCGTAAAGGGCAGATGGGGAGTCAGGACATCCGCAGCTTTCTTGGTGGGCGGCACAAGGATGATCGGGGTCTTTACGTTAGCACAGGAGGCTTCAGCAAAGACGCCCAGTATGAGGCTGACCGTGCATCCATCCCATTAGCGATGTGGACGTTGGATCACGTGGTGCGGGCTTTGATTGAGCACTACGACGCTACTGACGCGGAGACTAAACGCATCGTTCCACTGAAGCGGCTGCATTGGCCTGCTTGAATTCGAAATGATCGGTATTTTTGCGTATGCATGATTGCCGATTGAGCTAAAAATATAGGTAGTTGACTAATTGCATGCACTTGACCATCCATTTGCATTGCCATTGACCAGTCAATCGCATCGGTGTTGACCAACCACTTGCATTCGACTTGACCGGCAGAGAACGACTCACAGCGGCCGGTCAACACCGGCGGGAAACAACCAGAAGGAGAGTCTCAGGCAGCGGAGCCTAGTACCCGCAATGCGCTGACACTGGACATAGTTATCCGCATTTTCGCTTCCTAAAAGCAGACAGCACTGGTGATGGCGCGACAGCGAGGTATCTTGCGGATCCAGCTTCTCGGCACTGGGAGCCCGCGATACTATCCACAAAGTTTTTTAGAAAAAGCTCAACGGAGGGATCCTTGCAACTTAATCCATTACACTTATCGGTCGCGAAGCTGTTCGAGGGACGGTTGTTTCGGATTCCCGACTACCAAAGAGCGTACTCGTGGCAGAAGAGACAGAGGGACGATCTTTTTGGCGACATCGAGGAGGCGTACCGATCGGGCAGAGAGCATTTCATGGCGACGGTCGTAGCTCTGGCCCGTGAAACCAGGAGCATAGTCGCCGACGAATTTCGCGCAGTTGAATTAGTTGATGGACAACAGCGTGTTACTACAATCGTGATCCTTCTGAAGGCCATTGAGAAGGCATTCTCGGACACCACAGAGCTATCACGAGTGAAACGCGATCTGGGCGATCTGTTGGTCAAGGGTGACGATCATTCCCTTGTCCTGCTGCAGACCAATCATGATAGCAGCAACGTCTTCACGTCCTATCTACGCACCGGCAAGTTAGACGAGCGCTCGATCGTAACCGCCTCAGACCAGAACGTTGTGGATGCGGCTCAAGAATGCGAGGCGTTCGTAGCCAAGTGGACTAACGAAGACAAGCTGATCGAACTGCTCGGCACGATCAAAAATCGATTGTCGATGATTTACCACGAACTTGCCGACGAGGCGACCGTCTACAGGGTATTCGAGGTGCTCAATAGCCGCGGTCTTGACGTGAGATGGATCGACAAGAACAAGAGTCAAATGATGTCGTCGATCTTCGAGTTCGTCGAGGAGGGTGCTAGAGCCGATGGCCTGAGCGAGATGCGAACTATCTGGAAGGACATCTACCGGAAACTCGGGATGAGGCTGGCGCTGGGCAACGAGGCGCTTCGTTTCGCTGGCACGTTGTCTGTGCCTAGCCGACCCGGCCGCGTCTTAAGTGAAGAGGAGGCGTCCATCGCGTTAATCGAACGCGCTGGCAAGGAGATCTCGACGATAGTTGGCACTGCGGAGTGGCTGCGCAAAGTCGTCCAGCTTGTGCATGATTTAGATTCCGATACGCGCCGAACCGCGGTAACTAAGATCGCTCATGCTCGCTTCCTCGCTATCGCTATCATGTTGTGTGATTTCGATACGGATGTGCAGGAGAAGCTCCTCACCGCTTGGGAAAAGGTGACTTTCCGCATCTTTGCCCTCGGGGGGGCCGATACCCGCATGAAAGTGGGAGAGTACGTCAGGCTCGCGCACGATGTTCTGGCGAAAGGGCTCAATCCGGACGAGATCCTGAGAAGAACAAAAGATTTGGGGGCATCCTACGATATGGAGGACTTGCTCAATAGTGCAGATTATTGGGGCAACTGCTACGAAGGCTGGACAGAGGAACTGCGTTATCTGCTGTTCCGATACGACGAGCACTTGGCTAAGCAGGCAGGCGAGCAGATCAATGCATCACAGTGGAACAAGATTTGGACTGCCGATCCTTCCAAATCCATCGAACACATCGTTCCTCAAAGCGATGAACCTAGCTTTAAGCACCACCTTGGCAATCTCACCATGCTTCCACCAGGCATGAATTCGTCGCTCCAGGCGAGACCCCCGGCCGAGAAGGCCCAGGCGTACCTAGCGTGCGGACTGCGGGGAACGATTTCTGTCAGCCGACTCATTGAGCAGACTGGTGGCTGGAGCGGGGACCAAGTAAAGGAGCGGGCCCGCCAGATAGAGCAATTCGTCCGTGCAGAATGGGCCGATTGATCCTGTCAGCTGTCAGTAAATCGGATTAATGTCCACAGCCAATTTCTGCCTGTCGCCACCGGCAACAATGCGCAGCTATCAGCCGATCATGGCTACTGAGCGTGTTGGTCAAATCCGATACAATCGGTGGTCAGATCGAATGTAAGCGCCTGGTCGAGTGCAATGCAAACGAGTGGTCAGTACCGATGCAAACAGGCGGTCAAGTGGAGTGCAATTTCGCAGGTAGTTTCGCTCAGTCGGCGACAGCACCAGTAACTGGCGAGGTAATGATTGACTCCTTGCTGTCTGAGTCCTCCAAGATGATAGATCTTGCCCCCACATCTCTTCAAAAAACAGCAAAAAGCCCACCGAGGCGGGCTTCGATACGTCAATGGTTTTTCAGCCGCTACGCTGCAACTAGTCCTGTACCATCGCAATCAGGGCAGTCTTTGTGGTAGGTGTCAGAACCTGGCGCTCCTTCGCACCCGTCATTGCTGCACGGTAAAGATCCGGGCCCATCACACTGCCCGCATTCGCGCCACTTATCTTCCTCGGAGTCGAAGATGCTTCCTCTGTCGCAGCCGGCTCCACAATCATGATCACCGTCACATTCAACAGAGCCTGATCCGCCACATTCGTGGCAATCCTGCTGCTGGGGCTCATCGTGATTATTATCGATCTCCATACATCTCTCCTCAGCTGATTGGACCTTGCTAGATTATCTCCTATTCAGGCCATACCGACAAACGAGGTCATAATCGCACCCGTTCAAATTCTGTCCGCCGCGAACCAACACATGGGTGCAATTTAAATTTTTCGTGGTTCATCGCCATTCAGCAATGGCATCAGGAGGGCACCCGGATGATAACTCAGAGCTAAAAATAAATGCCCATACCGCCACAACCGAGCGCCCATTTGTAGGTGCTCGGTTATGGCGGTTCACGGTTGTCGATGTGTCAGGGGCGAAGATGTGAATGGAGTTCATGTTGTATGGGGAGGGGAACCATTGATGGGGTTTTGCTCAAGGAGGGGGGGGCTTCATCATAGCCACCGCTCCACTCATTAAGTTGTGTGCTACTGATCAATTCGGCTTAACCTTTCTCTGCTTGGTAGCTAAGGCAAACCCGGCTGTCGAGACCTTAGTTGTGTTGTGCTGGATTTAATCCGATAACCTCGGTGAGGAATTCATCTCCGTAGCAAAAATCCCCTTGGCAATAGCCCCAAGAAGCGACCGGCATTTCCTTAAATAGTTTTGCTTTGTCCTTTACCTTGCCGGCGACCTCACATGTGACTTTTCCTGCTTCGCACCAAACGGGCCACACTTCGGAAGTGCTATACGTTTGGTTTTCCGGATGGTTGAGTTTGACGATTTGAGGCGTCATGTTGGTTCTAGCGTTCATATTTGCCGAATTAGCTTCGGTATAAATCGCATACGGCGGGTATTTATCAGCTTTTGGGCCAGAACCTCGTTTGTAGGCGACAAGGTGTTCCTTGTCGTCTTTATCCAGGTAGTAACCGTCAAAGGTCTGAGCAATGAAGCTATGTCCTTTAAGTACAGCGAAATCAACATCTCCCACTGGTGACTGGTCGCGCTGGCTAGCGCACATGCCTTGCGCGCAAGTAGCGACATAGGTAGTGGGCACTTGCTTTACCCGTAGATTACCGCCAGAGGTATTGACTATCTTGGTATTTACCATACCCGGTAGTTCATACTTTTCGAAGCAGGTAAAGGTGTAGGCACGAGCGAATTTGCATTCGATTTTCAGTGGCATAGTTTCTGCCATAAAGGCTGGCCGCTCGTAGTACATAAGTTCTTCTGCCTGCACTGCGGTAGTCAGCAGTAGAGTTGCGGTAATAATAAATCTTTTCATGTGAAATTCCATTTGGGCTATGGGTTGATCGAGAGTATTCAAGGGGGTAGTCAATGGGTGGTGTCATCTACAGCAGACGCCACTGTGGAGCGGTATTGGGCTCAGAATGGGGGGGGGCGCGAGGATTGACCTCATCGAATCGTCCTGCCTGAGATTGGGTGTGTTGTAGTGACTATTTGCTTTTTGGGTTGAATATCAACCTTCTAGGTCCTTCATGTCAACAGGTTGATGCCCAACCATCTGGGTTGAGATGGGAGGGTGTCATGACGGAAATCAATCAAAGCCATTTGGCTGACATAGTTGGACAGGCCATTGCCAAGCAACGAATACGCTTAGGGCTGACGCAGGAGCAAGTGGCTGAGCGATTGGGCATTGGCAATGAGGCGGTGTCTCGCATTGAGCGGGGCGTCGTGATCCCCAATATCGCTAGACTGCTGGAGTTTGCCGCGATCTTTGAGTGTGAAGCAGCGGAGTTGTTGACGGAGGTAAGTTCGCGCCCGGATGACCAGGCACGCCGACTGCATGAACTCCTATCGCGGCTGGACAGCGGGGATCGTCAGTTAGTGATGGGCTTGGTAGAGAAATTGGTGGAGCGCTTCAGTCATCCGTAGGAGGCGTGTTACTCCCTGAGGACGGAACCTGTGCGGTGTCGAAGGTGGCGCCGCAGAGCAAGCACAGGCAGTTGAAGCTGCCGAATTGGTAGCGGTTGACGCCTGCTGCCACTTGCAACGCGTAGCGATAACTGGGGGCCATCGAGGCTAGCCCACTTAGAAGCATGCCGTACCAGGGGCTGAGGGGTGAGCTCGTTTGGACCGTAGTAGGCTTATGTTGGATGTGGTTCGCCCGTACCCAGCCTTCGGCCAGCCCCAGCAACAGGACGATACCCATGGCGGCTTCTCGGGGCAGGATGGCGCGCGATTCACAGATCAAACAACGTCTCAGCATTTTTCATGATTCCAGATTAAATGGTAGTGGCAAGGCGCATAGGCGTGCCTAATGAAGCGCACGCCTTCGGGTGGCAACAGCTTTTTTTGGGGGGGGGGGGGGGGGGGGGCGCGGCCCCCGCGGTTGCGGGTGGGGGGGGGGGGGGGCGGGGCACCCGGCGCGCGGCGGGAGGGCCCCGCAGCAACGAATACCGCATGGACTCGGCCTGGTTCGGCCAGGGCGCGCAAATCAAACAACGAGCCTTGGACACCGCCCTGCGCCTGATCGCCTGAACTTTACCTCATCCATCCTTACGCC